>ERZ1674176.178-NODE-178-length-15205-cov-10.837030_pt1 | contig 15205 bp, 16 predicted proteins | sample MGYA00581288_ERZ1674176 | MGnify/ENA primary metagenome ERZ1674176 (study PRJEB41354, sample SAMEA4873327) | human saliva metagenome | biome: human-associated habitat [ENVO:00009003]; feature: mouth environment [ENVO:08000002]; material: saliva material...
TGTTATATACACACAAGAGACTATTGTGTTGATTGAGTTGTTTCAGACAAACGAGATGACTTTAATGTAATGTTCACAGCATTCGTTCATAGAAACAAAAAAAAAAGCTCAATCCTTAGATTGAACTTTTTATATATTTTATTCTGCTTTAGATTTACCTTTTCTATATACTAGTCCAGAGAATGCAGCAAAAACTGCACTCACAGCAGTTAATAACACAGAAGAATCTGTACCCGTTTTCGGTAATTTCTTTTCTTCTTTTGGTTTTTGAGTAGTTGTTGTAACTTCTACTGTTGGTTTTTCAACAACGACTGGCTCTAATTTATCAGTCTTCTCATCTTTCGTCGATGGTAACTCTTTAGAACCTGCGTCGACTTTATCGCCAGATAATTCTTCTTTACTATTTACAACGAATGAGCCTGTAACAGTACCAGCTTCATTGTTTTTAGCAGAAAAATCATATTCTACAGTATAATCACCTTTTTCTGTTAAATCAACTTCTGCGCTAACAGCGTTATTTTCAACTTTTAGTTCTTGTCTCTTTCCGCTTGGAGATACAAGATTAGCTGACACTAATGTAACGTTTTTATCAGCCTTAATGCTGACAACACCTTTAGAAGTCACGTTTTTCTTAGAAGTGAATTTTTCAACCGCTGTATTTTCGAATTGGTCTAAGATTTCTTTCATGACAACGTCTTTATCTTTACCAGTTGACTCGTAAATATTAGGGTGTCCAAGTTCTCTCATTGAGTTGATTGAAAATTCACCATTGTTGTCATATTCTGATACTTGATTTCTGTTGATTACAGACATGAATGTTTTAGCATTTTGCTTCGCCCAATCAGCAAATGTCGGGTCCATTTTCTCTGTATCCATCCATCCGTCTGTAAACTGAATTACAGAAACAGTTTGATGTCTATCTGGTTGAGAAGTATATACTTCTTCAAATGGAACTGTCTTGACAGGTGTAGCACCGTCTACGTCATCAGTCTTGAAGCCTAAATCTCCCATTGCTTGAGCAACAGCATTAAAGTATTCAGAATAATTTCCAGCTCCTCCTTGTGTATTTGGTGGAATGATTCCTAACCATTTATCAACAATAGATAACGCTTCTGCTTTTGTAATTAGTTTTGTTGAAAAACCGATTCCCCAATCTGCTTCTTTAAGTTTAGAATAATCTAATTGAGCGCCATGAGCTGCATAAGATGCTTCTTTATTATAGATATAACCTTGAAGCATGATTTTATCGTCATCCGTTAAGTTCTTTTCAATTAACGTTTTTAATTGTGTAAGAGCTTCAGTACGTTTCACTTGTAATGATGAACTAAAGTCAACGATAGCAATCAAGTCCATTGGCTTTCTTTGAACAGTTTCAGATGAAGCTTCATCTAATAATGATGTACCTTTAAGAACTTGGTGATACACACCATTATTATCTGTCGCAGTAGAGTCTGAACTTAATTTAGCTTTTACTGACTCTACACTGTCTGACTTCGTTTCTTGTTTAGAAACTTTATCTACTTTAGCTTCTGTTACAGTTGTAACGTTAGGTTCACTTGGAGTAACAACTTCGTCGGCACTGACTGTAGTTGAAGCAATTACTGCTACTGATGAGATTGTCATCGCAACACTACATACATGTTTTCCGATTTTACGTAATCCGTATTTTTTATTTTGTGTCATACAGTTTAATTCCTTTCGTTAAATAATAAGTTTAAACACATTATTATTATACTACAGATTAAGCCACAAGTACACCGAAATTCTTAAATTTATTTCGTTTGAGTTGTTTCAGAAGACTTAGTCGATGAACTAATGTAAATGCTATCTTCTAAAGTTCGGTTAAACATTTGATCAGTCGTTTTATCTTTAATACCAATTGTCCATACGATTCGAATGACAACACCATCTGAGTAAGAACGAACGTCTCTTTCAGTTAAGTAATGTGTGTCTGACTTTCCGTAGCCATTCCAGATTCTTAATACTGTCTCAGATTGGTTCACACCTTCAACTAAGAATGGTTGAGTGTATGCATTAGTATCGTTAATAGAAAAACCGCCTTGCGGTAAGTTACTATAACTTAAGTTCATGCTATCTTGACGAGCACCGTTGTAACGTTCGTAGTTTGATGAAATTGTCACATCAGCATACACGTTATTGACAATTACATCATAATTCTCAGATAGCCCTTTTGTTTTTACTTCTAACTGAATGTTATTGGGTATTGTGTAATACCACAACGTTGCAACGTCTTTGTCAATTCCGTATGACGCTTCGATTGAAAACTTCGAATCGTGAAACGAGATCTCATGTAATTTCACGACAGATTGTAATTCTCGTTTTGTTGATTTAATTGGACCTTTTGCTTCTTCTTCAATGTTTACTACATTTGAATTTGATGACAATTTTTCGCTATATGATTTCTCGCAAGCTCCGAGCATTAAGATCGAAGCTGTTGTGAGCATTAATTTTGTAAATTTCTTCATTATCAATTACTCCTATTTCTCAATATCAATAAAGAAAATATGTTCAATTTTATTTTCTTTCTTCAATAAATCTACTCTTGTAACTGCGCATTCCATCGGAAATGCTAATTTGTCTTGATTTACATAAATGTCAGTTGTCTTTCCGATAAACCCGATATGTGTGTCACCTGCAAATACTCCTAATGCTCTTGGATCGTGTTCATTTGAACGTTGACGAATCACAAAACCTTCACATTCATATGACTTTGATGCTTCACGTTCTTTCGTTAATGCCCATTCTTCATTGTCTAAAGTACTTAAATCTCTAAACATTGAACCTACTACTTTAATTCTTGACATAAAAAATCTCTCCTTTATTTATCAATCTGAAATGATTGTATCATAAAGGAGAGACATGTACATACTCTAATAGTTTTCTCTTAACACGAATTGTAATCTGTCAAAGGCTTCTCTAGGCCCTAATGTTACTGGATCTTGCGGTTCCATTCGATAACTTAGTCTTACTTGATACTGTTCCTCAAGTTCAATTAATTTACTCTTGTACCAAGTGTCTAAGAATAACATTGGTGACCCTGGAATGACCATTCTCTTTTTAGTTTTGAGATCTAGTGGTATTATTGTTAGCATTAGTTGATGTTCCTCCTTCTCTATTTTCCCTATTTTCTCGATTGTCATACACATCATTTGATAACTTCGGTTTCTTAATTTCTTGACCTGATAGCATTAAATCGTATAGCGATTTATCTTGGCCTGTCAATGTTTGATGCCATTTAGATGCTTCATCAAGTTTCTTTTGTAACTCGTCAAGTTTAATTTCTTTCTCTGGTGCAATCTTCAAGTCTTTAACTGATAACATTGATTTGATAGTATTTGAGTAAGTACCATCGTTTGTTTCAATTTTAGCAAGACTGTAGTCTGGTTCAGTGTACACTTTAGTTGGCGTATGTTGCGAACTAATTCCACTTCCATAACTTACGACATCACCTGGGTTCGACCATTCTGAACTGTCTCGACCTTGACTAAATGTTCTGATAATCGATTTTACAACTTCACGTCGAGTTGAAGAATTGTCGTATACAAATTCTTCTTGTGGAACGTCATAACCTGACCAAATAGCTGTTGTAATTGACTTAGTCGTTGCAGCGATCCAAATGTCTGAAGCAGCGTGGTCTGGCCATGCATTAGACGCATACGCAGTTGTACCCGTCTTCATTGCGACTGATAACTCTGGCATTTGTGCGCCTTGTTCAGAATAATTTGGTACACCTTCTAAAATCTTCAACATAATATAAGCTGTAGAAGGCATCATCGCTTGAACTCGTTCAAATTTAATGTCTTTAGACGAACCATCTGAAAATACTAATTTTGTTACATACTGAGCTTGTTGATATTGACCATATCTTGCAAATGCAGCGTAGCCTGATGCTAAATCTGCAGTTGATAAATCTAAACCTAAAGCATCAGTTCCACCGTATTCATCTTTAACGTCTAAGTCTTTCATTTTGCTCATAAACTGTTTTGCTCTAGTAGATCCAACATGCTCATCTAAGAGTCGGTTTGCTGTTGTGTTTAATGATAAACGTAAAGCAGTTTGTAAATCTGTCATACCTGCAACAGTTCCGCCATAGTTATAAGCAACATAATTCGTTCCTGGATATTGATATGCTGCACCTGAGATTAATGTTTGAGTACCATAACCTAAGTATTCAATCGCTGGTGCATAATCAAGAATCGGTTTAATCGACGAACCCGTTGAACGATTTCGTTGAATTGCTCTGTTTAAACTCATTGGTTCAGTTTGATAACGACCACCTACTTGTGCGATTACATGACCTGTTTCATTGTCAATTACTGTTGCTGCCATTTGCTGTTCGTCAGTTCGTAGACCGGGAGCGTTGTCAACAATTGACTGTAATTTGTCCGTCGCTTCGCGATCTAACGTAGTATAGATTTGTAACGGAGTTTTAGAAATGTCATATCCTAAACGCTCTACTTGTTGAAGTGCTGCAGTAATGTGAGCAGAATAAGTTGTCATTGTTTTTAATACTTCTTCATCACGCCAGAATCGTTCTTTTAACCCATCTGTTACTGGAATTTGATTGATTCGATCCATTTGCTCTTGAGTCAATTTACCGTGTTTCACTGCAGAGAGTAATACTTCGTAACGGCGTTCTTCAACTGCTTCAGGATTGTCATATAAATTATAAGTTGATGGCGCTTGACCTAAACCAGCAATAATTGCTAATTTAGAAATGTCTTCATCACTACCTGAGTTTAACTCGGAGATTGGTTTTCCAAAGTATGTTAACGAAATTGTATTAATACCATAAGAACGCTCACCTAATTCAATCGTGTTCACATACCATTCTAAAATCTGATCTTTTGAATAGTTAATGTCTAATTGCGATGCAATCCATACTTCTTTAATCTTACGATCAATTGATCTGTCTGCTTCTGATTGTGAAAATACGTGGTTTTTGACGAGCTGTTGCTCGATTGTAGAACCGCCTCGACCGGAGCCTTTTTTAAAGATCTTTTCTTGAATTTGTGATTTAAGCGCATTCAGAATTGCCTTTACAGAAAACCCTGGATGTTCATAGAAGTCATTATCTTCTGTTGCTAATAATAAATCTTTATATTCTTTTGGTACGTCTTTAATTGATACAAAATCTCGGCGTCTTTGTGTGTCCGACCAGATTAAATTACCGTCTTTGTCATACATATTTGATGTCGATTGAGTGTTAAACTTTTGAACGTCTAACGTCGGCACATTTTGCAATACCATAAATACATACATAAATACTGCAATCGCGCCTAATGCAATCATTGATGCTATAGCTAATAAAATTCTTTTTGTCCATTTTAATACTATTTGAAATTTCTCGCTTCGTAACATTCTACTTTTCGATCTCGTTTGACGAGTCGTAGACTCTGCGTTACTAAGTTCTTCTTGTGGTGTGTTTTGTTCTAACATCATACCCTCCTTGTCTTCTTTTTTTTATTATATAATATAGAAACGACTATGAAAATAGACGAGTGTTAACTCGTCTAAAATTTTATTATAGTTAATTATACAAAGTCAATTTCTAATTTGCATCTACCTATGCAGTGAGCAATATAGTCACCGCGATTTAATTTCTCAATCGTTGATTTAAATACTTCGTCATCTTCAACAATAGACGGATCGACGTTAGTTGCAAAACTGCTAAACGTAATAGTAGCATTTAAATGCACAAAGTCGTCACCGTCAAAGTGTAATAAACCACAATTACTATCGAGTTGTTCTAACGAACATTCGATCATGACTTCTTTGTCTGAGTATCGCCATTGTAAGATTAGACGAGCGTCGTCACAAGAGATCAATTCGAAATTATCTTCTAAGCGAAGTGGTAGAATTACTTTTTCAATTTTCACTGATACTTTATTCTTCGTATTCTCACCTACTCTATAAAATAATATTAAACTCAAAGTTGCCAAAACATAACGCACAAGGTATCTTTCCATCGAGTGGTAGCATTGCTGTATGTAGCATGATAGAATCTGAGTTATTTGTAATTATCTCAGTTGTTCTAAAATTCCTAAATCGTAACGCAATTTCAAAATTTACATCGTATTTGTTAGATCTCATCAATGAAAGAGTGTTAATAGGGTTTATTGGAATTGGTTCACATTCTACTAATAATTCTATGTCTGAGCGTAACCATTTTAGCACAATTGTATGATTGTCAAACGACACTAATTCAAAGTATTTGCTTACGTGATCGAATAAGCTCATCTTTGTAATGTTAACGTGTATTTTATTCTTCATGCTCCCACCTATCTTCTCATTGGTTGAGTGAGATTTACACCATCAATCTTCACAGTGTGTTTTAAGATGTGATGTTCAATAGATGCAATCGTTTCACAGCAATACATATAAATGTCTTTATCAAGATCACTTAAATCTTTCTTAGCGACTCTAAACCCAATCTCAAATGTCATACTGCAATCTTCTGTATTTAATGCGCATACTCTAATGACAACTGGTTGAATTTCTAATGTAATCTTCATTTCTTCACCACGATAGATAATGTTCGCGATAAAATAATCATGATTATACAATACGCTCGTAACGTAATCACTTAAATGCTCACTGATTACATCATCACTAATATTAATTGCTACATGTTCAATGTTCTGTGACATCATATCACTCCTTTGTTAATGTTTATAAACCTACATCAATATATTCTGCATATTGCGCTGCACTTGCAGAAATTAATCGTGTAGAAATGATGTTCAATCCTTGAACGTTCATCTCTGATACTAATACAGTACCATCACTATATACTTTTTCGACAAACGCTACGTGACCATACACTGCTGCGGCGCCTGCAACTCCTGGTTGGAATACTACAATTGTTCCAGCTTTCGGAGTATGCGATACTGGTAACCCGATCGAACGAGCTGTGCTTGACCATTGGGCCGCGTCACCCATTGCTGGAGTTGTTAATGGTTTCCCTAATTGAGCAACTCGATTATATACATAATATGTACAATTTCCCCAATAACCGCCGTTTAACGTCGCCTTGAAGTTCGGATCAATCGGTGCAAAGTCGCCGCCTACAACGTATGTACCTGAACCTTGTGAACCAGTCTCACCTTGAACTCCTGGTTGAGCTGCTTTTGCTGCTGCAGCAGCTTTCTCTTCAGCTTCTTTTGCTTTCTTAGCTTCATCAGCTTTACGTTGTTCTTCACGTGCTTTCGCTGCGGCTTCTTCAGCCTTACGTTTTGCTTCTTTTGCTTTCTCGACTGACTTTGTTAATAATTCTTTAAACTCCGCTTTACGATCATTTGATACAATGTCTTTGTTCTCAACTAAGTTGTTAATGTCTGCTTCACTTAAAGACGCAAACACAACGTTGTAACGCGAGATTACATCATATAAATAGTCCTGAGCTTCAAGAGATTTTAAATCTGCAATTTTATATTTCTTATCTAGAGAAGTGAGCGATTGCTTTGTTGATTCTAATGACTTTTCGTCATTTCTTAAATTCACATCAGTTGAATCATACTGAGTTGTTAATGCATTCACGCCAACCGCGTTTGAGCGGTCTGTTGCTAATGCTGACAATGTAGAGCGTGCTTGCTCAATCTTCTTTTCTAAATCTGAAATTGTTTCTTGAGCAGTGTCAAGTTGTTTCTTATAATAATCGCGTTGAGCAATTACTTCTTGTTCTTTTTTAAAGACTTCTTTTAAGTCTTTTACTAACTGATCTAAAGAAGAAGGGTCTGTTACTTTCGTGATCGATAAAATCTCGATCTTTTTGTCTGGATGTAATACTGTAACGTCACTCTCATCAGCCTTTACTGTTGTGCTCATAACTCCTGCACTTAATAATGCTATAGCAGCGTACGTTAATCGTTTAATCTTCAAACTATCGTCTCCCTTTATAAAACTTATATACCTACATTGTACCATACCTCTCTCTAAAAGTACAACGGTATTGATTATAGTATACGTACATTGTTACTCACAAGTGTAACTTACTATGACAACCAATAAGAGAGTTGCAAGGTAATACCTCGTGTAGAGGACGAACTCCTAATTCAACCGTAATCGTTGAATCAAGTACATTCGTTAGAAATGACACAATTTGACCATTTCCTTTAATTTGATTTACTTTTTCTTTAATAGCTTTTTTATTTGATTTTGGTTTAACTATCTTAGTCTTTATCGGGTTAAGTAACAACTTGTTAAGTGTAATGTTAGTAGAGCGAATTGCGATATTAATCGCTGCTAGTAAATCTCTATCAATATTCTCAGTCGTAAATTCGACTACTCTATCTCGAATCACGCCTACTTCTTTTGTAATTGGATGTTCTTTGCTTGTATTAAAAGCAGATACTCTTTTTACTTTAATTCCGTGCATAGACGCTTTCTCTATGATTTTAGAATGAATTTGAGAGTGATTCCATTTGCCACCTTGAGAATTTAGCCAAGATAAATTTTCTATATGAATCACTTTACACTTTTGCTCTAATGCTAATTTCACAATTTCACTCGATAGAAGCTTTGCTTGATAATCTTTTGTATTAGTTATTTTAGCTCTGATATCAGAATAAAGCTTCTTCCATAATTTATATTTAGAGTGATTAGTCAATCTTAAATGTTCATAAGATTTAATTTTACGATACAAGATTCGTTTATTTTCATAAAGTCTGTTAATTTTATACTGCGTTTCCTGACTGCGTTTAGTATTGATAAATTCGTCACTAAAGTTACCGTGTTTATCAATAACGACAGCACTAAATAGTTTAATCTTACCAATGTCGACGCCTAAAATTTTATCTTCTAATTCGTAATTGCTCACTTCATATTCATAAGCGCAAACACCTATATATTGATTATCTCGTTTCCGTTTAACGAACTTCGGCTTTGCGATTCTTCCTGTAAAGTGAGAGTCGATACTACTTGGGAATACTATTTCGTATTCTATCCAGTCTGTTTTATTTATTTTTATTTCGCAGATGTGACCGTTCTTCATTCTAAAGAATTGCTTTTCAGATATAGTGTAATCAAGATTAAACGTAGCAGCTCTTGCTAACTCGGGCATGGAATTACTTCTTTTAATATTAGCAATTCTACTTCTTGTTGGCCAAATATTTAATTTATGCAATGAATCAAATAACTCTTCATTAATGTCGAAGTCATTTCTAACTAACTCATTCCAAATAACAATTGCCTCTTGTTTTGATTGCAATTCTCGTCTAACGTTTTCAAACAATATATAAGAGTGCCAGGTTTTGTTGTGTAATGACCAGTCTTTAATTCTAAACTTAAGACTATCTCTTAAGTCTCGCCATATGTCGCCTCTATGTTTAGATAAATCAATGGTGTCTAAAATTGCTCTCGTCTCATCATTTGAAAGAATAAAGTTCAATTCATTTTGTAAAAAGTCATAAATCGGTTTTAATTCATCAGGCATACGTATGTTAAAACTCTTCCACTGCGCTTGTTTCTTTTTCATATTACTCCTTTGCTTATAGCGCATTACCGCCATAGCAATCTACTAAGTGTTATGACGGTAATATCTATAATATAAACGCATTATCTCTATTCATCTTCTAATAGCTCATCAAGTTTCTCACAAAGAGTTGACAAATTGTCTGTCATTTTATTCATTGAATCATCAAGACCATCAGTTTGAGCACGCAACGCAGCTAATAAATCTTTAACGTCAGTTGAAGCAATACCGTCAATACGAGCTACACTGTCTGCAACGTCTTCAACATTAGCGCGAACTTCTTTCTTCACACTCGCTAAACGTTCAAACAATTCTTGAATCTCGTCTTGTAATGTTCTAATAAATGTTTCTCTATCTTCACTCATCATCGTCACCTCCTACAGTATATGTTAATTCATTGTCAATGAAAATTTCTTGTTTATAAGCTTGATCTTGGTCGTTTAAAATCGCTTCAAAAATGTCAGCGTCAGTCAATCGTTTATATAAAGCGTCATAGTCGAATCGCTTGATTTGTTGACTGTCAAATGTGTTATACACTTCTTGAAACGCGCTGTCTTTCTCAGCTAATTTCTCTGCAACTGGAGAACCAAACTCCCAATACGGAATTAAAATATTTTCATCAATTAAGTTTTCTAATAATTCTGAAGCTGAACTGGCTTCTTCCGTTCTAAATAAAGAACCACCAGTCGTATAGCCTTTCCAAATAATCATATTCTCACGTCCTATAACGTAATGTCTGCAGCTGAGTCTTCATCAGCTTCTTTAATTACAATCTCTTGGCTTACTAAATCATCTTCATTTAAGACGAACTGATCATCTTCAGCTGAACGATACGCTTCGCGTATCGCGTCGTAAGCATTATCTAAATTACGTTCATCGATTTCTACAACTAATTGTTTTTGTAGTGTTTCTGTAATCTCTACGATATACTTCATAAGCTCATCACTCACTTTCTTTTCTTATTGTATATAAGTATTATAACATGCTTACACGTTCGCAAATACTCACTGTTTACTTGCATAAAACAAGCGTACCTATTTTCATAGATACGCTCATATTATAATTACTTCAATTTCTTACGTTTAAAGATCGCTAGACCTGCTAAACCTGAGAAGAATGCTCCACCAATACCGTATTGAACAATTGTGTCAACACCTGTATTTGGTAAACGTTTAGTTGAAGATTTTTTCTCTTCAGTTGGTTTTGCTTGATCAGATTGTGTTTGTTCAGCTTGAGTTTTTTGATCAGTAACAGAAACGTCTGTTGGTGAATCTACTAAATCATCTTGACGAACGGGTTTATTTAACGCATTTTGCACGTCTTTTTCACGTTGTTTGTCTTGTTCAGTAGGTTCAGGTTTTTTATAATCATCAACTCGCGCCGTTCCGTTATCAACAATTGATCCGTTGTCAGTGTCTTGTTTCTTAATACCTTTTAAGATGACTTCCGTTGTCGCGGCTTTAATTTCGTAACCGTCGTAAGAACGTAACCCACTCTCGCCTTCAACAACAACTTTCGTCACGCCTTCTGGTAAATCAGTAGTCGCTTTCACTTCAGTGCTGTATGGAATTGCACTTGGCCCCACCTCAATAATCATATCGACCGGCGCTGTTGAAATCTTTCCATCAATATCTTTAGTACCATTAGAACCTTCTTGCTTCACATTACGTTCTCCAGCTTTCAACTCGTTGTTTGCAACATAACGAATTGTTTTCATGATCTTCTCTGGTCCGTACTCGATGACTTCTTCAATAGGTTCAACTACATCAGACGTATCTACTAACGAACGAGAACCATTTTTACCCGCTTGAACGACTTTACGCTCACCAGGCTGTAAATTCTCATTCATCAAATATTTCGTTGTGAATGCAATTTCTTCACGATCGTCAACTGCTGGATCGTAATTTGATGGAACCAAAACTACCTCGTCAACTGCTTCTTTAAGGACTTTACCGTTCTCATCGACACGTCCTTTTTCGCCACGTGTCTTTACAGTTCTTTTCGTCACTGAGTCAGAGCGTTCAAGTCTTACTTTATACGGGGTTTCTTTAGCTCCATACTCAACTACTTTCGGAGTTGCTTTCTTTAATACATTTCCTTCGCGATCGACTAAACCTTCAGTACCTTCGCTTACAACTTGCTCAGCGCCAGGTGGTAATGTTGTTACAGCTTTACGTTCAATTGATGGGGCTAAGCGCTGTGGACCATACTCGACAATACGATCTTGTTTCTCGATCTTAAAGTTGTGTTTCGTATTCTCACGACCGTTAATACCTACGCGAACAACTTTTTCTTCGCCTGGTTTTAATGACTCGTTTACTTTGTAAATTGTTTTGTACGGTACGACCTTAGCACCAAAACTAATTTTGGTTGGCGATGCGGTTGAAATAGCACCACCGTTCTTTAACGTGACACCATTCGACCCTTGTTGAATCACTTTCTCAGTTGCTAATGTATTTGATTGGTCATATACGTACTTCTTATTGCTAACAACTGTTGTTGAATATTTTGCAATAGCAGCCATTGCTTTATTTGGTGAATCGCCTCTCCAAAACTTCGGTGAGTCCTGAATGTCTAAACCACGTGCTTGATATGAATACACCGCTCTCGCTTTCGCACCCCACTCAGCCTTCATACCTTCCCAGTATCTAAAGCCACCACCTGAGTCAACCATAACGATTGTTCCGTCAGGTAAAATCTCATCTACAATCGCGATATGTTGACCATTTGTCACGTCCATTACGATTGCAATAAATCGACCTTTAGCGTATTCTGCACGGATCCATTCATCTGCATCGGCAGGGAATCTTGTTGGATATGCTTGTGCTAACTCAGCACGCCATACGTTTACTCTATCATTTTTGCGTTCGCCAAATGCAACCTCATCATTAGCAGTACTAAAATAACGTACTCCAGGATCTGCATTTGCAAGATCCATGTAATCACCTAAGTAAGCTTGGTAGTATAATGTCACACCATCTTCGTCATTTTCTACAAATGAATGTAATGTCTTTGGTGATTCGTCTTTACTATAACTCTTTGTATAATCTCTTGCAACTGTGTCTAACCATTGACCTGCTTGATCTGGCGTAAAACCTGTTTGTTTATATCCTGTCTTCAACCATAAAGACGTTAACGCAAATGCACCGCATCCTGCAGCACCGTAAGTCGCGTTCTTTTCACGACTCGGCGTATAATGTTGATTCGAGAATGGCGTATACGTTTGTCGCCAAGTCGCAGGCTGGTTCGGATCATATGCTTTATTAGTACGAGTGTTCCACTTTTCGCCAGTCGCGGGCACAGTCCCATTCGGGTTGACCGCTGCACTTACTGGTGAAAGCACACTACTTACGATCGCACTTGCGACCGCTAATGAAGATACTAACTTCATTCTTTTCATTTAAGTGTCTCCTTTACTATAAAGTTCCTTGAGCATCGATATTGCTAATTGTTTTATTGAAAATCGACATGTCTGATCCCATTTCTTCGACCGTTTTAATCTCAACTAAATCGCAACGGTAAATCATACGATAGTTCCCGTAAATGTCATCACATGTAATTAATGTGAGTTCATTTTTACCACGATCGTCGACAACCCATACGTCCTCAGGGTTCACTTTCGAAATCTCAGAAATACGATATACATATACTTTCTCTTTGTCAGTCAAGTATACTTTCATCCCAACAGTCGATCTTAATAATGGAGTAAACAATAAGTTCGGCTCATATTCATAATTGTGACTTGCAAGTACATAATTATCTTTGCCCATTTGCTGGTCTTCTTTAAGAGTGCCAGCACCATAAAATAAAGTCGTGTTCTCAACGCCTTTATAAATAGGTAATAACATGTTTAAATCAGGAATCGCAATCATACCTAATGCATAAGATTGCACTCTGTTTAATGCTGCTTCAGCAATTGCAGCAGGGCTAATACTTTGAACTTGCGAATAGTCAAATGTTACATTTGCTTCTTCAGCGTTTCGTTTTAGATCCTCAGCGGTCAAATTCTGAATTCGATCAATCTCAGTTGATTGCAAATTAGAAATTGTAGCCGATTGAAGAAAGGGCACTGAGAAACTGATCGCTGCGATCAGAATGCAAGCCCACACCATTACAATACGCCCATACTTTTTGAAAAACAACTTTGTCTTAAATAACATTAGAAGAACCGTCCTTTAGATATTTTCTTCACATGGCGTTTCTCCATTGGCACGCCTTTTTCTTCATAATCATCCTCGGCCCACATTGCTAGACCTTTTTCTACGCAAATTGTCTTATAATCGAGCTCTTCACGATCTGGATATTTATCACGTAAATGAGCAAAAATTCGATCAATCTCGTCATTAGAGATATACGGTCCTTTAATACGAGTCATTCCGTCGGAATTAATAATATACGCTTCACCTTGAGAAAGTAACTCACAACCTTCTTTCTGAATGATTAACATCGAGTTACCTGCGTCAACGGTCTTCATCCCTACACGAGAAGGAATATTCGAACGAATGATTGGTGATACAATTTCCGCAGACGGACGTTGTGTTGCTAAAATTAAATGAATACCTGCAGCACGAGCCTTTTGACCAAGACGTTTAATTGGAATCTCAATGTCAGAACCAATTTGGTCTTTCATATCTGCATACTCGTCAATTACCATTACGACATACGGTAATTTCTTATAGCCCTTTCTCTCAGCTAACTCAGGGTGTTTCTCTACCCATTCATTATACTCAGGTAAGTTCTTGACTTTAATGTCAGCCATTTTCTCATAACGTTCGTCCATGTCGTATGCTAAGTATTGTAAACATGCATAAGCATCGTCCATGTCGATAATTGGATCAATCGGGCAATATGGCAATCCTACATATGCAGTTGCCTCTACCTTTTTTGGGTCGATCCAAATGATCTTCAATTCTTCAGGTGTCGCATGAAATAACATAGAAATTAAGATTCCGTTTACCATTACTGATTTACCAGAACCTGTTTGACCACACACTAACCAGTGCGGACCTGCTGAAATCGGAAACTTAAACACTTTACCGTCTAAGTCAACGCCGAAAATAGCATCTGTTGGGTCTTTTGCTTTAGTCGTCAATATATTCATACCCAAAGTCATCACGCTCCTCATTTAATCATTATATCATGCTCGAGTGTGAATGTATACAAAAAGATCGCACATAAATACTTGTTAATTACACTCGGCTGGTACTAACACACGCGTGCAAGACGAACTTGATAATTGACGGCTAAATGTGTTCTGAGTGCCGTACGAGCCTATGGATGATGTTTTGATACTTAGATAAGGTAATTAACTATTGAGAGTTAGAATCATTTAAATCGGCCTAGATATGCATCAGAGCACAGCGGTTCAGAATTGAAAGCATTTCAATCAATCGTTGCTGCTCGTGTGTGCAGTTTTTCAGTCGTTAGGAGGCCAGAAGGCCAGATTTATTACTATCAAATTACAAATGTTACAGATGTATTACGGTGACCACGATGGCCAAGCGTAGTTGAACCGGTGCAATAACATTTCAGAGCGTTTTGTGTTCAGTACTGAACAAGAGGCTCATTTTACAAAATTTTTGACTCGAAAACAATGGACTTTTTCTCAGGTGACCAGCTGAGATGACCAGGTGGGTGACCAGTGAAAATCGAGTTTCTTTTTCTTTCTCTCTTTTATCCATATCTCTTCTCTTTATTAATTTAATAATATTT
>ERZ1674176.179-NODE-179-length-15144-cov-7.707138_pt1 | contig 15144 bp, 13 predicted proteins | sample MGYA00581288_ERZ1674176 | MGnify/ENA primary metagenome ERZ1674176 (study PRJEB41354, sample SAMEA4873327) | human saliva metagenome | biome: human-associated habitat [ENVO:00009003]; feature: mouth environment [ENVO:08000002]; material: saliva material...
ATCGCGTAAACCGCTGAATTATGCCTATGTCACAGTTGTCTTAGATAACCAGGATGGTTTTATCCAACAGGCAGGGAAAGAAATTCGGGTCGAACGGCATATTTATCGTTCAGGAGACAGCGAGTACAAGATCGACGGCAAGAAAGTACGTCTCAGAGATGTTCATGATTTGTTCATGGATACGGGATTGGGACGGGATTCCTTCTCCATTATCTCTCAAGGACGGGTAGAGGAGATCTTTAACTCCAAACCGGAAGAACGCCGGGCTATCTTTGAAGAAGCTGCTGGTGTCTTGAAATTTAAGACGCGGCGTAAGGAAACCGAGACCAAACTCAACCAAACCCAGGAGAATTTGGACCGTCTGGAGGACATCCTCTATGAATTAGAAGGACAGATCCAACCTCTTGAAAAGCAAGCGACTGTCGCTCGCCGTTTCTTGAAATTAGATCAAGAACGGCAGGTTCTCTTGCTGGATGTTTTGGTCGCTCAAGTTGATTTGACAAAAGAGCTCTACGAAAAGGCTGATCAAGAAGAAAAGGCCATTCAAGAAAAGTTGGCCTCTTATTACCAACGTCGTCAGGTTTTAGAAGAAGATAATGTACGTATCAAGAAAGCCCGTCATCAGTTGGATGAGAACTTAGCTGAGGACCAGGCCAGCTTGCTTGAGGTCACTCGTTTGATCAGTGATTTAGAAAAGCAAATCGAAGTAGCTAAGTTGCAATCGAGTCAAGCAGCCCATAGTCGCAGGGAAAATCTTGAGCGGCTGGATGCTGTTTTGGCCCGTCTGGAAGAAGCGAAACAAGAGCTGGCTCAAAAACAAGAGACGTTAGCTGTGCTTCAACAAAGGCTGACAGAGAACCGTCAGCAACAAGAAGAGTTGGAAAAAGAATTAGCCAACTACGAAGAAGATCCGGAACAAGTCATTGAGCATCTACGCGAGCAGTATGTCGCGCTCTTGCAGACGGAGGCTGAAAAATCGAATGAGCGGACAGCCATTGAGAGCCGGATCCAAGCACTCCTGCAAGAATCAAGCCATCGTCAAGAGGATTTGACCAAAGCACAAACAAACTTTGAAACTGCCAAGGAAAAAGAAGTCCGACAATTAGAGGAGTTGGATCAGGCACAAGCGACGGTCAAAGGCCTATTAGCAGAATACCAAGAGCAATTGGTAAAAGTGGAGCAAGCCAAAGCTGCCTACCAAGAGGCTCAAACGGCCATGTTTGACTTGATGGATGAGAGCAAGAACAAGCGGGCGCGGATCAATAGCTTGGAAGCCATTCAGAAGAACCATAGTAACTTCTATGCAGGCGTCAAGAGCGTTTTGCAAGAAGCAGAACGGTTAGGAGGCATCTGTGGGGCTGTTAGTGAGAATTTGAGCTTCTCAAAAGACTACCAGACGGCGCTTGAAATTGCTCTGGGAGCAAGCAGCCAACAGATCATTGTCGAGGATGAAAAGGCTGCAACGCGAGCGATTGATTTCTTGAAACGCAATCGCTTGGGACGGGCAACTTTTCTTCCGCTAACGACCATCAAAGCCCGTCAACTATCCCCTCGGAATCTGGAATTGATTCAAGCCAGTGCAGGATTTCTAGGAATTGCGAGTGACTTAGTGAGCTATGAGCATCGTTTTGAACAGATTTTCCAAAACTTGCTTGGAGTAACGGCCATCTTTGATACGACGGAGCATGCGCGTGAGGCAGCTCGTAAAGTCAACTATCAAGTTCGGATGGTGACCTTGGATGGGACCGAATTGCGGACCGGAGGATCGTATGCCGGTGGTGCCAATCGCTCTCAAAATACGGTCTTTGTCAAACCAGAATTGGATAGTTTGAAGCAGGAAATGCAAGCTCTGGATGCTCGTTTGAGAGAAGCTGAGCAGGAAGTAGAAACCAAGGACAATCTGCTCAAGCAGGCGCAAGAATACCTGGCTTCTATTCAAAATCAAGGTGAGCAAGCACGCCTGGAGCAACAGCGGGCCCAATTGGCCTACCAACAAAGCCAAGAGCAACTGAAAGAAATCCAGGAGCTCTTAGAAGCTTTGAAGTCAGAATTGGCAACAGATGCGACCCAGTCTCTCCAAGAGGAGCTAGAATCCATTACTGAGCAATTGGCAGAAATTGAGCTTCAAAAAGAAAATTTGAACCGCGACATTGAAACCATGAAGTCGGACAAAGACGTTCTGCAACAAAAAGTGCAAAACCTGCAAGAGCAATTGGCAGAATTGCGACTTCAACAGACGGAATGTAAGAGCCAACAAAGTTACGAGCAAACAGATGCTCGTCGCTTGGAAGAAACGATCTCCCAGTTGGAAGTAGAAGAGCATCAGTTGCAATTGTTGATTGAACAAGGCGAGGCCAAAGTCCAGACAGTTGATGTGGAGCAGCTAGCCAACCAATTGACACAGGCCCAAGCCAAGAAAACGGACCTGGAACAAGGAGTCATTCGGAAACGCTTTGAGCTGGATGATTTGGAAGGCCAGGCCGAAGATGTGGCAGAACAGATGGAGCAAGCTCGCAAGAAAAACGAAGAGTGGATTCGTCAACAAGCCAAGGCTGAAGCGACACGTGAAAAGCATGCGGATCGCTTGAACAAGCTCTTAACACAAATTACCGATGAATTCATGCAAAGCTTTGACCAAGCCAAAGAGCAGGCCAAACCTGTTGAAAATCTTGCAGCAGCTGAAAACCAGCTCAAGAGCATCGAAAAAGATATTAAGGCTCTTGGTCCAGTCAATGTGGATGCGATCGAGCAGTACGATGAGGTGAAGGGGCGCTTTGATTTCCTTTCCAGCCAGCGTGAGGATGTCTTGGCTGCGAAAAATATGCTTCTGTCTACCATCAACGACATGAATGACGAGGTCAAGGAACGCTTTAAATCAAATTTTGAAGCCATTCGTGAATCCTTTAAAGTCACTTTCCGTCAAATGTTTGGTGGGGGTTCTGCTGATTTGATTCTGACAGAGCCAGATCTTCTGACAGCTGGTGTTGAAATTTCTGTGCAGCCACCTGGTAAAAAGATCCAATCCTTAAACCTCATGAGTGGTGGAGAAAAGGCCTTGTCTGCTTTGGCCCTCTTGTTCTCGATTATTCGTGTCAAGACTATTCCATTTGTCATTTTGGATGAGGTAGAGGCTGCCCTAGATGAGGCCAATGTTAAGCGCTTTGGGGATTATTTGAACCGCTTTGATAAGGAAAGCCAATTTATTGTCGTGACGCACCGGAAGGGAACCATGTCAGCTGCCGATTCCATCTATGGTGTGACCATGCAAGAATCTGGGGTTTCTAAAATCGTCTCAGTAAAATTGAAAGACTTAGAAAATGAAGAATAATGATATTAAATTGATCGCTACGGATATGGATGGAACCTTTCTAAATGACCAACATCAGTATGATCAAGACCTTTTACGCAAGGTATTAGCAAGCTGCAAAGAAAAAGGCATCTATTTTGCTGCTGCGAGTGGCCGTGCCCTCCTTTCTCTCAAATCCCTCTTTAAAGGATTTGAGGACCAGATGATTTTCATTGCTGAAAATGGTAGTGTGGTAGAATTTCATGGAGAAGATCTCTACGAAGCGACCATGTCCAAAGACTTTTATTTGGGTGTTTTTGAGGCTTTGAAATCCTCTCCTTATGCAGACCCGAATAAGCTTCTTTTGACTGGGAAAAAAGGGAGCTATGTCTTAGAAACAGTAGATCCCGACTATCTTGCCTTGAGTCAGCACTACAATGAAAACATTCAAAAAGTGAAAAGCCTAGCGGATATTCAGGATGAAATTTTCAAATTGACCACCAACTTTGATGCAGCTCTTGTGCTTGAAGGTGAGCAATGGGTCACTGAGAATATCCCCGGTGTCAAAGCGATGACGACAGGTTTTGAATCAATTGATATTGTCCTCGATTATGTCGATAAGGGAGTGGCCATTACCGCCTTAGCGGATAAACTAGGGATCTCGATGGATCAGGTGATGGCTTTCGGGGATAACTTAAATGACCTCCATATGATGCAAGTCGTGGGCCATCCTGTAGCGCCAGAAAATGCACGTCCTGAAATCTTGGCCATTGCTGAAAAAGTCATCGGCCACCATGCGACTGGTTCTGTCCTCCGCTACATGGAGGAAATTGTATGAGTCAGATTTCCTTGATTGCGCTGGATTTAGATGGGACCCTTCTCAATTCAGAAAAAAAGATCTCCCCTCGCAATAGAGCAGCCCTCGCTGTTGCACAGGCCCAAGGTGTCAAGGTGGTTCTAACCACTGGTCGTCCCTTGAAAGCCATGGATTTTCTTTTAGAAGAATTGGGAACAGCAGGCCTTAAAGAAGAGTATACGATTACTTTCAACGGTGGTCTAGTGCAGCGAAATAATGGAGAAATCCTCTCAAAAGTTGTCTTGGTGCCAGAAGATGTCGCAACCATTCATGATGAAACAGCTCGTCTAGGCCTTCCGCTGGATGCTATCAGTGAGGGAGCGGTTTATGAGATTCATGCAGATCGAAAGTCTCTCTATTCCCTTTACAATCCCTACCTGAACTTTATTGAGACAGATTTTAAAGACCTGCCATCCACGATTTCCTATAACAAGTGTGTGACAGCCGTCGATCAAGACTTTTTAGATGCAACGATAAAACAGATCAAGCCGGACTTATTTCAAGACTATGAAATTTTTAAATCTCGGGAAATGTTGCTGGAATGGTGCCCTAAAAATGTTCACAAGGCGACAGGTTTAGAGGCACTGGCAGCTATTTTGGGCCTTAAGGCAGATCAAGTCATGGCCTGTGGAGATGAAGCCAATGACCTGTCTATGATCCAGTGGGCTGGACTGGGGGTTGCCATGGGCAATGCGATTCCAGCAGTGAAGGAAGTTGCAGCGCTTGTGGCCCCTGTGACCAATGACCAAGATGCCGTCGCATGGGCGATTGAAAATTATGTGCTAAAGGAGAGTGAATAAATGGGATTATTTGATCGTTTATTTGGAAAAAAAGAAGAAGCTGAAAAAGTGCTCCCGTCTTCTGAAGAAGTGACGGAAAGTAATGAGGTTGAAGAAACTGTCAAAGAGGAGCCACCGGCTACCTTAAATGACAAGGAAGAGCAAAAAATCGCTGATATGGAGGCTTACTACCAAGAGCTCAAAGCGCGAATTGCAGCCACTCATCAACCTGTTTCAACCGTTGCTCAAGAAGAGCCAGCAGAGGACCCTCTTGTTGAAGAAATAGGAACTTCAGAGATTCCTGAAGATCAAGAACCAGCAGAGGAGTCTCCAGTGGCCTTTGAACCTGCTCAAACAGAAGCAAGTCCTGAAGAAGTTTCACCACTAGCTGATGAAACGGAGGAGATTGAGCCTCTTGAAGAAGTGAAAATTGAAGCGGAAGAAACTGAAAATGGTGAGGAAGCAGATGGGGCTAATGGTTCAGAAATGAAAGAAGAGTCACCGATTGCCTCTCCATCATCTGACGCTGAGCTAGTAGAAGGGAGCACGACAGAAGAGGAGTCTCCAGAACTAGTAGAAGCTCAGGATGAGGTTTCAGAACCTGAAGTATCAGAAGCGATCGCTCAAGTGGAGGAAACTTCAGAAGTAGCAGAAGCCGAGTCTAGACTTCCTGAAGGAGAAGCAGCATCAACCGTTGAGGAAAGAACTGTTGAAGAGGCAGAAGAGCCAATTCCAGACGAGATTGAGCCTCAGCAAGAAACCATTCAGGAAAAATACGACCGTAGCTTGAAAAAGACGCGGACTGGATTTGGAGCACGTCTCAATGCCTTCTTTGCTAATTTCCGTTCAGTCGATGAAGAATTCTTTGAAGAGTTGGAAGAACTCTTGATCATGAGTGACGTTGGGGTTCAAGTGGCCTCTAATTTAACCGAAGAGTTGCGCTATGAAGCCCGTTTGGAAAATGCCAAAAAACCAGATGCTCTCAAGCGCGTGATCATCGAAAAATTGGTGGACTTGTATGAAAAGGATGGCCAATTTAATGAAGCCATTCGTTTTCAAGACGGTCTTACGGTCATGCTCTTTGTTGGGGTCAATGGAGTTGGTAAAACCACATCTATCGGGAAGTTAGCCCACCGCTACAAACAAGAAGGCAAGAAAGTCATGTTGGTTGCAGCAGATACTTTCCGTGCAGGAGCAGTGGCTCAACTGGCAGAATGGGGACGCCGCGTAGATGTTCCAGTTGTGACAGGTCCTGAAAAATCAGATCCTGCTAGTGTCGTCTTTGATGGAATGGAACGCGCGATCGCTGAAAACATCGATGTTCTGATGATTGATACGGCGGGGCGTCTGCAAAACAAGGACAACCTCATGGCCGAGCTTGAAAAAATCGGCCGCATTATCAAGCGTGTGGTACCTGATGCACCGCATGAAACCTTGCTGGCCCTCGATGCATCAACCGGTCAAAATGCCTTGGTGCAAGCTAAAGAATTTTCAAAAATTACCCCTGTGACAGGAATTGTTTTGACCAAGATCGATGGAACAGCTCGAGGTGGGGTCGTCCTTGCGATCCGCGAAGAGTTGGACATCCCAGTGAAGTTGATTGGATTCGGAGAAAAGATTGATGACATCGGACCATTCCACTCAGAAAACTTCATGAGAGGTCTCTTGGAAGGCTTGATTTAAGAGTCAAATAGAAAAAGACAAATTGTTGGAAGAACAATTTGTCTTTTTGTTTCCTTGCGCTATCAAAAAAACCACCCGAAGGTGGCTTTCCTTAATTCTTAGGTTCAGGTTTCCAAACCCATTCGGCTCCGTATTCTGCAAGGAGATCATCGGATGCAGTTGGTCCCATGGATCCAGACTTGTATTCATAGAGCGGTGCTCCATTTTCGGCCCATAGTTTTTCAATCCGGTCAATCAATTGCCATGAAGCACGAACTTCTTGCCAGTGGCTGTAATTGGTTGAGTCATTGTTCAAAACGTCGAAAATTAATTTTTCATAAGGCTCTGGTGAAGCTCCAGTTGCCGTCGCATCTGTTTCGTAGTCAAAGGAAATAGGTGCGATGCTGAATTTTTCCCCGACCTCTTTTCCGTTGATGCTCAATGAGAAACCTTCATTTGGTTGGATATAAATGGTCAAGACATTTGGTTGCAAGCTATGTCCAAAGATGGAGTCGGTTTGCTTGAAGACCACATTGACCATAGTTCCTTTTTGGGTCAAACGTTTTCCGGTACGGAAGAAGAAAGGCACTCCACGGAATCGATCGCTATCAACAAAGAATGCACCAGAAGCATAGGTTTCTGTAGTAGATTCAGGGTCGACATTTGGCTCACTGCGATAAGAGATATCTTTTTTCCCTTCGATCGTACCTGAATGGTATTGACCACGGATAAAGAATTTCTTCAGTTCCTCATCTGTTGGATTGTGCAATTGCTCAAAAACTTTAACTTTTTCTGCCCGAATTGCATCCTTTGTAAAGGTAGCTGGTTTATCCATGGCAAGCAATGACAAAAGCTGAAGGGTATGGTTTTGCACCATATCTCGAAGGGCCCCAGAATGATCATAGTAGCCACCGCGTTCTTCAACTCCTAAGCGTTCAGCAAAGGTAATTTGGATATTGTCAATAAAATCTCGGTTCCAAAGATTATCAAAAATAAGATTTCCAAAACGAATAGCAAAGATATTTTGGATCATTTCTTTTCCAAGGTAATGGTCGATCCGGAAGATTTGTTCTTCATTAAAGGTTTCTTCCAATTCCCTGTTGAGCTGACTAGCCGTTTCTAGGTCTGTACCGAAAGGTTTTTCAACGATCAAGCGCTCAAAGCCTTGTCCATCCACTATACCCTCTGATTTAAGGTGTTTGGCAATGGTTCCAAAAAATTGAGGAGCCATGGACAAGAAGAAGACCTTATTGTGTTCCGTTTGGTATTTTTCATCCAAGCTGTTTTGCAATTCGCGCAGGGCGATGTAATGTTCGGTATCATTGACATCATGGCTTTGGTAGTAGAAATGACTAGCGAATTCTTGAGCTTGTTGAGGGCTATCTGCCAGATCTGTGATGGATTCTACCACGACTGATTCAAAGTATTCCTTGCTCCAGGGTCTACGGGCTGTCCCGATCACTGCAAAGTTTTCAGATAGATTACCTGATTTGTAGAGCCTAAAAAGGGACGGGTATAGTTTGCGCTTGGCCAAATCCCCGCTAGCTCCGAAAATGGTTACAATAACTTTTGAAGACATTTAAGTACCTATTTCCTATTTAATTAACCATATTTTACCATAAAATCAGCAAGATTTCTTTGATGGAATCGTTGTTCTGAATATTTTCCGCTTGGATTAGAGGATTAGAGAGGAAAGCATAGAAAAAGCTAGAACCAATGTGGATTCTAGCTTGAGCTGTTATAAAATGTTTGGATCGACCACCGAAGAAACTTGGTGAATCCATCAGAATACGCGGTAGACATAAGGATTATCCGGTTTTGTAATGGTCTTACAATCGCTAATGTGGAGGACAGGCAAGCTTTGTTTGAGCTGCTTGTGGTATTCAATGGACAAGGTTCCTTTCGCGTGGATCCAAGTGTTGTTTTCGAAATGCTGCGGAGCACCCGTCGTTAAGAGACCGTAGACGCCGGAATCTGCGATACAGTGGATGATTCCAAAGCGAAAGAGGAATTGGCTATCCTTGTTATTGGGGTCATTGTATACAAAGCCGGTCAGCTCGATTGTCTTTCCTGCAAATTGGTCAGGATAATCATAAAGTACTTCCATGACTTCCATGTAATTCTCAGTGGTCACCTGGATCACTTTTTTATCAACATATTTCTTTGCCGCCTGCTTCATTTCTGACTCATAGGCTGACTTGGTAAAATAGCTACTAGTATCTGGCTTGAGATACTGGGTTGTTGTCCCTTCGTCCTGCTGAATTTCCTTGGAAGATCCAGCCGCAATCGGGAAATGGTAGCCTTTGGCAGAAACTGTTTGGGAATCCAGTGTCACTGTAGGGAAAAATAGCCCGACAAACAAAGGAATACAGAGCAAGAAGATACTCGCCACTTTTGCCCAGAAACCAGAGAGATGACTGTGGATCTTCATCTGCTTGACCCAGATGATCAGCTGCACAAGAGCTAAAACAAAGGACAAGAACATGGAAATATAAGCCAAGTAAGAATAGTGTAAGTTGATGTATTGATTGAGCTTACCAGATAATTGCAGGTACATGGTGAGCTCAAAATAGCCAGCTAATATCAAGAAACGAATCATAGCACTACCCCCACAAACCAAGCATAAAGGAGCACAACTCCACTAACAATTCCGATAAATTGCCAGATAAAACGGGTCTTGAGATAATTTTTCATCATGAGGAGATTTTTAACATCAAGCATAGGCCCAATCACCAGAAAGGCAAGAACCGGCGCTACTCCAAAACTCGTCAGAAGAGAGGATCCAACAAAGGCGTCCGCCTCGCTACAAAGTGAGAGGAGAAAGGACAAGACCATGAGAAGGAGAATAGCAATAACCGGTGTCGCACTGATCGAAGTGAGGATCCGTGTTGGGACATAGACTTGGACGAGGCTGGCAAAGAGGCAACCAAATACCAGGTAACGTCCCGTATCAAAGAATTCATCAATGGCTTGCACCAAGACTTGAAAGAGCTTTTGACCTTTGCTCAAGCTACTAAAATCATGTTCATGTACAGCCTTACGATGTTCTTTTTGGATCGAATCTGTCTGAATAAAACCAAGAAAGATCCCTAGCACCGTTGCGACCAAAAGGGAACCAAGGGCGCGGTAGAGGGCCATCTTGACAGAATTACCAAAGGCTGAGTAGGTCGCAAAGAGAACGATAGGATTGATGACCGGTGCTGTCACCAAAAAGGGAACAGCAGTATAACTTGGGACTTTCTTTTCTAGAAAGCGATTGATAATGGGAACAATTCCACATTCACAGGAAGGAAAGATAAAGCCGATAAAGGTCCCAAAGAAGATCCGCCCAAATTTATTCTTGGGAAGAAAGCGATAGACCCTCTCGGGGGTGATATAGACCTCAATAATCCCTGAAATGATACTTCCGATTAGGACAAAAGGTAGGGCCTCGATAATAATCGAGAGAAAAATAGCCCCAGCCTGCAAGACGCTAGAGGGAAGGTGTTGAAAGAATGTCATTACTTAGCCTTCTTTGCTTCTTTAGTGGTAGCAGTTTCTGCCTTCTTTTTTTCTTCGGGGAATTCGACTGTTTTTTCTACATCTGGAAAACTTGCAAAGTTTTCAAACATTTTATCAAGATCATCTGTTTTTGAGAATTTAATAGCCATTATTGGGCCTCCTTTTTATTTTCTTTCATTATAACAAAAAGGAAAGAGCAAGGGGGAAATGGAGCATAAAAGGAAAGAACCATAGGGCCAAAATTATTCTCTGAAAAATCCCTGAAACAGAGACCAGAACAGGCGATCTCACCCCTTGGTGGCAGCAAAATATGCTATAATAGAAGCTATGGATAAATATGAAAAAATAGCCCAAGAATTGGGTGTTAGCTTAAAACAAATCGATACTGTATTGAGTCTGACCGCAGAAGGCTCAACTATTCCTTTCATTGCTCGCTATCGAAAAGATATGACGGGAAATTTAGATGAAGTAGCGATCAAGGCCATTATTGACCGGGACAAATCGTTAACGACTCTAGCCGAACGAAAGGAAACTGTCCTTGCTAAGATTGAGGAACAAGGCAAACTGACAGAGGCGCTCAAGCGGGCTATTGAGGCTGCTGAAAAATTAGCGGATGTCGAAGAGCTCTATCTCCCTTATAAGGAAAAAAGGCGGACCAAGGCGACGATTGCTCGAGAAGCAGGACTTTTCCCCTTGGCACGCCTCATTTTGCAAAATAGTCCAAACTTGGAAGTAGAGGCTCAGAAATTTACCTGTGAGGCCTTCCCAACTGAAACTGCGGCTTTAGCTGGTGCAGTGGATATTCTGGTAGAAGCTATTTCAGAGGATACCCAATTACGGGCCCTCACCTATCAAGAAATTCATGGGTATTCCCTCATGACGTCAACCTTGAAGGATGAAAGCTTAGATCCTAAGAGAACCTTTGAAATCTATTATGATTTTTCTGAGAAGATCAAGAGTATGCAAGGCTACCGGACCCTGGCGCTCAATCGTGGGGAAAAATTGGGCGTTCTCAAAGTTGGATTCGAGCATCAACTGGATCGGATCATTCGTATTTTTGAGGCTCGTTTTAAAACGAAAAATGCCTATATCGATGAGGTTATTCAACAGGCGGTTAAGAAAAAAATCGTTCCCGCGATTGAACGTCGGATTCGGACAGAGTTGACGGAGGTGGCAGAGGACGGGGCCATTCAATTGTTCTCTGAAAATCTACGGAATCTATTGCTCATTCCTCCATTAAAAGGGCGCGTGGTCCTTGGATTTGACCCAGCCTTTCGGACCGGTGCTAAACTAGCCGTTGTCGATGAGACAGGAAAGATGCTTGCCACCCAGGTCATCTATCCAGTTGCTCCTGCAAAACCAGCTCAGATCGAGCAGGCTAAAAAGGAACTGTCTTCCTTGATCAAGGAGTTCGGAGTAGAAATTATTGCGATTGGAAATGGAACCGCCAGCCGTGAAAGTGAGGCCTTTGTCGCAGAGGTGCTTCATGACCATCCAGGAGTTCGCTATGTTATTGTCAATGAAAGCGGAGCCTCTGTCTACTCAGCTAGTGAGTTGGCCCGTCATGAGTTCCCAGAGCTAACCGTTGAAAAACGCTCGGCCATCTCCATTGCCCGTCGCTTGCAAGATCCGCTAGCAGAATTGGTGAAAATCGATGCCAAATCTATCGGTGTGGGTCAATACCAGCACGATGTCAATCAGAAAAAACTGACAGAAAGTTTAGATTTTGTGGTAGATACTGTGGTCAACCAAGTTGGGGTCAATATCAATACGGCTAGTCCTTCTCTCTTAGCGCATGTAGCGGGACTCAATAAAACCATCTCTGAAAATATTGTGAAATACCGGGAAGAAGAAGGAATGATTCTTTCACGAGCGCAGATTAAAAAAGTCCCTCGTCTCGGAGCCAAGGCTTTCGAGCAGGCTGCTGGATTCTTACGCATCCCTGAAAGTAAAAACATCTTAGACAATACCGGCGTTCACCCTGAAAGTTACAAGGAAGTTGAAAAACTTTTTCAGCTTCTTGAAATTACCGAACTCGATGCATCAGCTCAGGAAAAATTAAAAGCTGTGAACATAAAGGAGATGTCTAGTCAGCTGGATCTGGGACCAGAAACCCTGAAAGATATCATTGCCGATCTCCTAAAACCAGGTCGCGATTTGCGGGATTCCTTTGATGCACCCGTGCTCCGCCAGGATGTCTTGGATATTAAAGACCTGCATATTGGCCAAAAATTAGAAGGGGTTGTGCGCAATGTGGTTGACTTTGGAGCCTTTGTCGATATTGGCATTCACGAAGATGGCTTGATTCATATCTCCCATATGAGCAAGCAGTTTATCAAGCATCCAAGCCAGGTCGTCTCAGTAGGTGATTTGGTAACCGTCTGGGTGAAGAAGATCGATGTGGAACGCGAAAAAGTCAATCTCAGTTTGGTAGCTCCGAATGAATCTGACTGAGTATGTGCGCCAAGTATCCCTAGAAGATTTTGGGAGAGAATTCCGTCATCGAGCAGAGTGGAATTCACGTCTTCAAAGCACTGGAGGTCGTTTCTTTCCCAAGGATCGACACCTTGATTTCAACCCGAAAATATACCAAGTTTTCGGGTTAGAGGTCTTTCGCAAAATCGTCCGCCACGAGCTCTGCCATTACCATCTTTACGATCAAGGTAAAGGCTATCGACACAAAGATCTAGCCTTTAAGCAACTCCTTAAGCAAGTGGACGGTCTTCGTTTCACACCTCCTCTACCAGATAGAACTAGGCGAGTCAAGCGGATCTATCTCTATCAATGTCCCCATTGTGGCCAAGAGTATAGACGAAAGCGAAAAATCGATCTGAAGAAATATGCCTGCGGTCGCTGTCACAGCCGCCTGCAATTTCTTGAAATGAGACAAGTGTAAGAATCAGTCTTTAGGCGGATCTCTTTCCAGTTCGACTCTGCTAAAATAGGTCTAACTAGAAAGAGGAAAATCAAATGACATCATCATTTTACAAATTAAAACGACATCGCCTGGTTTCAGGTGTGCTAGCTGGCTTAGCTGATAAATTTGGTCTTAGTGTAACTCTCCTACGCTTCTTGTTTATTCTTTTTACGGTTTCTCATGCCTTTATCGGTGTGATTATCTATTTACTGTTAGATACGACCTTGCCTTATAAGGACGAGGAGGAGCAGGAAATGTTTGACTATGGCCCTCGACCTCGTCGAAGAAAAGAGGCCGAACCCATCCATGATCAGAATGATAGTCCATTTTTCTAAAAGGAGATTTGAGTGAAGCAGAAGTTCTATTCCCTTGCTTTTATTCTATATCTCTTCTTCAGTTTTATAGGACAGTTTTTCATTTTAAATCGTTTTTTTGGTGAAGGAGTTGGAACAGTTTTGATCGGAATGCTCCTTTTTCCACTGGGCATTTGGAATAGCCTCTTCTACCTCTTGTTTCTGCCAACAAAAGAGGCTAGAAAGCCACAAATTTATCGGTTTTCGATTTTATTTCTGCCGGTTTTGTATCTGGTTTTCTCCTTATTGGGTGGAGGACCTACCGCCTTTATGCTTGGCTTGATCGCATTTCCTTCAAATGCGGTGGTCTATGCAGTCTCTACCGGAATCAAATCTATGATCAAAGATTTCTTGCAAGGCCAAGGCTAGAGCATTCTTCATATGTTCCCATCATTTCCTAGAGGTTGGAGACCTTTGTCTTGGCCTCTTTTTACTTGCCTTAAAAAGGAGTTGAAAATGGATCTTTCAAATGACACTTCAGTCTCTCGTCTGAAGAGAAAATCTGCTATAATAGAGAGAGAATTTGAAAAGGGAGAATGATATGGCAGTTACTGTTCGCGATCTACAGGAAAAGCTTCGTCTATCGGTTGTTTATGGGGATGATAACCTCTTAAGCAAGGAAATTACGACTGCGGACATTTCACGTCCAGGTCTTGAAATGACGGGCTATTTCGACTATTACACACCTGAGCGGATTCAGCTTGTAGGAATGAAAGAATGGTCCTACCTGGTAAAGATGAGCTCTCACAACCGTCATCAGGTCCTGCGCAAGATGTTCCAGCCAGAGACACCTGTCATCATTGTTGCGAGGAATTTAGAAATTCCAGAAGAAATGTTGCGAGCTGCTGAAGAGAAGCAACTAGCCATTTTGAAGAGCAATGTTGCGACCAGTCGTTTATCTGGAGAGCTTTCTAGCTATTTGGATAGTCGGCTGGCAGAACGTACGAGTGTACACGGTGTCTTGATGGATATTTATGGGATGGGTGTCTTAATACAAGGAGATAGCGGAATCGGAAAAAGCGAGACAGGTCTGGAACTTGTCAAGCGGGGGCACCGCCTCGTAGCAGATGACCGAGTCGATATCTATGCGAGAGACGAGATGACCCTTTGGGGAGAGCCAGCTGAAATCCTACGCCACTTACTAGAGATCCGTGGTGTCGGGATTATTGATGTCATGAGTCTCTACGGTGCCAGTGCTGTCAAGGATTCTTCACAAGTCCAAATCGCCGTTTACTTGGAAAATTATGCTAAGGATCAAGTTTATGATCGTCTTGGTAATAATGCAGAAGAGTTGGAAATCGGTGGCGTGACCATTCCTCGGATTCGCATCCCTGTGAAGACTGGTCGGAACATTTCGGTCGTGATCGAAGCCGCAGCGATGAATGTTCGGGCCAAAGAAATGGGCTATGATGCTACCAAAACTTTTGAAGAACGTTTGTCCCAGTTGATTAGTCAAAATGAGGTGAAGGAATGAATCCAGTAGCCCTTCAATTAGGTCCGATCAGTATTCGTTGGTACGCAATTTGTATTGTCTCTGGCTTGATTCTAGCCGTTTATCTTTCTATGAAAGAAGCACCTCGTAAGAAAATTGATCCAGATGATATCATTGATTTCATTTTGATTGCCTTTCCTCTTGCGATTGTGGGGGCCAGACTCTATTACGTTATTTTCGAATGGGGTTACTATAGCCAGCATCTTAGTGAGATTTTTGCGATCTGGAACGGAGGAATCGCGATTTATGGTGGCCTCTTGACAGGTGCCCTTGTCCTCTATCTATTCTCTCGTAGACG
>ERZ1674176.180-NODE-180-length-15143-cov-16.877121_pt1 | contig 15143 bp, 11 predicted proteins | sample MGYA00581288_ERZ1674176 | MGnify/ENA primary metagenome ERZ1674176 (study PRJEB41354, sample SAMEA4873327) | human saliva metagenome | biome: human-associated habitat [ENVO:00009003]; feature: mouth environment [ENVO:08000002]; material: saliva material...
ACAACCTTGCGGCGAGAAATGTTAGTAGACATGTATGTCCTTCGAGAGTGATGTCATTTTGAGGAATAAAAGTTATCACCCGCCGTCGTGCGCGGCGAAGAACGTCACCTGATGAGATTCGAGTGAGTGAAGTAGGCTTGTGCCTAACCTCTGGTGATAACGACATAATGCTGTAACCGGTCCCCTGCTTAGGGACTTTCGCGTTTCAGAGCGCTTGGTGTTCGCTCTGCGAGGTCATAGACCATCGGCGTAGATTTCGGGTACAGCCAAAACTATACCCATCAAGGACCTACACCGCAATGGTTCCAAAAATGGTTTGATGAGGGGGTTTCCCTTAAACTCTCCGCCTTGGTTGAAGGTTTTTCAACCAAAATAGGTTACTTAAGGGAGTTATGGGTCTCATAAACCCGAATTCGAACCCCATACAACCCCAAACTCTCAAGCTTTAGTTGAATAAATAATCTATAAAAAAGTAATTAAGGTCACTAAAAATAGCTGTTTTTGGCGTGTCATACTCACTCAAGCACACGCCCCCACACACAAACCCACAAAATATCCCTGCATGTGAGAGTAGAAAGAGGCTCCCAATCCCACCCCACCACCCCGATACACTGGACACATGCCCCTTAAGCACACCGAACCCCAGCAGAACCCACAGCACAGCACAGAGACAGCCGAATCAGGCTACGCCGTAACGCATACCCGCGGCAGCTCAGAAAACAGCGATCTACCCGCCGACGCAATCAGCGCCTCCAGCCGCGTGCAAAACTACCTCAGAGACAAACGCAGCTGGATGAACTTCATCGTCGTTGCGCACGTGCAGTTCTTCTGCTGCGTACTCTCCGCAGCCTTCGTCAACAGCTACGGCTGGATCCCGGTCATCTCCGCGCTCTGTAGCACCACAGCGCTCTACTTCCGCTACCGCTTCCCCTACGGCAGCATCTACGTGGTCATCGCGGCGCTCTGCCTCACCCTCGTGGAGCCCTACCCCGACTCACTCGCCATCACCTGCTACCCGCCCGTCAGCCTCGCCGCCTACCATATCGGCAGGCACTGGACCCGCCGCGCCCGCTTCCGCGGCCTCATTCTCGGCTGGGTCGGCGCACTCGCCGTCACCGTGCAGGCCTCGCTCTCGTTCCTCTACCACTGGGACGACATACCCGCCCGCATCTTCATCTCCCTGATGCTCGGCGTGCTCTGCGGGTCCATCTTCACCGTCTTCTGGTTCCTCGGCGACTCCCGCCGCATGCGCGAACTGCGCAGCGAAGAGTTCAAAGAACGCGCCCGCCGCCTCGAATACGAACAGGAACAGGAACGCCGCCTCGCCGCACAGGATGAACGCACCCGCATCGCCCGTGAAATGCACGATATTGTGGCGCACTCGCTCTCCAGCATTATTTCCCAGGCGGACGGGGCACGCTACGCCGCCGCGAGCGCCCGCACCGCACGCGCCCAGCAAACACAACAGGCACAGCAGGCAGAGCAACCGCAACAGGCTGAGCAGTCGGGTCAGGCTCAGCAGCAGAGCGAACCGGATATTGCCGAGCAGACCCTCGAACTCATCGCAGACACGGCACGCGACTCCCTCACCCAGATGCGTTCCCTCCTCGGGCTACTCCGCACGGACGAGGCAACCGCCTACGCGCCCGTGCCCACCCTCAACGATGTGCCCGCCCTCGTGGAGCAGAGCCGCCGCGCCGGGCTACCCGTCACCTTCACCGGAATCACCGGCACCATGGCGCGCACCCTACCGCAGGGTGCCGAGCTGGCGGCGTACCGCACCGTGCAGGAGGCGCTCACCAACGCGCTCAAGCACTCCCCCGGCGCGGCAACCACCGTCGCCATTCACTGGGGTAAGGACGGTCTGCAGTTGCGGGTGCAGAACGACCCGGTTTCCTCTGCCGCGGCTCAGCACATTGCCCGCCCTGTACCCGGTAGCGGTAACGGTCTGCGCGGCATGAGCGAGCGCATCGCCCTCTACCACGGCACCCTCACCTACGGTCTGCAACCCGACGGCGGCTGGCTCGTTGAGGCGGCGCTGCCCTACCGCGACCTCTAATACCCGTGCCCTCTACTACCTCGTGATCTAGGATTGAAACTATGTACTCTTCTGCACCACAGACTTCTGCACCACAGACTTCTGCACCACAGACTTCTGCACCACAGACCACCCAGCCGATCCGCGTGATGCTCGTTGACGACCAGCGCCTAGTGCGTGGCGGCTTGAGCATGCTCGTCAACTCCCAGCCGGACCTGCAGGTCGTTATGGAGGCTGATGACGGTCTGGCGGCGATTGACGTTTTTGACCGCATGGTGTCTGAGGGGCAGGCGCCGCAGGTCATCCTCATGGACGTGCGCATGCCGCACTGCGACGGCCTGGAGGCGGCGCGCCGCATCCTGGAGCGTGACGGCGAGCGTGAAGAGGACGAGCGGGTGCGCATTATTATGCTCACAACTTTCGATATTGATGAGTACGTGTATTCGGCGGTGCGTGCGGGTGCGAGCGGTTTCTTGTTGAAGGACACTCCGCCGGAGCAGTTGCTGGAGGCGATTCGTACGGTGCACCGCGGCGATGCGGTGATTGCGCCGTCTGCAACTCGCCGTCTGTTGGAGCAGATGATTCCGGTGCTGGACTCCCCCGCTCCTGTTGTTCCTACCGCTCCTGCCGCTGAGTCTGTTCCTGCTACTCCCCCGGCTGCTGGTTCTGAGCTTCCTAAGGCGACGTTCATTCCGGCTGAGCATGCAAGCTTTGAGCCTGTGCAGGATTATCCGCATCGTGAGTTGATTGAGCAGTTGTCGCCGCGTGAGTTTGAGGTTCTGGGTTTGATTGCGCGTGGCTTGTCGAATGCGGAGATTACGCGGGAGTTGGTGCTTTCGGAGGCGACGGTGAAGACGCATGTGTCGCATGTGTTGGCGAAGTTGGGGGCGCGTGATCGTGTGCAGGCGGTCATTATGGCGTATGAGGCGGGTATCGCCCACTAGCGCTCCCTTATATAAGGGCACGGTAGACTAGAGGACACAGTGAAGCCCCGGCGGGCGCCTCCTAATCGAGGCACCATCCGGGGCTTTGTTAGTTAAGTAGTTTCTTGTATCTTGTTGATGATTCGCTCAAAGTCGCTCATCAGCTCAGGCAACTTATTCCGGGCGATGTCCCATAAGACAGCAAAATCAACGCTCACATAGCTATGAGAAATAATGTTACGAATAGCAATGAGGTACTGCCACTCAGCCCGTTCATACCGTTCATAATCTTCTGGGTATTTTGAACGAATTCTATTGAGGGTTTCGCCAATGACCTGAAAGCGCATGCAGAGCGCGTCCTGGACTACCCCGTTTGAGTCGTCTATCAGGGCTTCATATCGCTCGGGCGTAAAAGCGTAGATACGCTGAGCTGATTCAAGAATCAGAGAGAAGTCGTCAAGCGAGCTTTTCATAGCGGCAACTCCACCATGTCCGGTTCTGCCTCCGCATAGATGCGAGGGCGCAACCGGGTGACCATATCAACGCTACGACCGGTCAACTGTTCAATGCGGTGCTGAGCATCGACCATCTGCATGAATTCGTCAAAAGGGGCTACACCCGGCATCTGCACCAAAAAATCCAGGTCGCTGGTTTCGGTCAGCTCACCGCGGGCGGCACTGCCGAAGAGTCGGGCACGGCGCACACCAGCGTCACGGAGGATCTGAAGAACCTCCGCTTCATGGGGTAGCGTGTACCCGCGACGCAGATTGGGGTGACTAGTGCTCATACACCCATCATACGCGCAAAGCCAGGCTACAGGTCAGCTCCAAGAGTCTGAGAGCACGGCAGAATAGAGGACACAGTGAAGCCCCGGCGGGCGCCTCCTGATCGAGGCACCCTCCGGGGCTTTCTCACGCCGAGTATCCGGGTTCGCCGGGTACTGTGACTATGCCAGGTACAGCGGGTTAGCCGCGCATACCCTCAACCGGGGACATGCGAGCCGAACGAGCCGCCGGCAGAGCCGAGGCGAGCATCGCAGCGAGCACACCCACAATGAGGATGACCACGTACCAGATGTACGGCAGGTCAAGCACGAGCGGGGCAGAAGCACTCATGGAAGACATAATAATCTGCGCGGAGAGGCTACCAATCACCGCACCGGAAACCATGCCGAGCACCACTGCAGCGAGCGTAATCAGAATCGCCTCAATGGAAATCATGCGGCGCAGCTGCTTGCGGGACAGGCCCAGCGAGCGGAGCATCGCGTTCTCGCGGCGGCGTTCGTTGACCGACAGGGTCATCGTGTTCGCCACACCAATGATGGAGATAACCACTGCGAGCATGAGCATCACCAGGGTGAAGGTCAGCATGACGGTCAGCAGCTGGTCGTAGGTCTGACGTTCCTGCAGACCACCGGTGAAGGAGCTGTCCGGGCTGGCTCGGTTCAGGTCAGCTTGCAGGGTCGCGTTCTCGCTACTGGTCAGCGGGGAGGCGGCGCGCACCAGAACGACGGTGTCGTTACCGGTTGCCTGGCTGGTGACGGTCAGACGTGCTGCCTTCGTCTGAGCTTCCTGGTCACCGCTGGCGATTGCTTCTTCCATGCGCTTCTGAGCTTCCTCAGCGGCGGGGTTGGCAACCTTCTGCGGGTTCTTGGCATCCTGCAGCTTGGCGGCGGTGGCAGGGTTGACGATCAGCAGGTTCTGCTTGGTTGCGGACTTGACGGGTTTGAGTTCCACTTCGCCGAGCGGGCCGTGTGCCTTCAGACGACTGGACTCATTCAATCCAGCGGACTTCCAGAGGCCCTGCGGTACGAGCACGGTGTCATCCGCAAGGTTCGAGTTTTCGCCCGGCAGGATTGCCTTCAAATCGGAGGAGCTCAGCGCCACCAGGTCGGAATTCTGGTTGGCGGTCTGTCCCTCGTATTCGACGGTGTAGTCAACCACACCGGCTGCGTAACCGACGGCGGATGTCTGAACGTTCTTAATACCCTTGACCTTGGAGGCAATTTCCTCCGCCTTGGTCACGGTGGAGGCGGCCTCGGACTGGTCGTACGAGCTGTACTTTGCCTGCGCAGAAATCGGGTACTGCTGATCCAGGGCCTTGGTCAGCGAGGCGCTCAGCACCGAGTAACCGGTCAGCACAGTCGACACGACCAGGGTACCCACCAGCACGGCACGACCGGTGGAGACGGTGCGCTTGGGCGAACGCAGTGCGTTGGCGAGCGCCAGCTTGCCGGTCTGGGTGCGGGTGACCTTACCGAGGGCACGTACCAGCGGGGGCAGTACCAGCGGGGTGAGGAGGAAGACCGCAATACCGAGCAGCAGCGCGGCCCCCATCATGAGGAGGATGGCCTTATTGCCGGCACCCTCACCGGAACCCTGGTTCTGAGCCAGCATAGCCAGGCCGATACCTGCGGCACCGAAGACCAGACCCAGGATCGGGCCGACCTTGCCGGGCTTGCGCACCTCAAGGTTGGTGTGCTCGCTCATCGCGCTAATGGGCGAGATGCGCAGGGCGCTTCGTGCCGGGGAGAGCGACGCCAGAACCGTGACGATGGTGCAGATCAGGGTACTGATAATCACCGGGGTGATTGAGTACGAAATCATAATGGTGGTGAGGTTTGCACCAACCAGCGCGCCAACCGGGTAGGTCAGCAGCGCACCGATGAGGGAGAACACCATGCCCACGGTAATGGATTCGATGAGTAGCATCCGTACGAGGGAGCCGCCACGGGCACCGAGGGTACGCAGCAGAGCCAGTTCACGGATGCGCTGGCCGACCAGCACCGCGAAGGTGTTGGAGATGACGAAGGAGGAGACCAGCAGAGCCAGTGCCGCGAAAGCGCCCAGGACCACGCTAATGGAGGTGAAGACCGTGGAGATACTCTTCTGGTAGTCTTCCAGCAGCTTCTGACCGGTCATGACACGCGGATCGTTCTTGGTGTCGCCGCTGCTGAGGGTATCCTGCAGGCTCTTGAGTTTGGCGTCGGTTACGCCGTCCTTGAACTTGAGGTAGATGAGGTTCGCGCCAGCCATGTTCCGGTAGCCTGCCGCGGAGCTCTTGTTTTCTGTCTCGGCTGCTTTCAGGGTGGCTTCGCCGAGGTTGGTGCCTCCAATGAAGACAGCCTGGTTGGTGGTGGAGCCTTCAAAACCGGGGTCGAACAGACCGACGACGGTGTATTCGGCGGTCTTGTCGGTACCGGGGGCGCTGACGGATTCTACAACGTCGGTGCTGGTGATCTTGCCGTTCAGCGAGAGGTTGTGCTTCTTCGCGAAGTAGGTAGAGACCATGATTTCGTGGTCGCTACTGGGGATTTTACCCTGCACCTTGTACGGGAAGAGGCTCGAGTCGGCGGGCAGCTGGTCGTACTGCACCTGGGTTGCCTGGTCGCCGGTACCGAGCGCACCTGAAACGGCATACTGAACCCAGTAGCCGGAGAGCAGGTCGCTCTTTTCTACTTTCTGAATCTGATCACGAGTCAGGTAGATAGAGGTGCTGTCTTTACCGTCGCTGGTTGTAGCGGCGGAGGCGACGACCGCCTCGGCGCGGGAGAGCACGTCACCAACGGAGGAATTGACGGTCGCTTGCAGCGAGTTAGTGAGCATCATAATGGCGGCGATGAAGAAGGATGAGATCGCGATGCCTATGCCCGTGAGAATGTATTTTCCTTTGGAGGCGCGCAGATTGGAGCGCGCCACCGTGTTCAGTGTGGTTGCCACGGCTTATCGACCTTCCAGCTGTGCCATTGCGCCGAGGACGGCGTCGTAGGTGGGTTCGATCATTTCGCCGGCGACCATGCCGTCCTTGATGAAGACCACGCGGTCTGCGTAGGAGGCAGCGTTTGCGTCGTGGGTGACCATGAGGATGGTCTGTGCGTGGTCGGTTGCGGCGGCACGCAGCAGGCGCAGCACCTCGGCGCCGGAGTTGGAGTCGAGGTTACCGGTCGGTTCGTCGGCGAAGACCACTTCGGGGCGTGCGAGCAGGGCGCGCACGATGGCGACGCGCTGCTGCTGACCGCCGGAGAGCTGTTCGGGGCGGTGGTCGAGGCGGGTTTCCAGGCCGAGGGTCTTGACCAGGTAGTCGCGCCACTGCGGGTCCGGCTTCTTACCGGCGAGGCCCAGCGGCAGGTCAATGTTCTGGCCCGCGGTGAGGGTGGGCACCAAGTTGAACGCCTGGAAGATGAAGCCGATGTGTTCGCGGCGGAATTCGGTGAGGGCGTTGTCCTTCAGGCCGAAGAGCTCGGTACCGCCAATACGGATGGAGGTTGCCGGGTTCGGGTCGGGGGTGTCCAGGGTTGCGATGGTCTGCATCAGCGTGGACTTGCCCGAGCCGGAGGGGCCCATAATGGCGGTGAACTTGCCCTGCTCAAAGTCGACGGAGACGTTGTTGAGGGCGTGGACGGTTGCTTCACCCATGCCGTAGGTTTTGGAAAGGTTTCGTGCGGAGACGGCGGGCTGTGCCGTCTGTGCGTGAGGAGTTGTCGTAGTCATAGTTCAATTATTTCACGCAGCATGGCGCTGACTACAGGGTTTTTCTCATCCTCCAGGTTGATTTTGGCGGGTGTTCACCGGGTCTTGACCTGCGGATGCGCAGGTTCCCCGCTCATTCCACGGGCTGAGGTGAGCCTGAGGCGGGCTGGGCAGGGTACCGGCATCATCCTTAAGGATGAGTGGCGGCTCAACCGGCGTTCTCACCCTGCACCCCTACCCCGTACCTCTGCCTCCCATCTCTGCCCGCGCCTACACATATATATGTATGCGAAAAGCCCCCGGCTCCTCCCCCCCCCCATTCGGGGTCAGGAAGCCGAGGGCTTTCATACGCTATTCGCTATTGCAGAAGCAGCTGTTATGCCTTGGGTGCTTCGTAGCGGGGGAACACCGGTGCGGGTGCGGGCAGTTCGGTGCCGGGCACGAGTGCGGTGCCGAGGGCTGCGAACTGGCGTGCGTCGCCTTCGGGTACACCGAGCAGGGTCAGCAGCTTGGCGGTCGAGTCGGGCATGACGGGCTGCAGCAGCAGGGCGACCTGGCGTACGACCTCAAGGGTTACGTACAGCACGGTGTTCATGCGGTCGAGTTCGCCGTTCTTGCGCAGGGTCCAGGGTTCCTGTTCTGCGAAGTAGGCGTTGGTGTCTGCGAGGACGGTCCAGATGCGTTCCAAAGCGCGGTGGAATGCCTGCTCGTCGAAGTCTGCACGGACGGGCTCGTAGAGGGCTGCCGCCTGGTCGAGGATCTGGCGGTCGGCTTCGGTGAATTCGCCGTGGGTGGGGACGGCACCGCCGCAGTTCTTGGCGACCATGGACAGGGAACGCTGGGCGAGGTTGCCGAGGTTGTTTGCCAGGTCGGAGTTGATGCGGTTGATGATGGACTCTTCGGAGTAGGAGCCATCCTGGCCGAAGGACACTTCACGCATGAGGAAGAAGCGGACCGCGTCCAGGCCGAATGCGTCGACGAGGTTTGCGGGGTCGACGACGTTACCGACGGACTTGGACATCTTCTCGCCGTTGACGAGCAGGAAGCCGTGGCCGAAGACGCGCTTGGGCAGTTCGACTCCGGCGGACCACAGGAATGCGGGCCAGTAGATGGAGTGGAATCGGGTGATGTCCTTACCGATGAGGTGCAGGTCGGCGGGCCAGTACTTGACGAACAGTTCGTTGTCGATGTCGGGGTAGCCGAGGCCGGTCAGGTAGTTGGTCAGCGCGTCGACCCACACGTACATGACGTGCTTGTCGTTGCCGGGTACGGGCACACCCCAATCGAAGGTGGTGCGGGAGATGGACAGGTCGTTCAGGCCGCCCTTGACGAAGGAAATCAGTTCGTTGCGGCGGGATTCGGGGTAGACGAAGCCTTCGTTGGCGTAGAGTTCGAGGAGCTTGTCACCGTACTTGGAGAGGCGGAAGAAGTAGGATTCTTCTTCGGTCCATTCGACTTCGGTGCCGGTTGCGATGGCGTAGCGCTGGCCGTCGCGGACTTCGGTTTCGTCTTCGGCGTAGTAGGCTTCGTCGCGGACGGAGTACCAGCCGGCGTACTTGTCGAGGTAGATGTCGCCGTTTTCTTCCATGCGCTTCCAGATTGCCTGGGATGCGACGTAGTGGTCGGGGTCGGTGGTGCGGATGAAGCGGTCGTAGCTGATGTTCAGCGCGTCGTTCATTGCTTTGAAGCGTGCGGAGTTCTCGTCGGCGAGTTCTTTGGCGGTCTTACCGAGCTTCTCGGCGGTGGTCTGCATCTTCTGGCCGTGCTCGTCGGTGCCGGTCATGAAGCGCACGTCGAAGCCGTCGAGGCGCTTGAAGCGGGCTAGCACGTCGGCTGCGATGGTTTCGTAGGCGTGGCCGATGTGCGGGTTGCCATTGGGGTAGGAGATGGCGGTGGTGATGTAGAACGGAGTTGCAGTCATAACTTTCAGTTTACCGCAGTATTAGGCGAGGCTCTCACCGGGGTTACACTCTGATACGCGGTGACTCATTGCGTGTGGGTGGAGGCTAGCACGCCGTATGTTTCCTCCGCGCCTACGCAGGGGCACCCGTCACCCGGACGCTCCGCGCCTCCTTGCTTCGCTGCGGAGAGCGTCCGTGTGACACCCTGAGGGCGCTTCCGGAAAACACGGCGCACCAGCCCAAACATCCAGCCACCACGCAACAGGCTAAAAGGCGACAGCCTCCCCCGCCCCACACGCAAAACACCCAACCACCAAGCAACACACTAAACCGCGACAGCCTCCCCCGCCACAGTTCGCTAGGCACGGGGCGCACACAAAACCACCGCGATTCCCCCACAGAACCCGGCGGGATTCCACGACCCCCTGAACCACAGACACGCAGGGGTATAGATATTCCCCGCCGCGACATCAGGGTGTCCGAGCTCTGCGAGGACAGGTCCCCTGTAGGAGCAAGGGGAAATATCTATACCCCCAAGCTTCTCCAGTCTTTTTCGCGGGGAACGCAAAAATCCCGCCGATTCCGAAGAATCAGCGGGATTTTCTTTAATGTGCGCCCCCTGGGACTCGAACCCAGAACCCATTGATTAAGAGTCAATTGCTCTGCCAATTGAGCTAGAGGCGCTTATTTGTTTTTCAGGGCTTCCCCTGCAACAAGTAAATACTATACGGCATTCTGCGGGCACCCGCAACTCGAGCGATCATGAACTGCATCACATATCTGATGGATGCTGCTGTTCAGCTTGAAACAGCAAGAATCCGGCGCCCACCTCCTCCCCTGTGCGGGATGAGAGGTGGAACGCCGGATTCTTAGAAAGCTATTGCTGAGCTACCGTTTAGCGAGCGACGGAACCTTCGGTGTAGTCGTCGTCTGCAGTGTTCCAGGAGAACAGCTCGCGCAGCTTGCGGCCGGTTGCCTCGATGGGGTGTGCCTCGCCCTTTGCGCGCAGTGCCTTGAACTCGGGTGCGCCTGCAGCCTGGTCTTCCATGAAGCGCTTTGCGAAGTTGCCGTTCTGGATGTCTGCCAGGACAGCCTTCATGTTTTCCTTGACCTCGGGGGAGATCACGCGGGGGCCGGAGACGTAGTCGCCGTACTCTGCGGTGTCGGAGATGGACCAACGCTGCTTAGCGATGCCGCCCTCGATCATCAGGTCAACGATGAGCTTGAGCTCGTGCAGGACCTCGAAGTATGCGATTTCGGGCTGGTAGCCAGCTTCGGTCAGAACCTCGAAGCCGTACTGGACGAGCTGGGAGGTGGAGCCGCAGAGGACTGCCTGCTCGCCGAACAGGTCGGATTCGGTCTCTTCGGTGAAGGTGGTCTTGATGACGCCTGCACGGGTTGCACCCAGTGCCTTTGCGTAGGACAGTGCCAGTGCGAGTGCTTCGCCGGATGCGTCCTTCTCGACTGCAACCAGGGCGGGAACGCCACGGCCTGCTTCGTATTCGCGGCGGACGGTGTGGCCGGGGCCCTTGGGGGCGACCATTGCCACGTCGACACCCTCGGGTGCGGTGATGTAGCCGAAGCGGATGTTGAAGCCGTGTGCGAAGAACAGTGCGTTGCCGGGCTTGAGGTTCGGCTCGATGCTCTCTGCGTAGACCTTTGCCTGGACCTGGTCCGGGGTCAGGATCATGATGACATCAGCTTCTGCTGCTGCCTCTGCGACGGTTGCGACGCGCAGGCCTTCTGCCTCAGCCTTGGCACGGGACTTGGAGCCCTCGGACAGACCGACGATGACCTTCACGCCGGAGTCACGCAGGTTCAGTGCGTGTGCGTGGCCCTGGGAGCCGTAACCGATAACTGCTACGGTGCGGCCCTGGATCAGGGAGAGGTCTGCGTCGTCGTTGTAGAAAATGGTTGCTGCCATTTCTTCTCCTCAGTAAGTTTGGTATGCGGCCCAGGCTGGGCTCAACATTGACTATTCTACTTGATAGCTTTTGGGGTGCGGGTTTACGAGAGCACTTCTCAGATTTTGGCTGGAAGTATTTGTGCCCTGCATGGTCGGGGTACAGGGTTTGCTGTACCCGTGTTTGCCATATCTGGCGCTCCCCCGCCCGCACTGCGAATACGTGTGTTTCGGTTGTGCGGGCGGGAGAACTGCCACGGGAATGTAGCGTCAGGTATTTTGTGCTAGATGCGCTCGCTCATAGCGCGGGGGCCACGTGCCAGGCCGATGGTGCCTGCGCGAACAATTTCGCGAACACCGTAGGGTTCCAGAACGTCCAGCAGTGCGTTGAGCTTTTCCTGGGAGCCGGTTGCCTCGATGACAAGGGACTCGGGGGAAACGTCGATCACGGATGCACGGAACAGGTCGGCTGCCTGAACGATCTGCAGGCGGACTACGGGGTCTGCCTTGACCTTGATCAGGATGTGGTCGCGCTGGGTGGAGGAGTCGGTGGGAAGCTCGACGACCTTCAGCACGTGAACGAGCTTGTTCAGCTGCTTGGTGATCTGCTCGATGGTGTGGGCGTCACCTTCGGTTACGACGGTGATGCGGGAGACACCGGGGTTTTCGGTGGGGCCCACGGCCAGGGAGAGGATGTTGAACAGTCGGCGGGAGAACAGACCGGAGACGCGGGTGAGAACGCCCGGCTTATCTTCTACCAGAACGGACAGAGTGTGCTGAGACATTAGTTCTCTTCCTCACGATCGAACTCGGGCGAAGTGTTCTTCGCAATCCAAATCTTGTCATTAGATACGCCTGCCGGGACCATGGGCCAGACCAGGGCGTGGGGGCTGACGGTGAAGTCAATGACGACGGGGCGGTCGTTGATTTCGAGGGCAGCCTTAATGGTGGCGTCCACATCCTCGTCGCGCTCGCAACGGAAGGTTGCGCAGCCGTATGCTTCGCCGAGCTTGACGAAGTCGGGGATACGTGCGGTGCCGTGACCGTCCTTCAGGTCGGTGTTGGAGTAGCGCTCGTCGTAGAACAGAGTCTGCCACTGACGCACCATACCGAGGGAGGAATTGTTGATGATGGCAACCTTGACGGGAATGTTGTTCTGTGCGCAGGTGACCAGTTCCTGGTTGGTCATCTGGAAGCAACCGTCGCCGTCGATAATCCACACGGTGGAGTCGGGGTGTGCGACCTTAGCACCCATACCTGCGGGAACGCCGTAGCCCATGGTGCCGAGGCCTGCGGAGCTGATGAAGTGGCGGGGGCTCTCCTGCTGGATGTAGTGTGCACCCCACATCTGGTGCTGGCCAACGCCGGTGACATAGTATGCGTCGGGGCCGGTGAGGGCGCTGATGCGCTCGAGAACGTACTCGGGCGAGCCGAGGCCGTCGGTGGGCTTCTCGTAGCCGAGCGGGTAATCCTTGCGGATGACGTTCAGCTCGTTCCACCACTCGGTCAGGTTCGGCAGCTGGTCTGCGAACTCGGTGGAGAGCAGCTCGATCAGTTCGGGCAGCACGTACTTGAGGTCGCCGACGATCGGCACGTCTGCGAAGCGGATCTTCGAGATTTCTGCCGGGTCAACGTCGATGTGGATGACCTTAGCCTCGGGTGCGAAGGAGTCGAGCTTACCGGTGACGCGGTCGTCGAAGCGTGCACCGAGGGTAATCAGCAAGTCAGACTTCTGCATTGCGGCGACGGCGGGGACGGTGCCGTGCATGCCGGGCATGCCGAGGTTCTGGGGGTCAGAGTCGGGGAATGCACCGATAGCGTTCAGGGTGGTGACGACGGGTGCGCCGATGAGCTTAGCCAGCTTGTGGAACTCTTCGGAAGCACCTGCGCGGACCAGGCCACCACCGACGTAGAAGACGGGGCGCTTGGATTCGGTGATGAACTTAGCTGCTTCGTGGATCTGCTTGGAGTGGCCGCGGGTGACGGGGGTGTAGCCGCGCAGCTCCAGGTCCTCAGGAATGCCGCGGTATTCCATCATGCCGACCTGTGCGTCCTTGGTGACGTCCACGAGCACGGGGCCGGGGCGGCCGGTGGATGCGATGTGGAATGCTGCTGCGAGCGCGCGGGGGATGTCCTGCGGGTCGGTGATCATGAAGGAGTGCTTGGAGATGGGCATTGCCATGCCGACGATGTCAGCTTCCTGGAATGCGTCAGAGCCCAGCAGCTTGGTGGACACCTGGCCGGTGATTGCAACCAGGGGGATGGAGTCCATGTTTGCGTCTGCGATTGCGGTCAGCAGGTTGGTTGCGCCGGGGCCGGAGGTTGCAATGCACACGCCGGTCTTGCCGCTGGACACTGCGTAGCCCTGAGCGGCGTGGCCTGCACCCTGCTCGTGGCGGACCAGGATGTGGCGGACCTTCTTGGAATCGTACAGGGGGTCATAGGTCGGCAGAATGGCTCCACCAGGCAGGCCGAATACGTCAGTCACACCCAGGTCTTCGAGGGTGCGGACGATTGCCTGAGAACCGGTCATGCGTTCTGCGGGAGCGTTTGCCGCGTCATCAGAAGTGGAAAATCCCATAGTCATGGAAATGCCTCGTGTCTTAATGGTTCTTCGTTGTACTCAATGTTCTGCGTGGGGTTTGTGTGATCCTCACGCATCCTATGCCCGGGGGTACCAAGCTATAAAAAATGCCCCTCGCTGTTGGTGGTAGCGGTAGGGGCGCTCAGTCTCAGTGAATAGACCCTGCCACTCGCCCTAGGCGACGTCGACAAGGTTTAGAATTCGCTGGAACATTGCTGTCTTCACCCTTCTATGGTGCGCCCCAAGAAGGGGTGAGTCAAATCTCTATCGGGCAACACACCCGTTTTTGTTCATAAAGGCGCAGGTCAGATACTTTCTTTCATGATGTGGACACATTGCACTTGTTTACACATTCCCACGTATTCATTTGAACAGGTGAGAAAAACTCGCATTTTTGGACGTCATGGCGCGTAATATGCGCGAATACTCGTGACCTTCGTTGGTTGCCCCGGTAGACTGAAGCTATGACCGAACCGATTATCCCGGTTGCTGATGAGCTGACCGAAGCAAGTAAGTACGCAGAGGTTGTTGACCCCCGTAACTCTGTTGAGAGTGACGTGTTTTTGACGGGTGAGGAACTCATTCGGGTTCTGCACCCGGTTTTTGACGAGCAGATTATTAATTACGGTGCATACAATTTGGTGTATGCGACGGGCCGTGCGGTTTACCGTAATCCTGATTTGGCGTTGCATCAGTATCCTGATCAGCAGCATTTTATTGTGGGTTATCAGGATGCGCCTGATGAGGTGATTATTGCTCCGGTGAATTTGCCGGCGTTGACGCCTGCGGGTACGGCGACGACGATTGATAATACGAATGCTCTGCATGCGTATCGTGTGGGTGATGATGCGGTGACGCTTGAGTCGGTGAATGGCAGCTCGTTTTATTTGTCGTTTGAGGATAATGCTGAGGTTGCGACTCGTTTTGGCGTTGGCTTGTTGGAGCAGGGTAAGGACGTGGAGGATTTCCGTGAGTTTGTGACGCGGATTTGGCCAGTCCTGTAATAGAGACTTTTCGTGTTGGATGCCCGCTGCTGTTGTGTGACAGCGGCGGGCTTTCGTGTGCCTTGAGTCTGCCACATTACTGGCTTGAGGGACGGCGCACGTCCTCGCTCCTACATGGGGACCCGCCCTCGCTTCGCTTCGGGCACCCTGATGTCGCTACGGACGGCACCGGCGCCTCTGCGCGCACCAGACCAACCACCAAGCAACACACTAAACCGCGACAGCCCTCCCCGCCCCACACGCAAAACACCCAGCCACCAGGCAACAGATTAAAAGGCGACAGCCCGCCCCTCCACAGTTCGCTAGGCACGGGGCGCACAC
>ERZ1674176.185-NODE-185-length-14939-cov-7.084789_pt1 | contig 14939 bp, 30 predicted proteins | sample MGYA00581288_ERZ1674176 | MGnify/ENA primary metagenome ERZ1674176 (study PRJEB41354, sample SAMEA4873327) | human saliva metagenome | biome: human-associated habitat [ENVO:00009003]; feature: mouth environment [ENVO:08000002]; material: saliva material...
AAATAATCGGCTCATGATTACCTGGATAAATTTCTCCCTTATACTGATTGAAACCACAATAGACAGGGTTATCTAGTATGGTCCTGACCGCCCGATAACTCCAAGGCACATGCTTTGGGTATTTCTCATTCAGATCATCTCTCAGTTTAGTAATGGATCTCCCTCTCAGATAACTCTCAAAGATAAACTTAACAGCAAGAGCCTGGGCTGGATTGATAGTGATAGTTCCGCTCTCTCTGTGGTAGTCGTATCCATAGGATGTTTTAGCCCACATCATGGATTTCCCAGCCTTTGCCCGTCCTATTTTACCAAGTTGCATACGTTCCTTGATTTGCTCTCTTTCTAGCTGAGCAAAGACACTCAAGAGCCCAATCATAGCCTTACCAAAGGGAGTAGAGGTGTCAAAATTCTCCTGTAGGCTCAAAAAGGCTATATTATTCTTTATGAAAATATCTTCAATCAAGTAAAGCGTGTCTTTTTGACTACGGCTAAGACGGTCCAGCTTATAGACTAGAACTGTGTCAAATTTTCTTTTTTTAGCGTCTTTGATAAGTCCCTCAAGTGCTGGTCTGTCAGTATTGGATCCCGAGAAACCACCATCAGTATATATTTTGTAGACGCTCCAGTCCTTAATATCGCAGTAGCTAGAGAGCTTAGCTTTTTGCTCATCGATAGAGTACCCCTCTTCTGCCTGAGATGTGGTAGACACCCTGACGTATATAGCTACTTTATTTGTTGTTATCATTGCTTTTATACCCCCTTTTTGATAAAATAGGGTATAGTAAAGAGGGCTTTTTAATGCCTTTTACTATACTGGATATCCTCACACTCAAAATTTGGCGATGGCGAGTGTGGGGATTTTTTGTTGTCTTTTTTATTCCAAACCGTTACCAACTTTGGTAATCAATAAGAAAGTTCCATCATCTTGTTTTGCGAATGACAAGATAACAGCTTTATATTTAGTACCAATCGAAGTGTAAGAGATTGTTTTATTTTCGTGATCGTTAACTGTACTTGTGTTAGTATCGCTCGGTTCACCGTGTTCTTTAACGATATCATCGTATTTAGAACCGCCTGCACCTCTATTAGCAATATCACCAGTAACAAGCGCATCAAACTGCTCTTTTGTCCAGTTAAATTTAGCATCTTCTTCTTTTTGTGAAGATTCGATTGAAGAACTTGCTGAGCTAACTGCTTGTTCCACATCTTTACCAATTTTATCAAGCGATTTAGCATACATAGCTTGAGTTGCAAGCACGATAGCAATCGAAACAACAGATAAAACAGTTCCGACAATAGCTAGTGTTTTTGGTCGTTTTCTGTTCAATGCCAATCCGATTAAACCGAAAATCAAAGCCAAAACTGCAAGAATGAATGAAAAATTATTGATGATAGGCATCCACGAGCCAAGCAGTGCAAGACCTCCGAAGATAATGGCTAGAATACCTAAAACTTTACGTTCCTGTTTCATAAGAAACCTCTCTATCAGCTTTTAGTGTGAATCAGTTATTGCACATATTTTTAAATCTTATAAATATCTACGACCTCTCCGATTGTTCGGATGTCGTCGTTTTCTGATAAGTGGATTTCTTCGTATCCACTATTTAAACTTTGTAAGTACCAAGAACCATCATAATCTCTTTTAAGCTTTTTGACGAAGTTCTTGCCGTTCACTTGGAAAATGCCGATTGAGTTGATATCCACTTGACTAGTGACCTTGATAAATAGAAGGTCATTATCTTCTATGAGTGGCTCCATTGAGTCGCCTGCCACCTTAGCTATCGTGTCGTATTCCTCTGGCACATCTTCAGTTCTGAGCTTTACTTCCATGTGTAGATTGTCTTCCTGAAACGTTCCATGTCCTGCTGCAACCAAGCCCTCAACGTAGTCAGTGATGTAGTCTTCATTGCTTACCTTCTCGAAGATAGAAGCAACCTTAGAACTTTCCTGCTCATCAAGTTGAGCATTTGCAAAGTCGAGGACCTTCTCTTGTCTAGGTTCTTCTAGTTGGTTGTAGATGGTTAGGATTTCAGGTTTTTCTTTATTTTCTTTTTGAATTCCTAAAAGAAATTCTGGAGTGATATTGAAGATTCTAGCAAAATCATCAGCTTTATTGAGCGGGAATTCTCTAGTCTTATTGAAATACCTAGACATTGTTGATTTAGCTATTCCAACACGTCTAGCTAACTCACTCATAGACATCCCTTTCTTTTTTGCTTCTTCTTGGATTAAAGAAATGATTTCTTCATTAGTTCTCATGTTTCTTAGTTCCTTTTATTTGATAAGTTAATTATACCATCGTTCCCGAATAAATACAAGAGAAACACAAAAAAACATTTTTTGTTAATTTTTTAAAAAAAATAGTTGACAAAATGGAACGAATGGAGTTATAATAGATTTGTTCCACATCGGGAACGAACAATACTAAAAGGAGAACACGTTATGACAGTTAATCTGAAACGATTAAAAGCTGAACGGATTGCTAGTGGCATGACACAAGATGAAGTGGCTCTCAAGATGGGTTGGAAGTCACGCACACCATACGCAAAACGTGAAAACGGCTTAGTTTCTATTGGTGCTGACGAGCTTGCAAAAATCACAAAGATTTTTGGACTGCCAATGGAAAAAATCACTATTTTTTTTAGCGATAGCGTTCCCGGAATGGAACACATTACATAGAAAAATACAAAGTGATTCGGAATAAGTAAAGAGAAAGGAGACTGTATGAAAGAAACAATAAACGAATTCCTAAAATTCAGGAGCCAATTTACAAAACGAGAATGGTTTGAGATTAACCAAGTTGTCGAAGGTCGTTTAAATGAAAAAGCCGACCAGTTGAAAATGGACGACTCAGATGTAGAAATCATTTCTAAAAGACTAGAACGGTCTATCTGAAGAAAGGACGAATCAAATGACAGTCAACAGAACTGTGTCAGTAAATACATCAGAACACGATGTATTATTGACAGCAAGAAAAAACCACCCTGCTGTATTCGTCGATGGAATGTTTCTGGACGGAGTTGAGCGAGTGGAATTTACCAGTCATTTTCTAGAGAGTTGTGAAGTCGTTCTTACGTTCAATGAACGAGTAGAAAACAATCCTTTCCCTTTAAACGATGTCAGTCGATTAGAAAAGTTATTTGGTCAGGCTTCAAACGGGCAATCCTTACGGGATATTGTCTTGCAAACTCTTGAAGATGGAAATTAGTATCTAGACCATCAAAGAATGACACATGTATACTGAAGCTTTCTTTTCCGTCTTGCTTGGCTCTTTCGTACTCTTTGCCAAGAATAATCAGAGAAGCTTCTAATTGATAATCAGTCATAATATCACCTCCTTTCTGACTACAATTATAGCAGAAATGGAGATTAGAAATAGAAAGGAGAGCGTATGACATACTTTAAAGATTTGGATTGCCAGTTCATCTTTCAGAAATCCAACTAATGACTACACAGCTGTTAGTAATAGCTTTATCAACGATCCTGCGTTAGATTTTACAGCTGTTGGCATTATGATGGTGGTTCTGGCTAATCACCCAAACTGGCAAGTCTATCCAGAGGAGATAGCCAAGCGAAAAGGTGTTAACCGAAAGACAATTGATAAGTATTTCAAAATCTTTGAAGAAGCTGGATATTTGCGAAAAATCAGAAAAAAACCTCCTGGAAATGGAGGGAGTCATATATTCAGATTCTTTTCAGATGTAAAAATATCTGATTTCCAATTCGATATTATGAAACAGAGATTAAACCTATCTATCAAAAGGGCGTCTATGAATTATAATTCTTACATTCCAGAAAGTGAGATGTCAGAAAGTGAGATGTCAGATTTTGGGCACTAATAAATATTAACTAACAACAAGTATTAAATAACAATAAATATTAATTAACAACAAGTCCTACTTCTCTTAATAAATAAAAGAGAGAAATTTCAAATTTAGGACTTTGCAAAAATTGGAAGGAGAAGAAATGGAGACTTTAAGTATTGGCATTAATATTTCTAATGTTGAGAAATTGGTAGAAGCTAGCCAAGAAGTAGCTAAAAAAGCCGAAGAATTGCAAGAAGCAATTAAACGGCTCAACGAGGTCAAGTTGAAATTAGAAACCGAGTTTCTTCATGATTAGGATTTGAGCTGCAGCAGACATCATTTCTTTCCAAGTATCGAATTTTGTTTGTTCAGAAACAAAGACATCAAGGATTGATTCATCTGCTTTTTCAAATTCCTCTGCATTGGATATTTTTTCTGGGCTTGATAGCAAAAATTCATCAATGGTTGAAAAATTTGTGTGTTCAATCATGAATTCATCAGAGAAAACTTCTGTGAAAGAATATTCGTGTGTACCAGCAACAGATTGAGCATTCTCTGAAAGTTGATCAAGACGGTTAGAAAAATCATCCAGTCCGTTGATTTCGAAAGTCATATTGCTAACCTCCTTTCTGTTTAGATTTTGACTAAAACGAGAGAGGTCTTAGTCAAGAATGATTATAACATAGATAGCAGAAAAACACAACATATTGTAATTAAATATATTTGTTTAACAACATATAGTGTTTTTGGAGGTGTAACATGTGGGAACAATTAAACAGAATTATGCAGGAAAGAAATTTGAACGGACATCAATTATCTAAGATGGCTGGCGTTAATAGAAGTTTCTTTTCCGACTTGAAAAGTGGAAAGGTAAAATACCTTTCTTGGCCTAATATATGCAAAGTCGCTGACGCGTTAGGAATCAGCATAGATGAACTAAGATAAAACAAAAAAAGCACCTGACGGCAATCAGGCGCTCAACAAAATTATTCAAGGAAATTATAACATGAAGAGAAAAAAAGAGCAATGGAAACCAAGAATTGTAAACATCATGGCAGATGGTTCTCAAGTTGATGATCTGACAGGGTACGTTATCCCTGCTGGTCATTCGTACTATGACATCATTCTAGGCATAAACAAGCAATCTAACGAAGAGGGCGTAGCTTAATGAAATTACTTACTAAGTTAAAACTCAGACTCGAAGGTGTTATTAAATCAATTAACCTTGACTGGCGAGAGGTAGCGGTCGAACTCATGACAGAACTATTTGAGGAGCGCAAACGTCGCTTTGCTTTCGAGCAAGAAATCTACAATTTGAAGCAAGAATTGGCAATCTACAAAGAAAAAGAACAAATCGAAAAAGGAGAACAATATGCTTAAAGCAATTCGTACAATCAAGAAAATAAAACAACTTCAGAAAGCAATGCGCGACGCAAGCGTAGCATTCCTACTTATGCAAGACCTCGGTTTGGTTCCTGATAGCGAAAAAGGAAGAACCAGAGCTAAATCGTTTCATGATGTAAGCCACATGATCAAGGACATCTTAGACGGCAAGTCAGTAGATGAAGCCATGACAAGACTAGAAATCAAATTGAAAGATGAAGAAGTGGAGCAGGAAGATGAACAGAATTGAACTTGAAAACCGTGTGTGGCTTTTGGCTAATCACGAAGAAAAAAACGAATTGCTGGATCTTGGGCTAACATCCAAGGCCAGATATGTGAAGCGAGTTCTGGAGCTTGGAAAGGTGTATGCTCATGTTTGATTACGATAGAGATGTGATGCAACCGCCTGAACCACGAGAAGAACTCGGCCCAATCGAGTATGTGTATATTGGATGTGGTCAGTATCGATATGTAGGTGATGAAATATGATCCAGGAACTACACGAAGAAATCGACAATTGGAGAACCGAGTATATTCATCTTGGTCAGGAACTTGGAGAAATTATCAACGAGCAACAAAATATTATTTTGAAATTGCAAAACGCAAACAGACGCTTGAAGCGTGAAAATTGGAATTTGAAGAAGACGAAAGGTAGAAGAAAATGAAGAAACGATTATATTACAAAAAATGGAAACAAGAACTTAGAGAGGAAATGAGAGAAGAAATTGATGGCGATTATCTAACCGAGAAAATGGTTAGAAAAATGAGCATTAACGACATGTTACATTATTTTCGAAAATTAGCATTAGAAGATGCTGGATACTGTGGGACAATGTTTAATTACTAAAAGAAGGATGGGAATAAAATGAGTTACGAACAAATATCAGAATCAACATATTTTCAAAATGTAGAACACTGGAACCGTTTTGCTAGAGAAGTTAGAGAATTTGGCGGTCTAGGAATTTGTGACGATGAAACAGGCGAAGAACTATATACAATTTGAGGAGAAGAAAATAATGGCAAATGAAATAGCTAAATTCGATACATTGACACCGCAACAAGCATTCAAAAGTCCAGCGGCATTAGAAAAATTTAAGTCGGTATTGGACGGAAGTGAGACACAGTTCGTTGCAAGTCTGTTGTCGATTATAAACAATAATAGTCACCTAGCTAAAGCTACAAATACAAGCATCATGAACGCCGCCATGAAAGCAGCGACTTTAAAACTACCGATTGAGCCAAGCCTTGGAATGGCATATGTAGTACCGTATAACAGAAACGAGAAGCATGGGAATACTTGGGTAAAAATAAACGAAGCACAATTTCAAATGGGTTACAGAGGTTTTATCCAATTGGCGCAACGTAGTGGACAAATCAGAAACATAAACTGCGACATCGTTTACAAAGAGGAATTTTTGCGGTACGACAAAGTTTATGGCACGTTACACCTCAAAGAAGAGCAAGTTGATAGCGGAGAGGTTGAGGGATATTTTGCAAGTTTGGAATTGATCAATGGATTTAGAAAGATGATTTTCTGGAAAAAAGAAAAAGTCATAGCACATGCTCAGAAATATTCTAAAACCTACGACAAGCAGACTGGAGATTTTAAACCAGGAACTCCTTGGAAGACCGAATTTGATGCCATGGCTCAAAAAACACTTATCAAGGAACTTCTAAGTAAGTATGCTCCTCTCTCAATTGAGTTACAGGAAGCTATTATGGCCGATAACGAAGATTCCAACGTAAACGAAGTGAAGAGAGCGAAGGACGTCACCCCTCCAGAATCCGACAATCTATCTGATTTGCTAGGTGCTCCAGAAGAGACAGGCGGAGTAATTGACCAAGAGCCAGAAAATGGTCAAATGGACATGCTAGAAGGGGAGGATTTCTAAAATGACTGAAGAATTGAAAGATGTAACAGATAGCCTAGAACTCGTTCCAGTAACAGATTTAGAGATTGGTTTTGTTCTAAAAGCTGCTGAAATCGAAATCCAAGGTAAAGAAGTTTTGGAGCAAGCTTTAGAGTCTTATAAAAAGAAATACGCTGGTTATGTCGTTACAGAAGAGACTTTATCAGACGACATTAAAGTCAAAGACGAGTTGGGACGAGTACAGCGTCAGATTGAACAAGAACTTAAAAATCAGCTTTCAGAATACTCTAAACCACTTGATGAAGCAAAGGCTTGGGTTGATAACATATTAGACCCTATCAAAACTTTGCAGACGGACATAAAAAATCAAATCAAGGAGTTTGAGGAGAGAGAAACAGAAGCTCGAAAGGAAACAGTCAGAGAAGCTTTTGAATCTGCAATCGCAGAAAGCGGTACGGAACTTGACATCAAATTATTTGCTATTTACTTTGACGATTTCAGCAAGAAGAAGTGTTTTATGGCCGACAATGTGCGAATCAATCAAGCTACTTCTAAGATGATTGTCGGATTGGTTGCAGAAGAAGCCGCTAAGAAGCAACAACGTGAAGCTGGACTTATCCAGATTACAGAAGCGGCAGCCAAAGCTGGTTTCGGACCTACTGTCTACATTCGCAGATATGACGAGGGAGCGAAACTTGCTGATGTTTTACAAGCAATTCTTGATGATAAGGCATTAGCTGAAAGAACTAAAGCGGAAACTGAGCTAAAAAAGCGTATTGATGAAATGACCGCCATCGCGATAGCTAAAGGCTTGAAGCCTGAAAAGTACGTTGATTTGCTAAGAGAGGGGCGCTCTGCTTTGGATACTATCGATATCCTACATGCAGACGCAGATGAGCTTAGACGGACTAAAGCAGAAGCAGAACAAGAAGTTCAGAGTCGATTCTGCGCCCAAAATCAGCCTGAATTTGAGTCTGAAACCAGTTCAGGGGGTAATCATACCATCGAGCAAGAAACAGGCCGAAAATCGCAAAATATGGCTTCTGAGGATGGCGTTAAAAAATATGGTTACAAATTTACTGTGGACTTGATTTTCCCAGCAGAGAACGCAAAGGAAATTAAAGAACAGTTCAAAGAATGGCTTAATTCTCACGGCGTTCGTTTTGAACCGAAGTCAAAATCAGTGAAGGTGGAAATGGAATGACACAAGATTTACTTGGCAAAGATTACTATTCAGCAGCTTCCGCACGTCGCTACTGGTCTATCTCGCAATACAAGCGATTTAGAGAGTGCGAAGCACGGGCGTTGGCGGAGCTGGAAGGAGAATGGGAAGACCAGAGAGACAATACAGCTCTCTTGGTCGGGAATATGGTACACAGCTATTTTGAAAGTCCAGAAGTACATAAGAAATTCATGGATGAAAACGCAGATGCCATGATTTCAAAAGCCGGAAAGACCAAAGGTCAGTTAAAATCTGACTTTTTGGTCGGCCAGCGCATGATTGAGCGACTGGAAGCTGATAAACAGTTCATGGACTACTACGTTGGCCAGAAAGAGGTTGCTGTGACAGGCAAAATCGGAGGCATGGAATTCAAAGGCAAGATTGACTGTCTCAATATTGAAAAAGGGTATTTCGTGGATATTAAGACCACAAAATCAGACATTGATAGCATGGTCTGGGTTCAGGATGAAGCAAGCGGACGAAATATTCAAGTTCGCTGGTTCGAGGCTTGGGGCTATGTCCTTCAGATGGCCACTTACAAGAAGATGCTGGAAGAGCAGTACGGCAAAGAGTTCACCCCTGTCATTTACGCAGTAACGAAAGAGCCGACTCCTGACACCCGAGCGATTGTTTTCCAATCGCAGGAAAAACTAGATTATGAGTTGACAGAGCTATCTATGCTTATCCAGCGCCTTGACAAGGTTAAAAAAGGCGAGGAGGAAGCAAAGCCATGTGGCCATTGCGAATACTGCAAAACGAAAGCGCTGAGCCAGCGTGTAGAGGTGATTTGATGATATATCTCTACGAAAATCATCTTGGAGGCTGGTACACGCTAGACTGTTATGAAGAACCAGACTACTGCGCGACGTGCAGAGAGTCTGATGAGCATATCGGAGCATTTCGCAGTATGGAAGATGTTGCGTTGAAGTTGCTGAAAGAAAATGCTTCAGACGAGGAAATCCAGCGAGTGACTGGATTGAAAGTGATTATTAAATTCGAGAAACCAACTGTTTCCAAAATGGAAACAACTCAAAAATCAACAAGCCGGGCATTCTTGTAAAACTGCGAACTAGAAAGCGTCAAAAAAAACGGTCATGTGACCTTGGACGAGCGACTGCCCGTATTTAGCCAAAACTCACAAAGGCAGTCGCGTTTTTTTTAAATAGGAGCAACAAATGCTAAATAAAATCGACATACCAGGAACAACTATCACACTCGAAATCGTGGATAAAAACATCACGATTACAAACAAGATTGAATATGATATGCAGATGCATTTCAGAAATACAGATGCAGACGCTTCTCTTGACACGAGTGGCGACGTGTTTGAGCCTCTCTATTGGCTAGATATCAGGGTAACACCGAAAACGCCAACAGAGTATCATACGAGCCTCGGAGTCAAGAGAGAAAAACGCCACTTGGCCGAACTTCAGAAGTTCTTTGAGTTCATCGAGAACAACAAGCGAAATCTCTTTGACCTTTGTGGTATCAAGGGAGAACTGCAATGAAATCTCTGACATTATCGTTAGACATTTCAACTACTGCGACAGGATGGGCCGTATTTCACGGCTCTGACCTTGTCCAGAGTGGTGTCTTAAAACATAAGAGCAAGTCATTCTTTGAACGTGGGCGCTTCATGGCTAGCGAACTACGAGCGATTCAATCGAGAGCCTTGCAGAAATATGACGAGCCCTTTGATTCAATCGTGGTCGAGAAAAACTCGGTAATGGGTCCAAACCAACAATCTATGATCAGTATTGGAATTGTGACAGGTATCATTCTTGGCCGACTGATTGCTGACAATGTGTACTTCGTGAACGTGTCGACTTGGCGCAAGTACTGGAAGTTTAGTTACAAGGACCGAAGTAAAAAATCGATGAAGCTGCAGGCTGTGGCTAAGGTGTCCGATGAATTCGACCTGAACGTCAAAGACGATGAAGCTGACGCTATCCTGATTGGTTCGTATTTTGTAAATCATGGCCAAGAATTTGGAGAATTGGAAAGCCACAAGGTGAGTTGAGGAGTTGGAAGATGAAACTTAATGAATTGATTAATGTCCCACGGATTGTGTTCCCTGTCGGAACAGAGGTTTTAATAAAAGGGAAGATAGTCGGCTTAAATGTGCTTGATGACAGGTTTGTTGAGAACGTTGTTAAACTTGCCTACGGCGAACAAATTATTGCTCCAAACGATGCGATTTATCTCAAGGACGAACCAGAAACAGGTCATGCAGACGAAGCACCTCGTTATGTCAAGAATATACTAGCACGATTGCGAGAATTGCCAGAGCATGATCGTGAAGTTTGGCTAAAAGCTATCATGAGTGAATTTGAGCAAGATTTTAGTCATGCAAAATGGCGTGAAGGCTATGAGCAAGGTAAATTTGATGGAGCATGGGTTGGCAATCAATTGAAAGATGCTGATAAGGTTCGATGTGAGTTGAATAAAGCTAAAATTCCGCAGTTTGTGGCGGATTGGATTAAGTATTGTAAAAACACTGGTGTTAATCTGTACAATGCTTTAGAAATGGGAGATCTATATTTTTACAACTACGCAAATCAAAAAGATTTTTCAAAACTAAAAAAACTTTTAGAAACCGAAAACAATCAAGAAATCTTCGCTCGTGCTTGGCTTGACGGCTACATAGTAGAAAAGGAGAAAAAATACGAAATTAAACTTCTAAACCAAAACGACGGGGACTTATATCTTGTCAATCAAAATGCAAATTTAGCAGATAAATACGGACATTTTTCTCCCGTAGTACTCCTTTTTACAAAAAGTACTTTTTTTTCAGAAAAGTGCTATAAACTCACGAAAAAGGAAGTAGTTTCGAATGGCTTCGGCTGGATTTTCGATTGTGAGGGGGTAGAAGTGCAGGAGGTGGAGTGATGACTAAAATCATGACAATTACTCCTAAAGAAGAGACAGAACTTGAGTATTACCAACGAATACTCAAAATGCTACCGTTATACCCTAATCCTCTTTCATCACATGCTATGGCTTATGTCAGTACCAAAATTGACCGATTGAAGGAAACTGGAAAACGAAAATTAGATAGCAAGGAGGCAAACGAATGAAAAGATTTATCGCAATATGGATTTTATTATCTGCTGGATTGAACATCTGGCAGATGGACAAGATTCGTGATTTGGAAGAGAAGAAGCCGATGGTTGTCTACAAGACTGATAACGCAGGCGCTGAGATATTTGGTAAAGTCCTTGAGAAAGGACGGCATGGGAAGCTGTATACTGTCACAATTCGTGATTACGGGGTGTTCGTGGTTACGAGAGAGCAGTACGAGAAAATTAAAGTAGGGGATGAAATAATGTTGTGAAGATTGCTGTTGAATTACCGAAACGACCGACGATTTTGAAAGGTTTAAAACCAGATGAACGTGTCAAACTGGACACGCTGTATTTTAAACGTGCAGACGCTTATGTGGTAGATGATGATCTATTTATTTACTGGCAAGCGACTTTTAAAGATTATGAAAGCATCTGGTTTTGTTTGGAGAATTTTAAGGTATATACGGCTTTGCAAGTCATATATGATTTGAATAGTTTTAACAATCCGACTTTCTCAGATATGATTTTCAAAATCTGGAAGGAACATGACTTGCAGACTGGATATGTTGAAAATATTTTAAAGGAGTTGTAATGGATATTGTAGATTTATATCTGGAGCATGGAGATTTTAGAACAGCTGTACGCTTGAGTGGACTACCAATGCACATTGCGCATATCAAATTACGTAAAGCTGGTGTCTTGAAAATTGCTGATAAAATCCAATTTGGCAGTAAAGGGGCTAAGTTGGGCGGACAAGCAGAACAGTTGTTTCAGACTTTAGTGCCTGATGCTGTTGATGCCAATGCGCTTTTTAAGAAAAATAATCCTGTCTATGATTTTGTTTTCAAAAATATGACGATTGATGTTAAATATAGTTCGTTATATTCTGGTGGAAAGTCAAATCATTGGGGGATTAGGTGCAAAGGTGAGCAAGATTTCATAGTTGCATTTTTGGAAAGAGAACAAGGCGCAGGCATTGACAGACCTTATTGCCTCTTAATTCCAATGGATTTTGTAGATACGAAGCAGATGCACATTTCACCCGGCGGCAGTTGGTTCAAAGAATTTCAAGTAGAACCAGAAGAGTTGCGAGGGATTTTAAACGACTACGCAGAACTGAGAGAAATAGGGCAGTTTTAAAAAATAAATAGAAAAGAGGTATTACTATGACAACAAACATGGAATTATTAGCGCATCATGTTGAGCATTGGGCGAAAGAGCGAGGGTTGGACAATCCAGACAATAGCACAGCTCAGGCATTGAAGTTATTTGAGGAAGCAGGCGAATTGGCACAGGCACATCTCAAGAAACGAGATGATGAGGGCAAGGATGCCGTGGGCGATATTTTGGTAGTGCTGACCATCTACTGTCAGCAGAAAGGTTGGTCTATTGCTGAGTGCTTCCAGATGGCTTGGAACGAGATTAAAGACCGTAAAGGCAAAATGGTAGACGGCTCGTTCGTCAAAGAGGAGGATTTGGTATGAGACTGAAAAGATACCCTTTCAGTGGTGCTAAAAAAGAGAGTGAAACTAAGAAAATATCGTTAATGCTTAAGAAAGTCGATGAATCAGACTTGAAAGGATGTGTTTGGGCGGAGACTCTACCTCTCTATAGCAAAACAAGAGTCCGTGTAGAGATAGAGGGTTATGGAAGGAAAATCATAACCGAATTTAAAACAGATGACATGGATTTTTCCAGAAAAACTTCATTCTTTAAGAGAGTATTATTTAAAAGAGCTGAAATGATGTCTCAGTTTGATTTTAGAGAAATAACAACTGAAGAATGGAACCGAATAATCTTAGAACTTAGGGAGGCTATCAAATGTACCCAGAAATAATTGACAACATATTTTTGATGGAAAAATAATTTAAAAAAGGAGTAAAAACAATGTTTACACAATACAATCACGAAACAGGAAAAACGACACTTACAAAACTTGCTAAGGGCGGTATCATTACAGTTGCAGCTGTTGCTTCACTTGGGATTTTTCGTCTCACGGCTGTGAAACGTATCCCAGCTAATACAGTTGGAGTTAAAGTTAGCGCAATTGGTGGTGTTCAAGAAAATACCCTGCAAACAGGATATCATCTAAAAATGCCATTTATTGATAAAGTTTACACCTTATCTACGTCTGTTCAAACTAAGACAATGGAGAAAATTACGACTCAGACTAAAGATGGTCAGTGGCTCAACACCAATATTGATGTGAAATATCGTGTCAATAAAGAAAAGGCTATGACAGTCTTCTCTAATTACACGGACTTAGAAAACGTGAATAATAGCGTAGTATCTCCTGCTGTTCAGCGTGCTATTGAATCGGTAACAGGAAATTACGATATTTACGATATCCTCGGTAATAAGCGTACAGAAGTTTATGAAATGATTGACAAAGCTCTCAAAGAAAAATTTGAGTCTTATGATTTGGAGTTTGTATCCTTTACAATTACAGATCAGGATGCTGGGGATGAAATTGAAGCAGCAATCAAAAATGAATCTGTTAAACAAAAAGAAATTGATACTGCCAAGCAGGAACAAGAAAAAGCAAAAGTAGAAGCTGATACTAAAAAGGTTCAGGCTCAAGCAGAAGCTGATACTGCGGTTATCAAAGCAGAAGGGGAAGCTAAAGCTAATAAAACTAAGTCAGACTCTATTACAGACAATTTGATCCGCATGAAAGAAGCAGAAGCCCGTGAAAAACATGGTTGGGTTACTGTAAACGGTGCAGGTAGTGTGATCACGAATAAAGAATAAAATAAAAAAGCCAAGGCACTCTCTGCCTCAGCTAATAGTTCTCGCAAAGACTATTATACCACAAAAGGAGATAGAGAGTGAACAAGGCTAAAGAGTTACTTGATGAACTACAGAATTTGGATGAAGAGATACAGAATCGAATAGACGAACTTGCTAATCTTGAAGCTAGTTTACTTTCTAGCCCTAAAATGAGCATGGATAAGGTTCAAGGTGGTCAGAAGGTTCGATTAGATGAACGTTACATCGATATTTTTAACATGCAAGATTCCTTGAAAGAGTACATGAAGCAAGCAACTGCTGAAGCTATACAGCGCAGAATTGAGCTCAGTAAATTGATTGATAAAATGCCTAAGCCTGCAAGTCGAACAATTTTAAGGATGGTGTATATTCAGAAAGAAAGCGTGTATGATATGATTGAATTTTTACAATGCAGCAAGACTACTTTCTACAAAAAGAAGAAAGATGCAATCCGTGAATTGGGTGTTGTAGTTGATAGAAGCGAACTAATGTGAACTAGGTTGAAGCGCACTGGTCTAACAATCGTGCTATTATAGTATCATCAAGAATTAAGGGTAAGGCAGTAAGTCTTACCTTAACATGGAGAGTTGGCAGAGTCAGGTCGAATGCGCCCGTTTGCTAGACGGGTGGTCGCCTATGTGCGGTCCGTGGGTTCAAATCCCACACTCTCCTTTGAGTGTTTGTGTCCCAGAATGGGGTAGGCAGTAGGCTTAGCATTCATATATCACTCATTAACTTATTAGAAGGTCAGCTTATCGACTGGACCTTGCATGATTGCATAGCTAATTATATTCCGGATAAGTTATAAGCTAGAGGGTTTGAT
>ERZ1674176.189-NODE-189-length-14852-cov-8.845982_pt1 | contig 14852 bp, 11 predicted proteins | sample MGYA00581288_ERZ1674176 | MGnify/ENA primary metagenome ERZ1674176 (study PRJEB41354, sample SAMEA4873327) | human saliva metagenome | biome: human-associated habitat [ENVO:00009003]; feature: mouth environment [ENVO:08000002]; material: saliva material...
CGAGATACGAATTCGTGACTGGAGTTCAGACGTGTGCTCTTCCGATCTATCCGTGGGGCCGCGCGGGTGCCCGAGCAATGATGCGCGCACGTGGAGCGATCGATGCGCTGATTCCGCGAGGGGGAGCGGGGCTGATCAATGCCGTCGTCGAAGAGTCGCGGGTTCCGGTTATTGAGACGGGCACGGGCAACTGTCACGTGTACGTGGATGCCTCCGCCGACCTGGAGGCCGCTGAGGCCATCATCATGAACGCGAAGACGCAGCGCGTGGGCGTCTGCAACGCGGCGGAGACTCTGCTCGTGCACGCCGACGTCGCCGAGCGTTTCCTCGTCGCCGCCGTCACCCGTCTGACGACGGCGGGCGTGACGATCCACGCGGACGAGGCTACGCGGACCGTCGTCGATGGCCAGCCTTCGATCGATGCTGAGATGATCGTCGACGCGACCGAGGCCGACTGGGAGACCGAGTACCTCTCGATGGACCTGGCTGTGCGCGTCGTCGCCGACGTTGACGAGGCGATTGAGCATATTCGCCGCTATTCCTCGGGGCATACGGAGGGCATCGTGGCATCCGACGTGGCCGTCGTGCGCGCGTTCCGATCGGGCATCGATGCCGCTGCTATTGCCGTGAATGCTTCGACGCGTTTCACGGACGGTGGTCAGCTGGGCCTGGGCGCCGAAGTGGGTATCTCGACGCAGAAGCTGCACGCGCGCGGCCCGATGGGCCTCGCGGAACTGACGACGACCACGTGGATCTACGAGGGAGAAGGAACGATCCGCCCGTGAGCACGCAGGATAACCACGCGGTGCAGGCCTCCGACGAGTCCGCGATCGAAAAGACCACCGAGGCCACGGCGGGGGCGACCGCGGCCCCGGCCTCGCCCCAGCATCCCCCGCGCGCGCTGCGTCGGCGCCGCGCGATCGGCATCATGGGTGGCACATTCGATCCGATCCACCACGGCCACCTCGTCGCGGCCTCGGAGGTCATGGACGTCTACGGCCTCGACCAGGTCGTCTTCGTCCCCGCGGCCATGCAGCCCTTCAAGGCGGATCGACGCGTGACCTCGGCGGAGCACCGTTACCTGATGACGGTCGTCGCAACCGCCTCGAACCCTCGTTTTGCCGTGTCTCGCGTGGATATTGACCGCGGTGGGACGACCTACACGATCGATACGCTGGCGGACCTGTCGCGCGAATACCCGGACTCGGATTTCTACTTCATCACGGGTGCCGACGCGCTGGCACAGATCGCGCAGTGGAAGGACGCCGATAAGCTCTTTGAGCAGGCGCACTTTATCGGCGTGACGCGCCCCGGGCACAACCTGTCGGATCCTGGATTGCCGCACGAGTCCGTGTCGCTGCTGGAGGTCCCCGCCATGGCGATCTCTTCGACGGACTGCCGTACGCGCGTCGAAGAGGGGAAGCCGGTGTGGTATCTGGTGCCCGACGGCGTCGTCCAATACATCAACAAATACGGCCTGTACCGGTCCTAACCCAAGGAGAAACGTGAGCCTTCCCGACGCTACCGCAGAACTGGCGAGCCTGGTTGCTCGCGCCGCGCACGACCGCGGCGGCATCAACCCGGTGCTTGTTGACGTGACCAGCAAGCTCGCCCTGGCTGACGCATTCGTGGTTGTTTCGGCGCCGACGGACCGTCAGGTGCGCGCCATCGCCGAGGACATCATGGATCGTATCTGGGCCGAGCAGCAGCGCCGCCCCGCCCACATCGAGGGGCGTGCGGAGGGCACGTGGGTGCTCCTGGACTACTCGGATCTGCTCGTTCACGTCCTGTCCGAGGAAGAGCGCGAGTACTACGCTCTCGAGCGCCTGTGGGGTGACTGCCCGGCCGTGCCGATCGACGTCGACATCGACGAGGCCCGCGCCGCTGCCGCCGAGCGTGCTGCCGCGCACGGTGTGGAGAGTGCGCAGTGAGCGCCTCGCGGATCGTTCTGCTGCGCCACGGCCAAACGGATTTCAACCTGGCGCGGCGCTTTCAGGGGCGTATCGATCAACCCTTGAACGAGGCCGGACGGTCCCAGGCTGCGGGTGCCGCCGGCGTGCTGGTGAGCCGCCTGTGCGAGCCGAGCGCCGAGGTTGGTATGATTGCCGCCGAAGATGGGCGCAGCTACGACGACGGGGGAGTGCGTATCGTGAGCTCGCCCCTGGGGCGCGCGGTGGATACCGCGAGGATCATCGCACGCGTCTTCGACATCGCTGGATATCCCTGCGAGGGGCCGGCACTCGATGAGCGGCTCACGGAGCGCTTCTACGGGAGCTTTGAGGGTAAGACCTACGAGGAGATCGCCGCCGAGCAGGCCGAGGCCTACGCGCAGTATCGCGCTCAGGGGGAGTGTGACCTCGCTGAGGTGGAACGCTCCGAGGTTGTGGGTGCGCGCGTTCGCGATGCCGTCTTGGAAGCGGCACGGGCGTGCCGCGGGGACCAGTCTCTGATTGTCGTTTCGCATGGCTCCGCGATCGCGCGTGGCATCGTGTCGCTGCTGGGCCTGGATCCGGCGGTCTTCAATGGGCTGCGCGGCGTCGATAACTGCCACTGGTCGGAGCTCGTGCCTGTCGGGATGTCGACCTCTAAGAGCGCGGCGATCAGCGGGTGGCGCCTGGCGTCGCACAACATCGGCTCTCGTGAGGACATTTTGGGGGCGTGATGGCTCTCCGGCCCCTCGTGACCGCCGACTATCATGGTTACTGAGCGTTGTGACGAGGGGCACTCGATTGGATTTGCATCATTCTCGAAAGGTTCGCTATCATTTATCAGGTCGCCAGGGCGACGAACTAAATAACGGGGCTATGGCGCAGTTGGTAGCGCGCTTCCATGGCATGGAAGAGGTCGGGGGTTCGAATCCCCCTAGCTCCACAGAAAACTTCGACATCCGGTTTCGGGTGTCGATTTTTTTATTGCTTGAGCAGTGGTCGCGCTTGTGGTTGCAGCTTGGTCAGTTGTTTTATCCGAAATATAACGTTTCGGTATCGGCATGCGGGATGCTCACAATCTGTCAAACTGAGAAAGCGTTGAAAATAGGTGGATTTATCTGTAACGACTTACTGAAAATACCTTGAACAATGCTGTACCGCGTGGAAAGATTTACCTGTCCTTGTTCCATTGTGTGAGGTCGGTAGTCAATGTCGTTCCAGCTCACTCGTACGCACACGTCCGTGGTCCTCGCTGCAACCACGATCGCAGCTGCCCTCGTCGTCATCCCCACCCTCGCTGAGGGAAACGCGACGACCAGCGACGCGTTCTGCAACGCCCTGTCGGGGGCGGAAGGTCGTATCGCCGCTGAATACAATCCGCTTCTGGCGAGCTACGCCGCCGCAGCCGCGGGTAACTCTGCGACTCCCGCCCTGGACCCCGCCCATGAGTCCGAGCTGCGAGCTGCCCTCGCCGATGCGCAGGCTGCACTCGAGGCTGCGCAGCAGAGTGCCCTTGAGCCCGCAACGTCCGCCGGTGAGGCTGCGTCTGCAGCGGATACTGCGAGCCGTGGCCTCGACTGGGTCGACTGGTCCCAGGTCGACGACGCCACCCAGGCGCGCATCATCGAGGCTCTCGTCATTCAGAAGATGAACGCCTACCGAGCCAACGCTGGCCTGCCCGAGCTGGTTGTCTCCGATACGGTGACCACCGACGCTCGCGCGTGGAGCAAGCACATGTCGGACAGTGATGACTTCAACCACGACCCGGACTACAAGTACTTCGGCGCGGGCAAGCTCGACGGCGGTGACACGACCTACGCCGGTGAGAACATCGCCTACAACCATCGAGAGAACTTCGGCGACAAGTGGGGCGCCTATGGCACCTCCAAGAATCCGATGCAGGCGGCGGACGCACTCTTCGATCAGTGGAAGAACTCCTCTGGCCACGACAAGAACATGCTGGCCCAGAACAACGTTGTTGGCGTCGGCGTGCATATCGCGAAGCACGGTAACTTCGCGCGTATCTACGGCACTCAGAAGTTCTACGCCGTCACCGGCGGCTCGCCCAACGTGTCGCGCTTCCACACGACTGGCGATACTGCGTCCGCGTACGGCTTCGACGGTGCCGCTTTCAACGCCGACAACACCAACTACGTCTCCGGCCTCGCGGGTGGCGGCGACGCGCAGCGCGCCAACTCCTGGCAGAACAAGGTGGGTTCCCTTCCCGGTGTCGCCCTCCCCGTTGACGTGTCGAGCCTCCCCGCAAACGCTGGATCTGCTGCTCCCGCGACCTCGACGCCCGCACCCGCCGACACCGCACCCTCTGCTGAGCGTCAGCAGGCCCTGATCGACACGCAGGCATCTGTCAACGCCGCTCAGGCTGCTCTGGACGAGTATCTGGCCTCGGCTGAGGAAAGGAAGCCCGTCACCTCTCTCGTGGATATCGACGCTGAGCTTGATCGTGTCGCGGAGTCCATTGCATCCCAGACCGCCGTGCGCCCCGAAAAGGATGGTGGCGTCACGCTGCAGGGTGGCGAGAACGCTGGCCGCTACTTGACCGCCACCGAGTATCGCGATGCCCTCACGCGTTGCACGACCCTCTCTGTCGAGCAGGATGGCAACAACCTCTCCGTGGGTGACGGGGTAGATTCGACGCCGGATCAGCAGGCCCCGTCGGTTGAGACACCCGCGCTCGCGAACGGCGATGAGAACCCCTCCGTGGGCCAGGAGCCCGGTCAGACGCCCGCTCCTTCCGTTCCGTCTGCTGCCCCCTCCGCTCCCGCAAACGGTGGTGGCGACCCGGCTTCGGAGCCCTCAGCTCCCGCCAACGGTGATGGCAACCCGTCTGTCACGCCTTCCGCCCCCGCGAACGGTGATGGCAACCCGGCTGCACCTGAGACGAGCACTCCCGCCGACGATCAGGGCGTGGTGACCGCTCGCCTCGACATCACCCCGAGTGCTGATCCGACGCAGGTATCCGTCCCCGCAGCCCAGGATGCTTCCACCCCGACGCAGGCGCGCGCTGATGCCCTCGCAGCGACCGGTGCGTCCTCCGTGTGGGTGGGCGTGGGAGCCGTCGCGGTTCTGGTCGCTGGAGCCGGTGCGGTTGTCGCATCGCGTCGAGCCAAACGCTGACGCAACACTCTGAAGCCCCGCCGGTGAGTTCGCTCATCGGCGGGGCTTTTTCGTGCGTATTGATGCCTTTTCGCTGCGACTGGAAACGTGGATGGCGTCTTATTTGGTGCGTCATATTACCTTGTGCATAGTCAGTAAAGGAATGCTGCGAAACTAATGTGCATTCGTCGACAGAGCATACCTGTCCCGCTGAAGGGATGTGCGCGCTCACCATCTTCTATTCAGAGAGGAATAAGATATGCGACCCATCAATCTGCGCAGGAGCGTGATGGCGGCCCTTGGTGCTGCCGCCCTCGTTGTTGGTCCGTTGGCTCCCGCTTATGCCTTCCCAGCCGTCCCGAGCCAAGGCGGTGAGCCTGTGGGCGTCGCCGCCGAGGTCCCGATGGGGGAGCCGACGGCGGATCCCACCGCTGAACCTACCCCGGATCCAGCCCCCACCCCGGATCCAGCCCCCGCGCCGAAGCCCTCGTGGAAGATGGATTCGGTGGGCTGGTGGTACGACCTGGACAATGGGTCGTACGCACGTGATGAAAAGCGTGACATTGATGGGGCAACATACCGATTCAACGGTAGCGGATACATGGTGACCGGATGGTACTACCTTGGGGGAGCGTGGGAGTACTTTGCGCCCTCGGGTGCTCAGGTGCGTGGATGGGCCAACGTGTCGGGAACCTGGTACTTCCTGGACCCGCAGAGCGGAGTAATGCGTACTGGCTGGATCACGGTCGATGGCACTTGGTACTACCTGGGTGCCTCTGGTGCGATGGCGACTGGCTGGCTGAACCAGGGCGGTACCTGGTATTACTTCGGTGCTTCGGGAGCGATGGTGCGCGGATGGAGTGCGATTGGTGGTTCCTGGTACTACTTCAACGAGTCGGGTGCGATGGTCACCGGCTGGCTCAAGCAGGGAGGCTCCTGGTACTTCCTGAACTCCTCCGGCGCCATGAAGACCGGCTGGCTCAGCCAGGGCGGTACCTGATTCTACCTGAACGGCTCGGGCGTCATGGTGAGTGGTTGGAACGCGATCGGTGGTTCCTGGTACTACTTCAATGAGTCCGGCGCGATGGTCACCGGTTGGCTCAGCCAGGGAGGCTCCTGGTACTACCTGAACGCGTCCGGCGTCATGGGGACAGGTACTCAGTGGATCGGCGGCGAGCGCCACTGGTTCTACGACTCGGGCGCATGGTGGGGCCTGTACCCGGTCGCCTCGGCAGGCAATGGATCGCGAGGGGCGGATGTCGCAACCGGCAATCGCTACAAGGCAATCTGTCACGATGGGTCTGAGAGCTTTTCGTCTCCGGGGGCTTCTGACTATCGGGGTATGTGTGCCGGGCACGGAGGAATTGCATACAAGCTTGGGTATGGTTGGTGACCTTCTGAGTGCTCGTGCGCGGTGATGCGTCATCGGTGGTTTCGTCGGCAAGAATGCTTGCCGACGAGACCTTTTCTTGGCGTTGAGGCGCTGCGATCGTCTCCGAGTTTCCGAGCCTGCGAAACTTCGGAGCTCGCCGGGGTTGTTCGGCCTCGCCGGTGGACGCCTGTGTCTCGGACGCGGCCCTACCTGTGAATTGGGGTGTGCGGCGACGAGCGTTCCGATGTCTTGGCTCCGTTGCATTAACGACGTCTCGGCTCTTAGCGCCGCGGCATACCTGGATCGGGTGAGGGGCCGGAATATGGCGTGTATCACGAACGGCAAGAGTCCCTGATTCTATCCCTCATGCTCCTGGAGGGGAGTGAGGCGGCGAGGTTAGACAGTGTGGGCGAGGCTGTGAATGCGCGTTGTGAACACCCCGTCGAGCTGGGATAAGATCCCGGCCTAACCGTGAGGGATAGGGCTGGCCGTCTCCGTTTGTCCTATGGTTATCGAGGCGCTTTGACATGAGCACTTGATTATCAAGGAACCGTTATGTATACTCAGCAATGCGTTACTACAAAACCCTAGTGAGTGAGGTGGCGCCATTCACATTCGTTCCAACGAAGCCTACGCAGGATGTGCGCCTCACGAAAGGAAAGCCCATGCGCCCCATCAATGTTCGCACTCTTATGATCGCCGCCGTGAGCGCTGCCGTTCTCGCCGGAACTGTCGTTCCCGCTAACGCGGCCGAGCTGACCGATCCCGGCGCTCCCGCCGAGGTCGCCGCCGCCACTGAGGAGCAGCCCGCCACCGCCGGTGCGGCCGCCGAGGAGCAGCCCCCCACCGACGGCGCGGCCGCCGAGGAGCAGCCCCCCACCGACGGCACGGCCGCCGAGGAGCAGCCCCCCACCGACGGCACGGCCGCCGAGGAGCAGCCCGTCGACGGTGCCGCCGCCGAGGAGCAGCCCGCCGACGACGGCGCGGCCGCCGACGATGGTGCTGCCTCCTGGAAGCAGGACGGCAAAGGCTGGTGGTTCGACCTCGGAGATGGAACCTACGCCAAGAACGAACTCATCGAGATTGATGACGTCGTCTACCGCTTTGATGAGAACGGCTACATGATCACCGGCTGGCACAACCAGGAGGGGGAGTGGGAGTACTTCGCTTCCTCCGGTGCCCAGGTCTCCGGCTGGAACCTTATTGACGGCTCCTGGTACTTCCTGGATCCCGAGACCGGCTTCATGCAGACCGGCTGGATCAATGTTGACGACTCCTGGTACTACCTGAACGCCTCGGGCGACATGGCCATGGGCTGGGTCAACTACAACAACGAGTGGTACTACCTGACCGGCTCCGGTGCGATGGCCACCGGCTGGACCCTGGTCGGCGGCACCTGGTACTACCTGAACGCCTCGGGCGTTATGCTCATCGGCTGGGTCGAGGTTGAGGGTTCCTGGTACTACCTGAACGCCTCGGGCGCGATGGTTACCGGCACGCAGTGGATCGACGGCGAGCGTCACTGGTTCTTCCACAACGGTACCTGGTGGGGCGCTTGGAAGTGATCGGCGCGCATGAGCTGTGAGTGAGCGACGCTCACTCGGACGCAATCACGCACGCAAGGCCCCGGCCTCGTCCATTCACGGTAACGAGGCCGGGGTTGCTTATGCGACGCTAGTGTTCCCTGAGGGAGTCGGGACGTCAGACGAAGGGGGCGTGGCCACGTGGCCACGCCCCCTGGCGTCGTTGTGAGGCTGATCAGCCCGCGGCGTCCACCGCCTGGTTGGCGATCTGACGTTCACACACGTCGATGAGCTCACGGATGATGCGGATCGTGCCGGCGGATGCGTCCGCGTGAGCCTCGATCCAGGCCTTGCCGGAGGCAACCACGTCGACCTCGGGGGCGTAGCCCGCCAGCGCGTTCGGGAAGAGCAGCGTCGTGAGGTCCTCGGCGGTGTGGAAGGTGAAGGTCTCCCAGATGCCCGCCAGGGCCTCGAAGTACTCGCCCACGTAGCTGGCGTATGCCGACGGGTTGGTGCGCGCCTGCGCCCAGAAGCCCGAGATCATCGCCCAGCGGGTGTCGTTGGGGATCGAGGTGTCGGTGAGGACCTTGTCCCACACGTCGGCCTTGATCCACTCGCCCTCGCGAGCCGCACGAGCAGCGGCCGCGTTCTGGTGGCCGGTCATCGTGTCGTCGGTGGCCTCCAGGGCTGCGATGTCCTCCTCGGTAGCGGCATTGCCGCGCACCAGGGCGATCAGCAGGTCCCACTTGAGGTCGACGTCAAGGTCCAGGCCGTCCAGGGTCTGGGTACCGTCGTAGAGGGCGCGGATGGCCTCGAACTGTTCGGGGCTGGTCGCGTTGCGGGCCGCAGCGGCGACGAGCATCCGCTGCGCGTCGGAGCCGGAGGCGGCCGTGCGAGCCAGGAGGAGCAGGCGACGGCCCGTGTCCTCGGCGGCCTCAGCGCGGTAATTCGGTGCCACGAAGGTGCGCACGGCCTCGTCGATGTGACGCAGGGTGAGCGTCAGGAGGCTCATGTTGTCCTCGACGGGAACGGCACGCAGGGCCAGGTTCAGGTAGTCGCGTGCCGGCATCTCGCCGTCGCGGGTCATATCCCACGCGGAGGCCATGACAACTCCGCGGGTCAGCGAATCCGTGAACTTGGTGATGTTGGTGATCGCGAAGGCCAGGGACTCCTCGTCGAGGCGGACCTTGGCGTAGCCGAGGTCTCCGTCGTTGACGAGGATGAAATCCGGGCGAGCGATGCCCGCGGCAGCCTCGATCACCGTGGACGCGCCGTCAATGTCGATCTCCTCGCGGAAGACCTGGGCCAGCGTCCCCTCTTCGGTCAGCGAGTAGCCGGCCACACCCATGCGGTGCGGGCGCAGCGAGGCGCCCTCGGAGAAGGCTTCCTGCGTGATCTCGAGGCGCTCGATCGTGCCGTCCTCAGAGGTCGTGACGACCGGACGCAGGAGGGTGACGCCGGCTTCCTCCAGCCACACCTTCGACCACGACGCCAGGTCGCGGCCCGAGGCGGCGGCCAGCTCGGAGAGCAGGTCGTCCAGCGTGGCGTTGGCGTAGGAGTGCTTCGTCAGGTACTCGTGCAGACCCGCGAAGAAGGCATCGCGTCCCACGTAGGAGACGAGCTGGCGCAGCACGGAGGCACCCTTGGCGTAGGTGATGCCGTCGAAGTTGACCTCGACGTCGGCGAGGTCGCGGATCTCGGCTGTAATCGGGTGGGTCGTGGGCAGCTGGTCCTGCTTGAGGCCCCAGTCCTTGCGGACCATGAAGCCCGTCCATCCTTCGGTGTACTTGGTGGCCTCGGCCAGAGCCAGGTGGCTCATGAACTCGGCGAAGGACTCGTTGAGCCACAGGTCGTTCCACCACTTCATGGTGACCAGGTCGCCGAACCACATGTGCGCGAGCTCGTGCAGGATCGTGTTGGCGCGAGCCTCCATCTGAGCCTCGGTGGGACGGGTGCGGAACACGTAGGCGTCGCGGAAGGTCACGCAGCCGGCGTTCTCCATAGCGCCCGCGTTGTACTCGGGCACGAAGATCTGGTCGTACTTGGTGAAGGGATAGGCGATGCCGTAGGCGCCCTCGAAGAACTCGAAGCCCTGGCGGGTGATCTCGATGATCTCGTCGGCATCCAGGTGCTCAACGATCGAGGCGCGGGCGTAGACGCCCAGGTCGATTGTGCGGCCGTCGGAGGAGGTCAGCGTGGCCGTCGTGCCCTCGTAGGGGCCGGCGACGATCGCGGTGATGTAGGTCGACATGACCTCGGTGGTTGCGAAGTGGTAGATCCAGGCCTCGCCCTCTTCCTCGGGGGTGGGGGTCGGCGCGTTAGAGAAGACCTTCCAGCCCTTGGGGGCCTTGACCGTCAGGGTGAAGGTGGACTTCAGGTCAGGCTGCTCAAAGGTCGTGTAGACACGGCGGGCGTCCGGGACCTCGAACTGGGAGTAGGTGTAGGCCTGTCCGTCGGCGGGGTCAACGAAGCGGTGCAGGCCCTCTCCTGTGTGCATGTACTGGCAGGATGCCTCGACTTCGAGGACGTTGTGTTCGGCAAGGTTCTCCAGCGCGATGCGGTTGTCCTGGTGCACCGAGAAGGGGTCCAGGGTATTGCCGTTCAGCGTGATCGAGTGGACGTTGTTGGACACGAGGTCGGCGAACGTGGAGGCGCCTTCGTGCGCGTCGAACTCGATGCGGGTGAATGAACCGAAGTCGGTGTCTCCGCGCGTGAGGTCCAGGGAGATCTCATAGCGGGTCACAGAGGAAATGACCGAGGCGCGCTCGGTCGCTTCCTCGCGAGTCAGGTTCAGGCCTGGCATGGGTTGCCTTTCCGTCGATGGAATGGGAGCGCTGTTGCGCTCAACATTCCTATGTTGTCATGTGTTGGGTGTGATTGCGCGGGGCGCGCCGCATTTTGTCGGCTGGGACACGCTTTCACCAGATGGTGACGCGCTCGGAGGGTTCCAACCACATCGCGTCGCCGGGGGTCACGTCGAAAGCCTCGACGAAAGTGTCAAGGTTGCGCAGTACCTGGTTGCAGCGGAACTCGGCGGGCGAGTGGGGGTCGATCGCCAGCATCTGGCGCGCGAACTGGGGACGCGTGGCCGTGCGCCAGGCGCGTGCCCACGAGTAGAAGAAGCGCTGCGGTCCGGTGATGCCGTCGATGACGGGAGCGGACTGCGGGGTCAGCCCCTGCTCGCTGAGCGAGGCCGCCCATGCCTTCCACGCGATGGTCAGTCCGCCGAGGTCGCCGATGTTTTCGCCGATCGTGAGCGCGCCGTTGACGTGGGGGAGCGTGCGTTCCTCGCCTTCCTCCGATTCCTCGTCCTGCTCGAGGAGGATGGCCGGTGTGAGCGCGTCGTACTGCTCAATGAGGGCGTGCGTGCGCTCTTCGAAGGCGGCGCGGTCCTCATCCGTCCACCAGTTCGACAGGTTGCCCGCCCCGTCGTAGCGCGAGCCCTGGTCGTCGAAGCCGTGTCCGATCTCGTGGCCGATGACCGCGCCGATCGCGCCGAAGTTCACCGCGTCGTCGGCTTCGGTGTCGAAGAACGGAGGCTGAAGGATCGCGGCTGGGAAGACGATCTCGTTCTGCGTGGGGTTGTAGTAGGCGTTGACGGTCTGGGGGGTCATGTACCACTCGTCGCGGTCCACCGGGCGGCCAAGCTTGGCCCATTCGCGGTCGGTGGCGTGAGCGTTAGCGGCGCGCACGTTCTCGACGATCGTCGCCTCCGGGTCCAGGTGCAGCGTCGAGTAGTCGCGCCACTTGACGGGGTAGCCGATCTTGGGATTGAAGGTTGCGAGCTTGTCCAGCGCTTTCACCTTGGTGTCCTCGCTCATCCAGTCGAGGCCTCGGATCGATTCGCCGTAGGCGTCGAGGAGACGGCGCACTAGGGCGTCCATCGCTTCCTTGGCGTCGGGCGGGAAGTGGCGGGCCACCCACGCGCGGCCCATGGCCTCGCCCAGGTAGGCCTCGATAAGTCCGAGGGCGCGCTTCCAGCGCGGACGAAGCTCCTCCGTGCCGGACAGGGTACGGCCGTGGAAGTCGAAGTTCTCATTGACGAAATCGCTCGACAGGAGCGACGCGTGGCAGTCGATCGCCGAGGCGCTCAGCCATTCCTTGAGCACGGACAGGTCGGTGTCGGCCCACAGGGCGGCGGCAGCCGACAGGAAGTCGGGCTGGTCGACGTTCACGACGAGGCTGGCGACGGGCATGCGCGCGGCCTCCGCCCACGCGTCCCAGTCGAAGCCTGGAGCCAGGGCGGCAATCTCCTCCCAGGGGGTCGGGTTGTCGGAGAGCAGCGGGTCGCGGTTGCTCACGGAATCGCGGTGGTGGGAGGCGATCGCGGTTTCCAGTTCCATGATGCGCGCGGCCGCACCCTCCGGGTCTGCCATACCGGCGAGGCTCAGGAGGCGGGCGGTGTGCGCGACGTAGGCCTCGCGGATCGGCGCGTAGTCGTCCTCGCGGTAGTAGGCCTCGTCGGGCAGGCCGATGCCGGACTGGACGAGGGAGACCATGTAGCGCGAAGAGTCGTGCGGGTCAGTGCCCACGTATGCGCCGATGAGGCCTCCGATGCCCTCGCGCATGAGGCGGCCCATCTCGCGGGCGAGCTCCTCGTGGGTGGTGCAGGCGTTGATTGCGTCGAGGTCGGGGCGCAGGGGAGCGGCACCGGCTTCTTCGATGGTGTCCTCGTTGAGGAATTGAGTCCACAATGTGGCGATGCGGTGCGCATCCGGATCGTCCAGTGTGCCATCGGCTGCGTCCTGGGCGATTGCGCGCGCGTACTTCTCGGATGCGTCGCGCAGCGTGTGGAACGCCCCGTCCATGGGGCGGTCCGCGGGGATCGTGTGGGTCGCCAGCCACGTGCCGTTGACGTGGCGATAGAAATCGTCCTGCGGGCGCACCGTCGAATCGATGTTCGCAGTGTCGAGGACTCGGGCGAGCAGTGTCTTCGTCATGCCTTAACTCTAGGGGGAGAGGTGGGGGTCGCGTGGGATGAGCGTCCATGGGACAGGCATCGCCCGTATTTACGTGATGAGCATGGGACGTAATTCGTCATTTTCTCGCGGAATTGTGCGGGGGAGTGCGGATGTCAGTTTGATATACCCCCGTCGTGCACATATGTGCACAGCGGTGTGTGCATTCGTGCAAAAAGGGTGTGTAGGGGGCATGATGGAGAGAGCAATGAGGCACTTCCTCATCAAGAGGTGAAGGGATTTTTAACGGTGAAGACACTTCGCACTGACGTGTGTGTCATTGGTGGAGGATCCACCGGTGCCGGCGTCGTCCGCGACGTCGCCATGCGCGGCTTCTCAGCCGTCCTCGTCGACCGGGCGGACATCGCTCAGGGAACCTCCGGTCGCTTCCACGGTCTGCTCCACTCGGGCGGCCGCTACATTGCGTCCGATCCTGAGTCGGCCACCGAGTGCGCCGAAGAAAACGAGATCGTCAAGCGCATCAACGCCAACGCCGTCGAGGCCACCGGAGGCCTCTTCGTCGTGACCGCCCACGACGATGAGGAATACGCGGATCAGTTCCTGGCCCGCGCAGCGGCTGCAAAGGTGCCCGCCGCAGAAATCTCCATCGCCGAGGCGCTGCGTCGCGAACCCCGCCTGGACCCGCGCATCAAGCGTGCCTTCGAGGTCCAGGACGGCACGGTCGATGGCTGGCAGATGACCTGGGGAGCGATTCGCTCCGCGCAGGCGTACGGGGCGCAGGTCCTGACCTACCACCGCGTCACCTCGATTGAACGCGAGGGTGAGCGCATCAGCGCCGTCATCGTCCATGACGAGTGCGGGGGTGAGGACGTGCGCATCGAGTGCGGCTTCGTCCTCAACTGCGGCGGCCCCTGGGCGGGACAGATTGCCGCCATGGCGGACTGCCACGGCGTCGACGTCGTCCCCGGCGCCGGCATCATGATCGCCATGAACCACCGGTTGAGCCAATCGGTCATCAACCGCTGCGTGTGGCCCGCCGACGGCGACATCCTCGTGCCCGACCACACCGTGTGCATCATCGGTACGACCGACCTCAAGGCCGACGACCCGGATCGCCTCTCCATCCCCGCCGACCAGGTCCAGCAGATGCTGGACTCCGGCGAGGCCATGATCCCCGGCTTCCGCAAGTCCCGTGCCGTGCACGCCTGGGCCGGTGCGCGCCCCCTCATCAAGGACTCGCGTGTGTCGGCGACCGATACCCGCCACATGGCGCGCGGCATGAGCATTATCGACCACAACACGCGCGACGGCGTCTACGGCATGCTCACCATCGCGGGTGGCAAGCTCACTACCTACCGCCTCATGGCCGAACGCATCGTGGACATCATGTGCGAGGAGATGGGCGAGAAGCGCGCCTGTAAGACCGCCGACGAGGCCGTTCCTCCCGCCAAGGAAGAGCGCCTGTACACGATTGGCCACCGCCTCGACAACGTCGAATCGCGCAACGAATCCCCCTCCCACGAGCAGATCATCTGCGAGTGCGAGATGGCCACGCGCGCCATGCTCGAAAACGTCATGGACACCCTGCCCAAGGGGCAGCTCGATGACGTGCGTCGCCAGATGCGCCTGGGTATGGGCCCCTGCCAGGGCGGATTCTGCTCCCAGCGCGCCGCTGGCATCGCCCACGAGCGCGGAGATATTGACTCGATGCGCGCCAACTCCCTCCTGCGTCTCTTCCTGAAGAACCGCTGGATCGGCCTGTGGCCCATCATGTTCGGCAAGCAAGCCAGGCAGGCCGCACTGGACGCCTGGATTCACGAGGGCACGCTCGACGTCGAGCACCTGCCCGCACCCAGCGAGGAGGTTGTTCGATGAGGGACGTCGTCGTTATCGGCGCTGGCCTGGCAGGCCTGGCCGCATCAATCAAGGCGGCCGACGCGGGACTGAGCGTCACCCTCGTGACTAAGGGCGTGGGTGGCATCCAGCTCGGCACGGG
>ERZ1674176.193-NODE-193-length-14666-cov-6.769283_pt1 | contig 14666 bp, 9 predicted proteins | sample MGYA00581288_ERZ1674176 | MGnify/ENA primary metagenome ERZ1674176 (study PRJEB41354, sample SAMEA4873327) | human saliva metagenome | biome: human-associated habitat [ENVO:00009003]; feature: mouth environment [ENVO:08000002]; material: saliva material...
GCTTGGTTAGCTTGTGTCAATGCTACTTGTTTCTTAGCAGTATCTTGCTTAGCAGCGTTGTAGGCATTTGTCAAACGTTGCAAGGTTGCAGAACTTGTCGCAAGTTTATCTTTAGCTGTTTTAAGCTCTGCTTGTTTTTCATCAAGAGTTGCTTGAGCTTTGCTAAGGGCTGCTGCTTTTTCTTGTGCGTTAGCATTAAGGTTTTCAACTGCAGCGTTAGCTTTTTCCAATTCTGATTTAGCAGTTGCAAGGGCTGCTTGTTTTTCAGAAAGGTTATTCTGAGCAGCTGCCAACTTGCTTGCAGTCGCTTTAAGAGCTGCAAGTTCTGATTGAGTATTCTTAAGTTTAAGAGTTGCTGACTCAGAAGCAGATTTCTTGCTAGCCAAATCACTTTGAGCTTGATCGTTAGCTTGTTTAGCAGCTTCATAAGCTGCTTTTGCAGCTGCTAGATTTGCATTTGAAGATGGTTGAGATTGGTTACCTACATATGGGTTAGCAATCTTAGTTGTGTCAAAGCTACTATCAGAAGCGATAGAATTTTTATTGACATTGTTTACGTGAACGTTAAAGGCACCGGCAACAACACTGATGTCTGTACCAATGTAAGCCTCACCACCATCTGCTGTAAGTCCAGAGATAGAACGAGCATGGTTCCACTCATTACCATTAAACATGAAGTCGAGCATAGCTTCATAGACATATTTCTTAATGTCGTTAAGTGTAAATGGTCCTGTCAAACCTTGCCATGTATTAAGGTTTTCACCAATACTTACACTATTAAATGACTTACCAGCACGGTCAAGGGCGGCACTATCATGTCTTTTATGGGTAATAGCTTCCCAACCCCAGTTATCTGCTACATAACCATCTGAAACACGATCAGCTGCAAGAACACTACCTTTTGAAACAGATGTTTGAGTTGTACCAAAGGCTGTACGAATTTGGTTAATCAAACTTGAAGCATACAATGACAAATCTGTAATTTGAGCTTCACTAAGATTATTCAAATCACTAATTTTAACATTTTTATCTGCTTCATTGTCTTGATAACTATTGTTACCACGATCACGTTTATTAACGTTCTTCAAGACTTGTTCAGCTTGAGCTATTTCTGCTGCTGTCGCTGTTTTAGACTCATGAATCTTAAGAGCATTGACATACTCTTGTGACACTGAGAATTTTTGACGAACATTAGCTGTTGAAGTTGTTGAAGATTCTGCTTTTTTCTTAGCTGCTTCAGCGGCTGCAAGGGCAGCTGCCTTTTCATTAGCTACTGTTTGAGCAGTCTCATAGGCTGCTTTAGCTTGGTTTGCTGCATTTTGGTCTGCAGTCAATTGACCTTCTTTAGCTAAAATAGCAGTAGCTTTTTCTTTATCAGCTGCCTGAGTTGCTGCCAGTTCTTCTTGAGCTTTTTTCTCAGCTACTGTTGCAGCGTCAAAAACTGATTGTGCTTTAGCTTGGTTAGAAGCTGCCTCAGAAGCGCTAGAACCATTAAGAGCTGCTTTAGCAGCATCTACTGATTTTTGAGCATTAGCAACTTCACTAGCTTTAGCATTGACATTAGCTTGATCTGTATTAACGACAGATTGCTGTTTGTCTGCTGCATCTTTGGCAGTTTTTTCTGCTGATTGAGCTGTTTCGACTGCTGACTTAGCTTCCTTAGCCGCATTTTCCGCAGTAGTTACTTGACCTTGAGCGGCAGCAATAGTTTCTGGACTTGCTTCATCGGCTGCTGTTTGTGCCTTTTGCAAGTTAGCATCTGCTGTCGCTAGGTTTGCTTGAGCCTGGTTGGCAGCTGCTTCATGATTAGCAACTACTGACTCTTGTTGCGATACTGCTTGATTTGCAGAGCTGGCTTCTTCTCTAGCCGCTTCGACTTGGGCTTGAGTTGGGACAGCTTGTGTAGCTGTCGATGATACTGATGCTGTTGTTGAGGCTTGATCGTTTGTCGTTACCTCATCAGCTTTAGCAACTGTAGCAGAAACTGCAAGTGCTGCAATTCCGGCTGTCGCCAAAACCTTTTTATTCATAAGACGAACTCCTTTTTATGTTAAAAATTCACTACTATATAATAACATTTTAATAATCCTGAAACAAGATGCTGACTCCTAATTTTTAAAATTTAATTATTTTATAAGCTTTCATAGCCTGTTTACAAAAATCATTAAATTGTTAGTCAAAAGTAGAGTTGCTGTTTCAAAGTCCTTTTTTAGTCTTTGATTCTGCCTTATCCTTTCATTCTATCAAAACTTCGTTACAGTTTCTTAACTTTCTTTAAACGTTTTTTTGATATAATGTGTACTCATCATATGCAAATGGAGGAGCAAAGTGGCAAAAACATTAAAAACATTGAGTAACATCTTACTAGGAATGCTCTCACTGGCCTTGTCTTATTGGTTTTATAGGGGGCATCTCGAACAGTACGTTCATTACATCGCCCATTATGGCTCCTACTTTCAAGTCTTACTCAACCTAGTCATTATTGTCCTACTGAGTTACTTTGTCTACGCTTTTTTGAAACTACTTCTTACTAGAAAGCTGAAAAAACAGACACTACTCCTACTCTACTTCATTTACTTTCTTGCTCTCTTCTACCTACTTTTCTTGAAAAACATTGGTACCCAAGGTCTCTCACTTAACCCCCTTTCCTTTGCTCGGGAATTATACTGGGGTAGCCACTTCGTTCCCATCATGAACCTGTTAATGTTCATTCCTCTGGGACTCCTCTTTTCTTCACGATTGAGTAATCTCCTACTCTGTCTCCTTACCCTTTTCTCCGTCGAATCCATTCAGTACTTCGGACATTTGGGAGTCTTTGATTTGGGAGATATCACCTTAAATATGTTAGGTATCCTTGTCGGAACTGCTATCCATCAACTCCCTCAATTTCAAACAGTTATCAAAAAGATTTTAAGTTAAAAAACTTCCAGAATTAATTTTGGAGTTTTTTTTTGTTCTATAGATTAATCATCGTAAGAAATTTTTAGAGGAATGCAGAAAAACAGCCCTCTACATCTAGAGAGCTGTTTTGAACTCAGGCTAAAATCCTAGCGAATAAAAAAACTGCCCCATCATAGAGCAGTTCCATTTTCGTGTATTCAATTGAACAAGGCCTAGACACTTGTATCTTGAATTAACGACGAAGTCCGAGTGAGCTGATCAACTCACGGTAACGGTTAACGTCTGTGCGGCGAAGGTATGCCAACAAGTTACGACGGTGACCGATTTTTTTCATCAAACCACGGTAAGTAGCGTGGTCTTTTTTGTGTTGTTTAATGTGTTCGTTAAGGTGGTTGATTTCCCAAGTAAGGACAGCAACTTGAACCTCTACTGAACCAGTGTCACCTTCGTGACGTGCGTATTGAGCAATGATTTCATTTTTTTTCTCTTTTGAGATTGCCATGTTTTTTCTCCTTTTTTTGCTCCATCCGAGTCTTAGGATTGGCTCTCCTAAAACCAAGAAAGAGTTGGTTTGTCTTTACGACCTCTCTATTTTAGCTCATCTACTAATCTTTGTCAATCGCAAGATTTCACTGATTAAGTTTTTGAAGCTTAGACTTTTTTGGCCATTTTTGCATTCAGAAAGAATCCAAGGAAAAGTAGGAAACTTACGATAGCATAAGCTAGAAAAATCCAACTAAAACTTGGAGATATGAGTGCTAACAATTTCAAAACATAAGGGGAAATGGCTGACCCTAGGTTACAGCCTAAGAGGACATAGGCTGTCGCCTTGTTCAACAGACTTCTAGCAATAGACTCAGAAAGTCGGTTAAAGATAATTGTCAAAATAATACTATAAAAGAAACCAACACCAACTGAAGATAAAATCAAAATCGGTAAGTTACTAGCCACTGACATCCCAAAGAGACAAACCGCTAACAAGAACATCACTATAAGCAAAAGACGATTTTTAAAATGTCCTATAAGCGAGGCGAAACTCAGTCCAGCTACAATTCCAATTCCCTGCTCTAAACTCAGTACTAAGGCTGATTGACCACTCTCAATAGTCTTACCAGCAACTTGAAACAGAGGCACGCGCAAACTAATCGAAGAATTGATACAGATGACAAAACCTGCTAAAAGAGCCATGCCAAGAATCATACCAAGGTCTTTTTTGTTCAGAACTTGTTTTCTTTTTGTAATCTGCTTCTTCTCCACCTGCTCCATCGATGGCACAAAAAGGAGGTACATAATCAAAATCACAAAACCAAAACCATAGATAAGAAAGGCAAAGGTCCAATGAATTTTCAGTAATTGTCCAACTAAAAGAGAACAAGAAGCTCCACCAATCAACTCCATGGAGCCACGAATACCTAACATCTGAACTCGCTCTTTACCTTGATAACGTTGACTGATGATGGCAATCGCCTTAGCATTGATAAGACCAATCCCCATTCCAAAAGCAATACGTGACAGTAAGACAAGAGGATAGGCTTGTACAAAAAAAGGAAAAATCCCAGCACTACTAAGTAAGAGCAGCCCAGTCACAATTAGCTGTCTATCACTTAGCCATTTGTCAATAAATGAATTAAGTAAGAGCATCGCGACTACGGAAAATGAAGGGACAGATACTAAAAGCTCCACTTGCGCGGCAGAAAAGGTTGGGCTATAGTAGTCCAACATAGGTGGTAACGCTGTTGAAATCGAAAAGGCCGAAATCAAGAGCAAGGATAGCCCAAGCAGGCTCATTTTTTCTAAAATTCGTGTCATAATATAGGGATAAGAACATCCTTTCCTTACTTGTCTAATAGTTATTTTTTCATTATAATCTAAGGAGACTTTAAAAAATAGGACCTAGGTCCTAAAAAAGGAGATGTATGCGTAATCATGCCATAAGACCTCAACTTGACCAGGTCTTTCCACCCCCCTACCTCAACCAATTACAGAAAGTCACCTTTCAAAAAAACGATTATATTTGTACCCAAGGGCAAGCTATCACTGAGCTGACCTACATTTTATCAGGAAAGGTAAAAATTGTTCGTTCTCTCTTCAATGGTAAAGAACATATCCTAGAAACGCTCAATCAACCTCAAATATTGGGAGATGTAGAACTTATGACCAACCAACCAGCAGGATCATCAGTCATTGCTTTAGAAGATATTCAAGCAGTTCAGCTCCCATTAAATAATAAAGAAGAACTCCTCAAAGACCCTGTTTTTCTCTACCAAATTGGACGTAACCTGGCTATGGCACTGCATAAGCAAGGTATCACTGCTTCAACGAATGCGAGCTACTCTGTCAAAGAGCGTCTGGCCACCCATATTTTGAATAGTGAAGAAGAGAATATCTTTCAATTATCGCCATCTATTTTAGCTTCCCGTTTTGGAACTAGCTATCGTCATGTACAGCGAGTCATCAAACAATTTATCGACCAGGGAATTATCGAAAAAGAGGCTTTTAAAACCTATCGTATTTTAGAGAGACAAACCTTGGAAAAACTGGCTTTTATCGATTAGAAAAAGCCTCACTTTAATCCTTGATGGTTTAATTTTCAATCCTTTTGTGCTATAGTTATAAACAAGTAAATCAAAGAAAATAGAGGTAAACAAATGGACGCTCAAACCAAAATTATCCGCGCCAGCCATATGATTGATATGAATGATATCATTCGCGAAGGAAATCCAACCTTGCGTGCTGTCGCTGAAGATGTAACCTTCCCACTATCAGACGAAGACATTATCCTAGGCGAAAAAATGATGCAGTTTCTTCGTAACTCACAAGATCCTGTTATTGCCGAAAAAATGGGGCTTCGTGGGGGAGTCGGTCTTGCAGCCCCTCAATTAGATATTTCAAAACGCATTATCGCTGTTCTCGTTCCAAACCCTGAAGACGCTGAAGGTAATCCACCAAAAGAAGCATATAGCCTTCAAGAAATCATGTACAACCCTAAAGTAGTTGCCCATTCTGTTCAAGATGCTGCTTTGGGCGATGGCGAAGGATGCCTCTCAGTTGACCGCGACGTTCCTGGTTACGTGGTTCGTCATGCTCGTGTAACTGTTGAATACTTCAACAAAGAAGGCGAAAAGCAACGTGTTAAACTCCGTGGTTACAACTCAATCGTTGTTCAACATGAAATCGACCATACTAACGGTATCATGTTCTACGACCGCATCAATAAAGACAATCCATTCGCCATCAAAGATGGACTCTTAATTATCGAATAAAGAAAACCTCAGTAGAAATACTGGGGTTTTAGTTTGAAGATAAAGCCTTAGCGCCACTTCATAGCTAAGTTAAAGTAGAAAAGAACCGACTTTCGTCGATTCTTTTTTCATTATATGAACCTATCCTCAGACAAGCATATTGTATAGTGTTTCGTTACCGTGAAGGTTAATATAACTTGGGTCAAAGGCAGAGAGACGCTCGAGAAGTCCATCATAGTCGTTCTTGTCACTAAGAGCTATACCAATGAGAACCGGACCTTTTCCTTTATTAGCACGTTTGATGTACTCAAAACGAGTGATATCATCATTTGGTCCCAAGATATCATTTACAAATTCACGAAGGGCACCAGGACGTTGTGGGAAGTTAACCACAAAGTAATGCTTGATACCATCGTAGATAAGCGCACGTTCTTCCATCTCTGGCATACGGTTGATGTCATTGTTACCACCTGAAATGATGCAGACGATGGTTTTTCCTTTAATCTCATCTTTAATCACTTCCAAAGCCGCTACTGATGCCGCACCTGCGGGTTCTGCAATGGTACCAACCTTAGAGTACATATCAATTAGGGTTTCTGAAATCAATCCTTCATCAACTCCTAAGAGGCGGTCAACATATTTACGTGCTACTTCATAGGTCTTGACGCCTACCTTTTGAACAGCAATCCCGTCCGCAAACTTATCAATTTCTTCAAGTTTTACAGGATAACCACGGTCAAAGGCAGCACGCATACTACGAGCACCACTAGCCTCAACACCAATAACCTCCATAGATGGTGCCACATCCTTGATATAGGTAGCTACACCAGAGATAAGGCCACCGCCTCCGACTGGAACCAAGATACTATCAAAGGAAACACCTTCCTCTTGAGCCTGCTCATAAATTTCATAAGCAACAGTTCCTTGCCCCGCTTGGACATTATAATCGTCGAATGGATCAATGAAAGTCATCCCTTCAGACTTGGTATATTCCTGCGCTGCTTGAGCAGAAGCATCAAAGGTATCTCCCACCAATTTGATTGTTACAAACTTGCCACCAAAGAAACGGACTTGACCAATTTTTTGGAGAGGTGTTGTTACTGGCATAAAGATGGTTGCCGGAATCTTCATCTCGTTACAAGTGTAGGCAACCCCCTGAGCATGGTTTCCGGCTGATGCACAAACCACACCACGCGCCTTGTCCTCATCACTCAATTGATGGATAGCATAGTAGGCTCCACGCAATTTAAAAGAGCGTACCTTTTGCATATTTTCTTTTTTAATATAAATAGTCGCCCCGTATTTTTCAGATAAGTAGCGATCAAAATCTAGTGGTGTGCGTTCCACCACGTTTTTCAAGACTTCATTAGCCTTTACGATATCATTTGCAGTAATCATTGGCTCTCCTTTGACACAATATTCAAACTATTTCTATTGTATCACAATTTTCAGAAAAAATAGCAGCCAGTATAAAGAAAACTCCTTGTTTACACAAAGAGTTCTACTTATTATTTATCAACTTTTTTTGACATCAAGAAGTTACGAAGAGCTGCAAGGGTTGCCGCACCTGCAAGGACAATAGCTGTAAGGATAGCTACAGCATGTTCTCCCCACTTGTGAGATTTTGCTGTTTTAGCAATTGTAGCCTTAAGATCTTCAGTTGTTCCTTTTTCACCTGCTTGCGTCGTTGTCTTACTTGCAAGGTTAAGATCTTGACTACCATTGTAAGTGTTATCTGACGAAGCTGTATTGACAAGGTCTTGACGGCTACTGCGAGTATAGCTGACATTTGTTGTAATACTATCAATCATCTCAACAATATTTCTGATTGTTGTTGCATCGTACAAGCCTCCCTCAGTATCTTTCAAGATAGATACTGCTAATTTTTCAATAGAAACTTCTGAAGAAGCTGCTACCACAGAGTGAGATTCTGAGCTTGCTGTTTCTGAATATCTTGCATAGTTGCTAAAGAGTGATGCTGCTTCTGTAATCGTTTCAGAAGTACTTGGTAAGGTTTCTGAGACGCGAGGAGCTACAGAGAGTCTATTCCAACTATTGATGTTTTCTGATAGTCCATCAAGGATGACCTCCTCTGATGTGCTTACTGTTTCTGAAATCGCCGAAGTCACTTCTGAAGTGCTCACTTGACTTTCTAATTCTGTCAATGAAACAGCTGGTTCTTCAACTACTTCTGATTCTGAAACGACTGTGCTGATTGAATTCTCTGATTCAGATGCTGAAGTCTCTGAAGTTGATGTTTCTGAGATAATATCAGTTTCTGAGACCTTCGATGATACTGTTGTGCTTTCTGATACTTCTGACGGAGCAACTGAGACAATTGTGCTTGTAGTTTCTGAAACAAGGCTAGTGCTTGCCTGACTCTCTGATTCTGTCAAAGAAGCCACTGGTTCAACTACTGCATGTGATTCTGAAATTGCTATCGTCGTTGGAGTTGCTGACTCTGAAGTTGATGCTTCTGAACTAATTTCAGTTTCTGATGCTTCCGATGATACTGTTGCACTTTCTGAGACTTCTGATGAGGCTGTTGAGGCAGCTGTGCTTGCAGCCTCTGAAGCTGGTGTAGTGATTGAATCTGATGCTACTGTACCTTGATCCGTATTAGATACTGAGTTGTCATCTTTCTTATCATGTGCGGTCTCTGACACAGCTATCGCCACTGGAACAGCTGCTGAGTTTACTAACTCGTCAACTGATGGTGCTGGTTTAGTTGTTTCATCTAGTTTAGGAGCTTCAACAGATGGTTTCGTATCAGTTGGAGCCTCTGAACCTTTATTTACTGTTGTATTTTCTGATTTAGCTGTTTCTGAGCTTGCTTCAGATGTTACGGTATTATCTACTTTCTTACCAGCTTGGTTAGTAACTGGTTTCAAGATAACTGGTTCTACCGGTGTTGCTGTTGTGTCTTCCTTGATATAGAGCATGTTCCAAAGAGTTAGTTTAGGAACTGAAATGACAAGCACTGGTTGACCATTTTCATCTGTTTCAAGACTTGCTTGTGCCTTCTTCATGCTTGAAGTTGCCCAATCATCTGGTGACGTCACATAGACTTGATTGGCAATTTTAGCAGCTTCTTGAGCTGTTTTACCTGCTAGGCTAAGACGAACTGTGAGATTTTCTTGTGCGTCCGGTGTTTTATTGTCCGCATAACCTTCTTCATTATGCCAGCCCGCATTGATGCCCATCATGTTAATCATTTGAACAGTTGAGAAACCTTTTCCTGATTTAGCAAATGTCCAAACTTGATCTCCTGTCACACCAAGAGCATCTTTAGAAAGGATTTCACCAGCCGCATTCTTGGTAGATACAGACTGAGTGCTGTTAGTCACACCCTCACCACGGAGAAGATTTTCATAAGCAGTGATAAACTGTTGGTAATTGTAAAGCTTACGAATAGTGTCCCTAGCTACACTGAGGTATTGCGTTGGGTAATAAGCACTTTGAAGAACGTTAAGGGCTGCATTAGCATTGGCAAGGGCTGCAATGGACATGTGATAGCCACCGGCTGCAGCTACTGTCGCATCTACGAGAAGTGTCGCATCAGCTTGCAATGGTTTACCAGCAAGGGCATCTTTACCCGCACCGTTAGTTGCTTTTCCGCCAGGAACAGTATAGTCAATACCTGGTTCTTCCATGTAGGCACCAACGATAAGTGATTTACCAGTTTTATTGCGTACCATATCGATACGTGCTTTCAAATCACCATAGGCAACCTGCATACGTCCTGGAATAACTGAACCACCGTTTGTCCAAAGCTCATTATAAACAACATCTTGACGTGCCTTGGCTAGTTTATCATCATTACCACCATTGACATCATTGATTGTGATGTAGTACTTTTCACCGATGAGGTCCTTCATGGCATTAATAAATGACGCATATGAATCAGACATCATGTGTGAGTCAGCCTCGTCTGTGCTGTTACGGTGCTCATAATCAGTCACACGGTTGTCACCAATTGTATCACCTTGCCAACCATCGAATCCCATACGATCCATAGCTGATTTCATGACACCTGCGATATATTTTTGCCAATCTGGATTCGCTGGATCATAGTAAACTTGAGTTGGGTTATCACCGATAGTGTAAGTCATCGGTTCACCCTTCTTACCAAAGCTATCGTAGAAGTTATAAGCCAAAGCAGCAAGTGGAAGTGCTGGATTCTTTGGATTTGAATCTGCTGAAATCATGTTATAAAGCATGGCAACAGCACCTGACTTATGAACTTGGTCAACCAATTCTTTAACAGCCTTAGTGTCAACCTGAGTATGACTCCAGGTATTCCATTTTTGAACAAAGCTATCGACACCCTCTGGGAAAGGATCTGTAGCTTCATTATAAGCGTCATAGAAGAAATATGAGTTGATATTCATAGACTTCATGAGCTCAAGCTCTTTACGGTAGGCTTCAAGATTTTTAACAAGAATACTGTTTTGATCAGTTGGCGAACCTGCTACGATACCGTAACGTGGGAAAACTGTCCAATCATCTTCAACAGACAAGCCAGCACGCTTGCTTGACAAAGTACTACCTGATTTATCGTTGACACTGATTGTCACCAAATAACCTGTATTGTTTGTCAACCACTCTGACGCTACTGTCAAGTTTGAAACCTTAGCTGAAGCTCCTGCCGCTAGCGTAAGGTCAACGTTATCTTGACCGATAATTTCTGAAGCATGCTGAAGTGTCAAGTTGACAGTCATCGTCTTAGTTTCTGCTGTTGGATTAGATACAACAACAGAATAATTAATATCACCATCTGTCTTGCTATAGGCTGCTTTTGTTGTTTCTGGATCTGTCAAGTAGGCATCACCATTCAAGTTTTGCTCTGCCACTTCTGTAACTGGTGTTACTTGAGCAATTGAATGGCGTCCTGCCTCAGTAGCATTATCAGATGATGATGTGATGGTTTCCACAGCAGCTGACTCAGGAGCTAATGCTTCACTGGATACAAGCGTTTCTGAGTTAGCACTCTCTGCTGGCACAGCTTGTGAAAAGATTGTAGAAGCTGTCGCTGTTGTTGCAGTATCTGTCGCAACAGCAGCAGATGATGGACCTACTTCTGTTGTCGCTACTGGAGCAACGGCCTCAGTTGGTACCACCACCAAGTTATCTGCTTCAGTTGTAATAACTGGTTTTGTTGCTTCTGAACTGACCACGTTATCTGCCTTGGCGACCTGATTCATCCCTAGGACACCACCGGCTACAAACAAACCTGATAATAATTTAGTTGACGCTACTTTCTTTGACATATCTCTCTATCCCTCTAAAAAAGTTTAAATCACCTCGGCGTTTCAAATTATCACTATTTGTATTTGCATGCTGTAAACTCGAGTTATTTTTAGTTTCATAAAAATCGCTTGGTGTTTCTTATGAAACTAATGTTAACTTAATCTTTTTTGTAAGACAAGGGAATTTCCGGTAATCCTCGTAAACGGTAATTTTTTCATCATGAATGGTCAGGTTTTTTCAGAAATTTGAGAACAACATTTTCTAATTTCATTAAATATTCACTTGATTCAGTCTACTTAAAATGACAAAAATAAATCCCAAATAATGAAAATCCATCAAAATAGTTCCTGCGATGAGAATAAAAAACCACCTCTCACACAAGGCGAGAAATGGTTTGTTTATCGATTTTTAGTATCTAAAATAATGGTCACAGGTCCGTCATTAACCAGACTAACCTGCATATCTGCACCAAAGCGTCCTCTTTCTACAGGAACGTGAGTTGACAAGGATTGGTTGAAATCGTCATAGAACTGGCTAGCCATGTCGGGCTTTGCAGCACCTGTAAATGCCGGTCGATTCCCCTTTTTCGTATCTGCAAAAAGCGTAAACTGAGAAATCGACAAAATCTGACCGCCAATATCCTTAACAGAAAGATTCATCTTGCCATCTTCATCTGAAAAAATGCGCATATTGACAATCTTACGAACTGCATACTCTAGGTCCTCTTTGGTGTCCTCTGGACCAACTCCAACCAAGAGTAAAAGTCCCTGCTTAATAGCGCCAACCGTAGAATCCTCAATAACTACAGAGGCACTTTGCACGCGCTGAATTACAATCTTCATCGCAGTAACTCCTTACCCATTCGTACGTTTAACACTGTAAACATCAGGGATAATTTTAATCTTATCCACAAGACCAGTCAATTCAATAAGGTTTGCAATTTCAAAGCTAACGTGAATATTGGCAAACTTCATGTCCTTAGTCGGTTGTGCATTGACCGTAGCAATGCTCTTGGTCGTATTTGACAAGATTTGAAGAACATCATTCAACAGACCAGAACGGTTAAGGCCATAGATGTCAATCTCTGCCAAATAAGATTTATTGGCATTACGCTCATCCCACTCCACTTCGATTAGACGTTGCTCATAACCTTCTTGACTCTTGATATTATTACAATCGGAACGGTGAATAGCAATTCCACGTCCCTTGGTGATATAACCTTCAATCTCATCTCCAGGTACTGGGTTACAGCACTTAGCGATACGCATGAGGAGGCCTGAAGCACCTTGAATGATGACGCCATTTTCACTCTTAACCTTGAGAACTTCTTTCTTCTCAGTCTTAACTTCGCCACCGTTCATTAGCTCTTCAGCTTCAGCTTTTGCCTTAGCACGCTCTTCCTCACGGCGTTCTTTTTCTGTCAAACGATTGAAAACAGCAGCAGCACTAATTTCACCAAAACCAACAGCGGCATAGAGAGCTTCTTCACTACGCACACTCATACGAGGGAGAATTTCCTCAATATGTTTCTTGTCTAGGTACTTATTGGCAATATAGCCATGCTCTTGGAAGTAGGCAATCAAAAGCTCACGACCCTTGGTGATAGAAGCTTCCTTGTCTTGATTTTTAAAGAATTGACGAATTTTATTTCTGGCCTTGGTGGTCTTAACCATCTTAATCCAGTCACGGCTAGGACCAAAGGAATTGGCATTAGTTACAATCTCAACCACATCACCTGTCTTGAGTTTGGCTGTCAAGGGCACCATACGGCCATTAACCTTAGCACCTGTGGCCTTCTCACCAACTTGGGTATGGATGGCATAGGCAAAGTCAATAGGTCCTGAATCTTTAGGCAGTTCCTGAACAGCACCATTTGGCGTAAAGACATAAATACGCTCTGAGAAGATATCCTCTTTAACAGAGTCAACAAACCCCATAGCATCACCATTTGAGGCGTCTTGAAGTTCAACAAGATCTTTAATCCAGTTCATTCCCAAAGCAGACTCTTTCGAATCTACCTTGCCCTTGATACCTTTCTTGTAAGCCCAGTGAGCTGCAACCCCGTATTCGGCAACTTGGTGCATTTCCTTGGTACGGATTTGAATTTCAATAGGTCCTTTTGGCCCATAAACCGTTGTATGGATAGACTGGTAACCATTGGATTTAGGATTGGCAATATAGTCTTTAAAACGGCCAGGCATCGGACGCCAGAGCTCATGGATGTATCCCAACATGGCGTAAACATCACTATGCGTCTCCATAACACAACGGATGGCAATCAAATCATAAATTTGATCGAAGCGCTTTTTCTTGTCGCGCATCTTACGGTAAATAGAGTAGATATGCTTTGGACGACCATACACATCACCAACAAGTCCTTGTTCAGCTGTGTAGGTCTTAATTTTATCGACAATCTCGTCCACAAGTTCCTCACGCTCACGACGTTTTTCCTTCATCATGTGAGAAATCTTGTAGAATTCCACCTCATTAAGGTAACGGAAGGACATGTCTTCCAATTCCCATTTGATACGACTAATACCTAAACGGTGGGCCAAAGGAGCATAGATTTCCATAGTTTCGCGAGAAATGCGCTCTTGCTTATCCTTACGAAGATGCTTAAGGGTACGCATATTGTGCAAACGGTCGGCCAATTTAACCAAGATGACACGGATATCCTTAGACATGGCCATAAGCATCTTACGGTGATTTTCAGCCAACTGCTCCTCATGGGACTTGTACTCAACCTTACCAAGTTTAGTAACACCGTCCACGATATTTCGTACATCTGTGCCAAAATCCGCTTCCAAATCATCAAGCGTTTTTTCGGTGTCTTCAACGACATCGTGTAAGAAACCACAGGCTACTGTCACTGCATCAAGATGGAGATCTGCCAGGATACCTGCCACCTGAATAGGGTGAATAATATAAGGTTCTCCTGACTGACGAAATTGCCCACTATGAGCATCTGTTGCATAATGCCAGGCTTTTTCAACTAATTTCAAATCATCTGCTGACATGTAGGCCGAACAAATGTCTAAAATTTCTTCTCCTGTTACATTTTTATCTTTAGCCATGATTTCTTCCTTCGCTTCTTTTAATAACCTTTATTTTATCACTTTTACAAGTAAAGAAAAAGAGCTAGATAGGCAATTCTTAACCGCAAGGAGCTAACTTGAAAAGCACAATATCTTGTGTTAGAATGATTGAACAAACACAAGATATAGATAGATCGGAAGAGCGTCGTGTAGGGAAAGAGTGTGCCTCTATGTGTAG
>ERZ1674176.197-NODE-197-length-14503-cov-6.738372_pt1 | contig 14503 bp, 14 predicted proteins | sample MGYA00581288_ERZ1674176 | MGnify/ENA primary metagenome ERZ1674176 (study PRJEB41354, sample SAMEA4873327) | human saliva metagenome | biome: human-associated habitat [ENVO:00009003]; feature: mouth environment [ENVO:08000002]; material: saliva material...
ACCACTGCGTCTTGCTCGACAATCCAAAAATAATTGAGAGGCTAGGACTTTTGTACCAGCCTCTTTATTATTTCAGAGATAGTTTGCTTTCTTTTAAGGAATTACTTTGAGGGAATAAAAGAAAAACAGAGGTGGTAGAAATTATTTTTCTTCCATCTCTGTTTTTTGTCCTTGAATAGCTTTTTTGAGCCACCAAAGTGAGCCGACTAGGATCAGGGCAGCAAGCCAAAAAATCCAAGCCTCAATAGTGGTTAGAAAAAAGTAAAGAGCGATAGCATCGACCAATAAAAGTGGGATGAGAATCTGTTTTCTTATTTTCATAAGAATATTGTATCATAAATCCTAAAGGAAACAAGTGAAATCAAGCCTTTCTAGGTATTTTGTAGGATACGAAAAGGTACGATAGGATTAGTTAGTGAATTTTCTTTCAGGAGTGCATCTTGGTCCCATTTGTGGTAAAATAGTAAAGATATGAGTAAAGAATTTCATCATGTAACGGTTTTGCTTCATGAAACGATCGATATGCTGGATGTTAAACCAGATGGGATCTATGTAGACGCCACATTGGGTGGGGCAGGCCACAGCGAATATTTGTTAACAAAATTAAATGAATCGGGTCATCTTTATGCCTTTGACCAAGATCAGCATGCAATTGAGAATGCTAAGATTCGATTGGCACCTTTCGTTGAGAAAGGCATGGTGACCTTCATTAAGGATAACTTTCGTCATTTGAAGGAACGTCTAAACGAATTGGGTGTGACTGAAATTGATGGAATCTGTTATGACCTAGGTGTCTCTAGTCCTCAGTTAGATGAACGGGAACGCGGATTTTCTTATAAGAAAGATGCGCCGTTAGACATGCGGATGAATCAAGAAGCTTCCTTGACAGCCTATGAGGTCGTAAATAGCTACGATTACCATGATCTAGTCCGTATTTTTTTCAAATATGGAGAGGACAAATTTTCCAAGCAAATTGCGCGGAAAATTGAGCAAGCACGAGCAATTAAACCGATTGAAACAACGACTGAATTAGCAGAGATTATTAAATCTGCTAAACCAGCTAAGGAGCTCAAGAAAAAGGGTCATCCTGCTAAACAGATTTTCCAAGCTATTCGTATTGAAGTCAATGATGAATTGGGAGCAGCAGATGAATCGATTCAGCAAGCCATGGATTTGTTGGCCCTCGATGGTCGTATTTCTGTGATTACCTTTCATTCGTTAGAGGATCGATTGACCAAACAATTGTTTAAAGAAGCTTCGACGGTTGAGGTTCCAAAGGGACTTCCCTTTATTCCAGATGATTTGAAACCAAAGATGGAGTTGGTTAACCGGAAACCTATTTTGCCAAGTGATGAAGAGCTTGAGGATAATAATCGATCCCATTCAGCAAAACTACGGGTTGCTCGAAAAATACACAAGTAAGAGGAATTGATATGGCAGCAAGAGATGAGAGAACAAGAACACAGATACTGCAAGACCGCTTTCGCCGTTTCTCTAGAGTAGAAAAGGCTTTTTATGGGTCGATTGTCCTAACAGCTGTTATTTTAGCCATTAGTATCGTCTTTATGCAGACACGGATTTTACAAGTTCAAAGTGAGTTGACTGATTTGAATACGGAACTAGAAGCCAAAAAGACGGAATTAGCAGATGTTCGTCAAGAGGTCAATGAATTAACACGTTATGACCGCTTATCACAGTTGGCTAGCTCCCAAGGAATGAAGCTGCAAAAAGAAAATCGAAAAACAGTGAGTGCAAGTAGTGATGAATAAATTCAAAAAATTTTTGATCGGGTATTCGATAAAGAAACGTCGCTTGCCGGATCAGAATCGAAAACAAGTTGGGAAAAATCTCAGTGTACTGGCGATTTTCCTCTTTTTTCTCTTTCTGATTAATTTTGCAATGATCATTGGGACTGACAAAAAATTTGGTGTGACCTTATCGGATCAAGCCAAGAAAGTCCATGAGCAGACGGTCATTGTTCCTGCAAAACGTGGAACGATCTACGACCGAAATGGAGCAGTAATTGCTGAAGATGCGACGACCTATAATGTTTATGCGGTTATTGATAAAAAGTACAAATCAGCAACTGGGAAAATCCTCTATGTAGAAGAGAGCCAATTTAAAAAAGTAGCAGAAATCTTTAAGCAGTACTTAGGGATGGATGAGGATTACGTTATTCAACAGTTGTCGCAAAAGAAATTGAAACAGGTTTCTTTTGGCTCGAACGGAAACGGCATAACTTATAGCAATATGACGGCCATCCGTGAGGCCATGGAAGCAGCGAAAATTGAAGGGGTTGCCTTTACAACTAGTCCAAATCGGAGCTATAAAAATGGAGTTTTTGCCTCTCAATTTATAGGTCAGGCCTCTCTTCAAGAAGATAAAGAGGGGAATAAAACCCTGAAGGGGCAATCAGGGATGGAGAAATCCCTCGATCGTATTCTCGCTGGTCAAAATGGGGTTATCACCTATGATAAAGACCGAAACGGCAATATCGTTCCTGGTTCAGATAAGGTTTCTGTCAAAACAGAAGATGGAAAAGATGTCTATACGACCATTTCAGCAGAATTACAAACCTACCTTGAGACGCGAATGGATGTTTTCCAAGAAAAAGTAAAAGGAAAGTATGTTAGTGCGACACTTGTGAGTGCAAAAACTGGAGAAATCCTGGCGACAACGCAACGTCCGTCCTATAATGCGGATACCAAACAAGGGTTGGATCTGAAAAACTTGAAAACCTGGAATACCATCCTCTATCAAGATCAATATGAACCAGGGTCAACGATGAAGGTCATGTTATTAGCTTCGGCGATTGATCATGGAACCTTCCCAGCCTATAATGAAGTATACTACAGTAACGAACTACAAGTAAAAGATGCGACCATCCGTGACTGGGATGTCAATATGGGACTGGCTGAAGGTCGCTATATGAATATCGCGCAGGGCTTTGCTTACTCAAGTAACGTGGGGATGACCCGCTTAGAGCAAAAGATGGGCAATGCTGTCTGGATGGACTACCTAACCCGTTTTAAATTCGGTCTCCCAACTCGTTTTGGAATGGGAAATGAAGCTTACGGTGGTCTTCCGGGCGATAACTACGTCAGTCAGGCACAATCTGCCTTTGGTCAAGGGATTTCCGTCAGTCAAACTCAAATGTTACGGGCCTTTAGTGCCATCGCCAATGATGGGCAAATGTTGGAGCCGAAGTTTATTAGTGCCATTTACGATAAAAAATCAGACACAGCCCGCAAATCAAAAAAAGAAGTTGTTGGAAAACCAGTTTCAGGATCAGCTGCGCAACAGACACGGAACTATATGATCACCGTCGGAACAGATCCAGAGTATGGAACCTTGTACAGTGATGGACCCATCATTCAGGTACCCGGTCAAAACGTTGCGGTGAAATCAGGGACTGCCCAAATGGCGACAGATCAAGGATACTTGCAAGGAGAAAATGATTATATCAACTCGGTTGTAGCTATGACACCTGCAGAAGATCCTGAATTCATCATGTATGTGACGGTCCAACAACCAGAAGTGAAATTCTCAGCCACCAGTTGGGAAGAGCTGGTCAATCCTATTTTGGAAGATGCAGTTGCTTTAAAAGACGAATTGCACTTAACATCAGAGGCACCAACTTTGGATGATGTGACCAAAGAAACAACCTACAAAATCCCTTCAGTGGAAACTCTCTCTAAAGAGTTGAATCTGAAACAAAATCTGAGCCCAGGTGCTTATTCAGAGGAATTGCGTCGCAATTTGGTGCAACCAATTGTCCTAGGGACCGGTAAAAATATCCGCAAGATGTCTGTGGATGTGGGCTCTAAAGTCAAAGCCAATCAACAAGTATTGTTATTGACAGAAGACTTTGATGTTGTTCCAGATATGTATGGTTGGACTAAGAAAAATGCAGACATCTTTGGAGAATGGACTGGAATTGAGATTACCTATAAAGGTAGTGGAAAGAAAGTAACTAAACAAAGTGTCAAAATGAACACCTCACTCAATAAAACTAAAAAGATTACGTTAACATTAGGAGACTAAGATGTATATTGCTACGATCCTTGTATCGTTTCTATTAACAGTGGCTGCTATTCCAGCCTTTATTCGATTTTACCATCGTGCTCATATTTCTGGGCAACAAATGCACGAAGATGTGAAACAACACAAAGCGAAAGCTGGCACTCCGACAATGGGTGGAGTTGTATTTCTCATTACAGCCGTTCTAGTTAGTTTTGTCGTTACCGTATTGACTGGAAATTTCACGCGCCCTGTTCAACTGATTCTATTTATCTTGATTCTTTATGGAATTGTTGGATTTTTGGATGACTTTTTAAAAGTTTTTCGTAAGATTAATGAAGGTCTTAACCCAAAACAAAAATTGGCCCTTCAACTTGTTGGTGGAATCATCTTCTATATTTTTTCTGAACGCCACGGTGCAGGAAGCCTTTTAAATGTCTTTGGTTACGATCTTTACTTGGGCCATTTCTACATTCTCTTTGCTTTATTTTGGTTGGTTGGTTTTTCAAACGCGGTCAATTTGACAGATGGGATTGATGGATTAGCCAGCATCTCCGTTGCCATTAGCCTGAGTGCCTATTCCTTTATTGCCTATATGCAAGGGAAATGGGACATTCTCTTTGTCACCTTGAGTATGATTGGGGCCTTGCTAGGATTCTTTGTCTTCAACCACAAGCCGGCTAAAATCTTTATGGGAGATGTCGGTAGTCTAGCTCTTGGAGGGATGCTTGCAGCCTTGTCAATGGCTTTGCATGTCGAGTGGACGCTGCTCTTGATTGGTCTGGTCTATGTCATTGAAACAGGTTCAGTGATGCTACAAGTGACCTATTTCAAATGGACCAAGAAACGCTACGGGGAAGGGCGACGGATTTTCAGAATGACTCCTTTCCACCATCATTTAGAACTGGGTGGACTTTCTGGAAATGGCCAAAACTGGTCAGAATGGAAAGTGGATGCCTTTATGTGGTCCATTGCCTTGGTAACAAGTGTCATCACTATTGTTCTTCTCTACTTATAAAAAAGACGGTGGGCTTGCCCATCGTTTTTTGCTGACTCAAAGAGACTTTGTTGGTTAGGAAAAATGACTCATAAGAGAGGCACGAAGTCAGCTTTTCTGATATAATAATAGAGATCATGAAAGGAACTGAGAAAATGAAATTTACAGAGTTTAATTTTAAGCCTTATATTCAAGAGGCACTGAAAGAAATCAATTTTAGAGAAGCAACTGAAGTACAGGAAAAACTAATTCCGATTGTCTTAGCTGGGAATGATTTGGTTGGGGAATCTAAGACAGGATCTGGAAAAACCCATACATTCCTCTTGCCGATTTTTCAAACGTTAAATGAAGACAACGATCAAGTTGAAGCGGTGATTACGGCTCCTAGTCGGGAGTTAGCAACGCAAATTTACCAAGCTGCTCGTCAAATCGCTAGTCATTCGGAAAAAGAGATTCGGATTGCCAATTATGTTGGAGGAACGGATAAAAGTCGTCAGATTGAAAAATTGCAGGTCAAACAGCCGCATATCGTGATTGGAACTCCAGGGCGGATCTATGATCTGGTTGCATCTGGAGATCTGGCTATCCATAAGGCCCATACCTTTGTGGTAGATGAGGCGGATATGACACTGGATATGGGATTTTTGTCTACCGTAGATAAGATTGCTTCAAGACTTCCGCAACAACTGCAGTTTTTGGTATTTTCAGCTACCATTCCACAAAAATTGCAGCCTTTCTTAAAAAAATATCTCTCAAATCCAGTCATGGAGCAAATTAAGACCAAAACGGTGATTTCAGATACCATCGATAATTGGCTGGTTTCGACCAAGGGTCGGGATAAAAATGAGCAAATTTACCAATTGACCAAGACCTTGCAACCTTATTTGGCCATGGTTTTCGTCAATACCAAAACGAGAGCAGATGATCTCCATGCCTATTTAGTGGCTCAGGGATTAAAAGTGGCGAAGATTCACGGAGATATCCCACCACGTGAACGGAAACGGATCATGAATCAGGTGAAAAATCTTGATTTTGAGTATATTGTGGCTACTGATTTAGCGGCTCGTGGAATTGATATCGAAGGGGTGAGTCATGTCATCAACGATGCTATTCCACAAGATCTTTCCTTCTTTGTTCACCGTGTTGGCCGGACAGGACGCAATGGTCTACCTGGTGTCGCTATTACTCTTTATCAACCGAGTGATGATTCAGATATCCGTGAACTAGAAAAAATGGGCATTCGTTTCGTACCGAAAGTGTTGAAAAATGGGGTTATTGAAGATACTTATGATCGAGATAGACGGGCGAATCGTGAGAAAAAGCAAGAGAAACTCGACATCGAAATGATTGGTCTGGTGAAGAAGAAAAAGAAAAAAATCAAACCAGGCTACAAGAAAAAAATCAAATGGGCAGTTGATGAAAAGCGGAGAAAAGCTAAAAGAGCTGAAAACCGTGCGCGTGGTCGGGCGGAACGAAAGGCCAAACGCCAAACTTTCTAACCCCTTCTTTCAAATGTTCAGAAGAAAACATAGATTTTCTTTATGAACTCCATAAAGAAAAACTATTAGGAACTTGTCTAAAATTATGATAGACTAAATTTGAGTAGTCTATCATTTTTCTATTTCTGTAGCAATTTTTGGAATTCCGATAGTGAATGTGATAGAATGTTTATGTTCGAGAAAGGAAGTAACAAAAATGTTTACAACTAATCTTTTAACTGCCAACTGGTATGCTGACTTTTTAAAACATGTTCCAGATAGCAAGCTGTTTAGTTTGAGAGCTGTATTGGATGCATTTCCGGCTGTCATAGGGAAACTACCTGTGACGATTTTACTAGCCCTGGGAGGCGCATTTTTGGGGATTATTTTTGCCATGATTTTTGCTCTGGTCAAAATTAATCGTGTACGAATCCTCTACCCGCTTCAAGCTGTTTTTGTCAGCTTTTTACGTGGGACTCCTTTGTTGGTTCAATTGATGTTGACCTATTATGGGATTCCTCTTATTTTAAAAGCGATCAATCAGTCTTACGGAACAGCTTTTAATATTAATGCCATTCCAGCTGAGCTATTTGCAATTGTGGCCCTTGCTTTTAATGAGGCGGCGTATGCGAGTGAGACCATCCGAGCAGCGATTTTATCAGTGGATCCTGGTGAAGTTGAGGCGGCGCGGAGTCTTGGAATGACCAATCGACAAGTTTATCGTCGGATTATTATTCCCAATGCAGCAGTTGTTGCAACTCCAACCTTAATCAATTCTCTTATTGGATTGACCAAGGGGACATCGCTAGCCTTTAGTGCCAGTGTGGTTGAAATTTTTGCCCAAGCACGGATTATTGGGGGGAGCGATTTGAAGTATTTTGAACGCTTTATCACGGTATCGATTGTTTACTGGATTGTGAATATCCTCATAGAAATGCTAGGCCGACACATTGAACGTCGACTGGATATTGAGACTCCCGTAGCAATTGATTTACCAGATCAGGAGGTCCGGATCTAATGATTTATATTTCAGAATTATCAAAGACATTTTCAGGTCAAAAGGTTTTAAATAATCTAAGTTTGGAAATTCAAAAAGGGGAAGTAGTAGCCTTGATTGGGTCTTCTGGAGCGGGTAAATCGACCTTTTTACGCAGTTTAAACTATTTGGAAGCTCCAGACAGTGGTAGAATTAAGATTGATGATTTCGAGGTTGACTTTGAACATATTAGTCAAGATCAAATCTTAACCTTAAGAAGAAAATTGGCCATGGTGTTCCAACAGTTTAATTTGTTTGGTAGAAAAACAGCTCTTGAAAATGTGAAAGAGGGTCTCATCGTTGTGAAGGGCATATCCGATCAAGAAGCAACGAAAATTGCGCGTGAAGAACTGGCAAAAGTTGGCTTATCGGATCGTGAAAATCACTATCCTCGTCACCTCTCAGGCGGACAAAAACAACGCGTGGCTTTGGCTCGTGCCTTAGCTATGAAACCAGAGGTTCTTTTGCTGGATGAACCGACTTCAGCCTTGGATCCAGAATTGGTTGGAGAAGTTGAAAAATCCATTGCCAATGCCGCAAAAACAGGTCAAACCATGGTATTGGTCAGTCACGATATGTCTTTTGTAGCACAAGTGGCAGATAAGGTCTTGTTTTTGGATAAAGGACGGATTATTGAATCTGGAACACCAGAGGAAATCATGCAGCATCCAAAAGAAGAACGGACAAAAGAATTCTTTGCTAGTTACAAACGGACCTATGTTTGATATAATAGAAAAGAGGTAAGACTCAGCTGGCGGTGCTAGCTGGGTTTGTTTTCTGAAAATGTAAAAATATTTGGAGTCGTGATGTTAAATAAATTATTGTCCTTATATTTACAAAGTTTAGTGACGACAACGATTTTAGTTGGGATCGCTTCTTGTATTTGGATTGGCTACCGTGCCCTTAAGAAGAAAGATAAAACAGCCAAGCAACGACAAGCGCATTTATATGATATCCTCTTAATTGATATCATGACGATTCCTATTTTAACCTTTGCGGTCATAGGGATCTTGTTTATCTTTCAAGCACGATAATTGCAAAAAGACCGTGTTAGAATTATAATGATTACAACGAAACGGAAAAGAGGTTGAGTATGTTTGATACAGTGATTATTGGAGCAGGTCCTGCAGGGATGACTGCGGCCCTTTATGCAGCACGAAGCAATTTAAAAGTCGCATTGATTGAGAGAGGGATTCCAGGCGGCCAAATGAACAATACGTCTGACATTGAAAACTATCCTGGCTATGCCAATATTAGTGGCCCGGAGTTGGCTGAAAAAATGTTTGAGCCCTTAGAAAATCTTGGTGTGGAACATTTGTTTGGTCAGGTAGAACGCATCGAAGACCACGGAGCAACCAAAAAGATTGTCACAGATGACGGGGAATTTGAAGCTAAGACCCTTGTGATTGCAACAGGGTCTAACCACCGTTCATTGAATGTCCCTGGTGAAGAGGAGCTGAATAGTAGAGGAGTTTCCTACTGTGCTGTTTGTGATGGAGCTTTCTTTAGAGATGAAGATCTCTTGGTCGTTGGTGGTGGCGATTCTGCGGTAGAAGAAGCTGTCTTTTTGACGCAGTTTGCAAAAACAGTGACCATTGTCCATCGTCGTGATCAGTTGCGTGCCCAAAAAGTTCTTCAAGACCGTGCCTTTGCCAATGATAAAATTCACTTTGCTTGGAATACGGTTGTTGAAGAAATTAAGGGGGAACAGAAAGTAACGTCTGTCCTTTTAAAAGATGTGGAGACAGGAGAGGTTAAAGAGCAGGCCTTCGGTGGTGTCTTTATCTATGTCGGTTTAGATCCTGTCAGTGATTTTGCGACGGAACTTGGTGTTTTAGATGAAAATGGCTGGGTGGTGACGGATGATCATATGAGGACCGCAGTCCCAGGTATTTTTGCGGTTGGTGATGTTCGTCAAAAAGACCTACGTCAAGTGACGACAGCCGTAGGAGACGGTGCGATTGCTGGTCAAGAAGTTTATAAATATATCACAGAAAACTTTTAATCCAAAAAAATCTGAGCTTCCTGTCTCAGATTTTTTTCATGGTTTCCTTTCAGTATTCAATAGGGCTGAAATGTGCTATAATGGTACTAATTTTATGGTAGGAATTCATAGAACAAATCTATAAAAAAAGAGGTATACATATGTATCCAGATGACAGTTTAACCTTGCATACTGATTTATACCAAATCAACATGATGCAAGTCTATTTTGATCAAGGTATCCACAATAAACATGCCGTTTTTGAAGTGTTTTTCCGTAATCAACCTTTTAAAAATGGTTATGCTGTATTTGCTGGGTTGGAGCGAATTGTGAAATACTTAGAAAACTTGCGTTTTTCTGAGAGCGATATTGCCTATTTAGAGTCACTTGGTTATCATGGAGCCTTCTTGGAATATCTCCGTGATCTTAAGTTGGAACTGAAAGTACGCTCGGCTCAAGAAGGTGACTTAGTTTTTGCCAACGAACCAATTGTTCAGGTAGAAGGACCTCTAGCTCAGTGTCAATTGGTGGAAACAGCTCTCTTGAATATCGTCAACTTTCAAACCTTGATAGCCACAAAGGCTGCACGCATTCGTTCGGTCATTGAAGATGAGCCCTTGATGGAATTTGGAACACGCCGCGCGCAAGAAATGGATGCTGCCATTTGGGGAACTCGTGCAGCAGTCATCGGAGGGGCCAATGGAACTAGTAATGTTCGTGCAGGAAAACTCTTTGGAATCCCAGTTTTAGGAACCCATGCCCATTCGCTTGTACAGGTATATGGAAATGACTACCAAGCCTTTAAGGCCTACGCGGAAACCCATAAAGATTGTGTCTTCCTCGTCGATACCTATGATACTCTTCGTATTGGAGTCCCTGCAGCTATTCAGGTAGCACGTGAAATGGGAGAGAAGATCAATTTCCTAGGCGTCCGGATTGACTCAGGAGATATTGCCTATATTTCTAAAAAGGTTCGCCAGCAATTAGATGAGGCTGGGTTTACGGAGGCTAAAATCTACGCTTCTAATGACTTGGATGAAAATACCATCCTCAACTTGAAAATGCAAAAAGCAAAAATTGATGTTTGGGGTGTGGGAACCAAGCTAATTACAGCTTATGATCAACCAGCACTTGGAGCGGTATACAAAATTGTCTCTGTTGAAAACGAAGCAGGAGAGATGATCAATACCATCAAGCTTTCCAATAATGCAGAGAAAGTTTCTACTCCAGGTAAAAAGCAAGTCTGGCGGATTACGAGCCGTGAAAAAGGTAAGTCAGAAGGGGACTACATCACTTATGATGGAGTAGATGTTTCACAACTGACAGAACTTAAAATGTTCCATCCGACTTATACCTACATCAATAAAACGGTCCGAAACTTTGAGGCTATTCCTCTTTTAGTGGATATCTTTAAAGAGGGTCAATTGGTTTATCAACTACCACCATTATCAGAAATTCAAGAATATGCTCGTAAAAATTACGATCAATTGTGGGATGAATACAAGCGTGTCCTCAATCCACAGCATTACCCAGTTGACTTGGCAAAAGATATTTGGCAGGATAAGATGGATCTAATCGAGGAAATGCGTAACAAGGCCAATGGAGAAGGAGAAGCAAAATGAGTTTGCAAGAAGAGATTATCCAACAATTGGGTGTCAAGCCTAGCATTGATCCTCAGGAAGAGATTCGCCGCTCGGTTGATTTCTTAAAAAGATATCTAAAAAAACATCCCTTCTTGAAAACATTTGTATTAGGGATCTCAGGAGGACAAGATTCGACTCTTGCTGGGCGATTAGCTCAATTAGCCATGGAAGAAATGCGCGCAGAGACAGGAGATACCTCCTATCAATTTATTGCTATTCGCCTTCCTTATGGGGTACAGGCAGATGAAGAGGATGCACAAAAAGCTTTGGCTTTTATTCAGCCTGATGTTAGCCTGGTTGTGAATATCAAGGAGTCTGCTGACGAAATGGTACGAGCAGTAGAAGCGACTGGAACAGAGGTTTCTGATTTTAACAAAGGCAATATTAAGGCTCGCAGTCGTATGATTGCGCAATATGCTCTAGCAGGAGCACATAGCGGAGCAGTGATTGGGACGGACCATGCAGCGGAAAACATTACAGGTTTCTTCACAAAATTTGGAGATGGTGGTGCAGATATTTTACCCCTTTTCCGTTTGAATAAACGCCAAGGAAAACAATTGCTTAAAACCTTGGGAGCAGATCCTGCTCTCTATGAGAAAATCCCAACTGCAGATTTGGAAGAAGAAAAACCAGGTATTGCTGATGAAGTAGCGCTGGGTGTCACCTATAATGAAATCGATGATTACCTAGAAGGCAAACAAGTGAGCCCAGAAGCTCAAGCAACTATTGAAAAATGGTGGTACAAAGGCCAACACAAACGCCACTTGCCAATCACAGTATTTGATCATTTCTGGGAGTAAAAAGGTCCAGTAGACCTTTTTAGCCCGATTCTTAACATAGGAGAACGAGGTAGAAATCGGTAACTCGTAGAGTTCGATTTCGTAGTCTCACCCCCGCAAGGCTGTCTAGATTTGAAAGGTGCTCAAAGAGCTCCGTTCAAATCAGCCAGCTACTGCGTCAATGTATCATTGAAAAGCTCATGGATGAGGTGGAAACAAATAGAATTTTTCTATTAATACGAGGTAGAAATCGGTAACTCGTAGAGTTCGATTTCGTAGTCTCACCATACAATATTGTGAAAAGCATCAAAAAGAAGGGCGATTTCATCCGTCCTTTTCTTCTAGATTAAAGTAACCAACTTGCAACGTTCAAGTTGCATGAAAAAATGAAGGGAGACAATCTATGAAGCATCTTGGAAGTCTTGTCATAGAGACAGAGCATTTATACTTGAGGCCTTTCGTTTTGGAAGATGCACCAGCGATGTTTGAAAATTGGGCTTCGGATCCTGAAACCCTGAAATATGTCACTTGGGATGCCCATGCATCTACTGAGAGAACCAGAGAATCGATCAAAAGATGGATCGAACAGTATCGTAAACCAGATACTTATAAATGGGCGCTTTGTTTGAAAACATCACTGGATCAGGTAATTGGAGATATTAGTGTGGTTTCTCAAGACCAGGAAAGTCAATCATGCGAGCTGGGTTATATCCTTGGCAAGAAATTCTGGGGGCGGGGATTCATGACAGAAGCCGTCATAGCTGTTTTGGATTTCTTATTGAACAAAGTCGGATTTAAAGAAATCAAAGCCACTTATGTCAGTTTAAATCCTGCTTCAGGGAAAGTCATGGAAAAGGCAGGAATGCAGTATGTAGAAACCATCCCTCATGCCATTCAACGCAAAGGATATTGCGGGGATAAAATCATCTATTCTAAACAGAATCCCTCTCTATAGGGTGATTTTTACTTGAAGATTCTGCTCAAAGGATTATAATAGTAAATAATGAAAAAAGGAGATTGCTATGTCAGAATTAACGAAAGAATTTACAGACCAGCTCTATGCTAATTATGAAGCAAATGTGAAATATGCGGCTCTTGAAAATGCTGTTACCCACAATGGGATCCATGCATCGCTTGAAACGCGCAAGAGTGCAGTAGAAAATACACCAGTTTTTTCACTTGATTTGACCAAGGATAAGGTGACAAACCAAAAAGCATCTGGACGTTGTTGGATGTTTGCGGCTTTAAATACCTTCCGTCACAAGATGATTTCAAGCTTCCAATTGGAGGATTTTGAATTGTCTCAAGCACATACTTTCTTTTGGGATAAGTATGAAAAATCAAACTGGTTTTTGGAGCAAGTGATTGCTACAGCAGATCAAGAATTGACCAGCCGTAAGGTGGCTTTTCTCCTACAAACCCCACAACAAGATGGTGGTCAATGGGATATGGTGGTATCCCTCTTTGAGAAATACGGAGTGGTTCCAAAATCAGTTTATCCGGAATCGATTTCTTCAAGTAATAGCCGGGAATTGAACACCTACCTCAATAAACTCTTGCGTCAAGATGCGCAAATCTTGCGTGACTTGATTCACTCAGGCGCAGATAGTGAGGCAGTTGCGAGCAAGAAACAAGCGTTGTTGCAAGAAATCTTTAACTTCTTGGCTATGTCTTTAGGATTGCCTCCGCGTGAATTTGACTTTTCATACCGTGATAAGGACAACCAATTCCATACCGAAAGTGGCTTAACTCCACAAAGCTTCTACAAAAAATATGTAGACCTTCAATTAGACGATTACGTCTCCATTATCAATGCCCCAACTACAGATAAGCCATATGGAAAATCTTACACCGTAGATATGCTGGGCAATGTGGTTGGTAGCCGTCCAGTCCGCTACCTAAATGTTCCAATGGATCGATTGAAAGAATTAGCTATTGCTCAAATGAAAGCAGGAGAAACTGTCTGGTTTGGTTCAGATGTAGGCCAAGTCAGCAACCGTAAAGCCGGAATCCTGGCAACAGATGTCTACGATTTTGAAGCAGGCATGGACATTCATTTGACACAAGACAAGGCGGGTCGCTTGGACTATGCAGAAAGTCTCATGACACACGCTATGGTCTTGACAGGGGTTGATTTAGACGAAGCAGGTCAGCCTCGTAAATGGAAGGTTGAAAATTCATGGGGAGACAAGGTCGGTACAGATGGTTACTTTGTGGCTTCTGATGCTTGGATGGATGAATATACCTATCAAATCGTGGTTCGTAAAGAATTCCTAACAGCAGACGAATTAGCAGCCTATGAAGCAGAACCAATTGTCCTAGCACCGTGGGATCCAATGGGAGCTTTAGCAAAATAATGATATAGAAAAGAGCCGAAAGGCTCTTTTCAGATTGAAGACAAAATATCTTAAAAACTTTCCTTAGGTGAGTACGGACGTCAGCGAACTTCTTCAAAGTTCCATGACTAATTATTGAGCCTAAGGTCTCAATAATTCCGAATGCCTGAAACAATTACGTTTCAGGCATTTTTCTCACAGCGGAAAGTTTTTGATCTTCTTAAATAACT
>ERZ1674176.200-NODE-200-length-14389-cov-19.010883_pt1 | contig 14389 bp, 8 predicted proteins | sample MGYA00581288_ERZ1674176 | MGnify/ENA primary metagenome ERZ1674176 (study PRJEB41354, sample SAMEA4873327) | human saliva metagenome | biome: human-associated habitat [ENVO:00009003]; feature: mouth environment [ENVO:08000002]; material: saliva material...
AAACCAGCCGCCGCCCACAACGCCGCCGCCATCGCACCCACCGAATCCGAATCCGAATCCACCGACACCGCACGGCACAAACCCTCAAACAGCGCATTGCGTACCGTCGCATCATCAGCATCAGCCGGCAGACTCTTCACAGCATCCGCCGCGCACCAGAGAGCCACACCCAACAGCTCAGGCGCCGTCCAACCCGTACCAAAATGCTCCGCCACAGCCTGCGGAACCGGCGCCACGCCCTGCTCCAGCAACTCGAGGGCACGACTCAGCGCCGCCGCCGTACGCGCAGCATCACCCGGAATCGAATCATCCGCGCCCACCGCGCCGCACCACGACACCACACGGCGGGCAGAATCCAACAACGCATCAAACGAGCCAGCCGGGGACGCCAACAGGTCACGAACCAGCAACGCATACGCCGCCGCCGAAGCCAACGCCTCCGGATGCCCATGCGTCAACGCCGCCGCACGCACCGCCAACAAAACCACCGTACGCTCCTGCGCCACCGGCAACACACCCAACGCCGCCGAACGCACCAGCGCACCACTACCCAAAGCATCAGGATTCAACGACTTCGACACCAACTGCATCTCGCCCGAACCCAACGCCCGCAACGTCGCCGCACCCGGACCACGACGAGCCGTCAACTCTGCCGAACCATCAATCTCACGATCCAACGAAAACGGCGCAGACTCCGGCAGGCTCTCACCAATACCGCGGAACCACCGCAAATACGCCAACCACAGACACGCCAACTCATCCGCCGCCGCGCCCTCATTATTCCACTCCAAAACCTCAGTCAAAGCGTCCAGCGTGAAACACGTCAGCTGCGTATCATCACTGACCAGCAGCTCACCAAACGCCGAATCCCACGGCTTAGGGGCGCGCTCCGCAATCTGCTCAGCCGACAACAGCTCCAACGGATAACCCAGCGCATCACCCAACGCAGACGCACGCAACAAACTGCGCACCCTGCCCGCAAACTCAGCCGAAACCTCAGGTGCACGTGTGAACTCAACAGAAGAAAAACTCATAGGGCGATTATCCCACGGGTGCTTAGGATGCGTGGGGGATGTACCAGTCGACTTTGTGCTCAGGATGTGCGGGGGTACCAAGTGGCTTCGTGCTCATGCTCGCGGGGGAGTGCCCCCTCTGCGGCGCCGGGGCGCCTTGAGGACGGAGCCCCCGCTCCGCATGAGCACTTACGCCGCGGTAGGATGCCTACTCCGCGGATGGGGAGACACCGGGGAAGGAGCCCTCGCTCCGCATGAGCACCTACGCCGAGGATGGTTGGCTACTCTTCCTCGCCGGGAATGGAGAGGCTTAGACAAAAACGGCTTTGCGCTCATGCTCGCGGGGGAGTGCCCCCTCTGCGGCGCTGGGGCGCCTTGAGGACGGAGCCCCCGCTCCGCATGAGCACCTACGCAGTGGTGGGTTCCGACCCCTGAATGACGAACTGCGAGGCGCAAAACATGACGCAGTGCCATACTGAAACCATGAAGATTCTGCACACCTCCGACTGGCACCTCGGCCGCACCTTCCACCGCAGCCCCCTCACCTGCGAACACCAGCAGTTCATCGACGAACTGCTCGAATACGTGCACGCCGAAGGCATCGATACTCTCCTCATCAGCGGCGACGTCTACGACAGCACCATCCCCACCGCCGAAAGCACCACCCTGCTCGACCAAGCACTCACCCGCCTCATGCGCGCCGGCGTGCAAGTCATCCTCAGCTCCGGCAACCACGACTCCTTCCGCCGCCTCAGCTACGGCGCCGCCTTCTTCGAAGCCTCCGGCGTGCACCTGCGCACCAGCCTCGAAGACGCTACCCGCCCCGTCGAACTCACCGACGGCACCTTGCGCGTACACGTCTACGCCATCCCCTACCTCGCGCCGCGCCTCCATGCCACCGCCCTCGGTGTAGATCCCACCCACCAGGCGGTCCTCGGCGCCGTCACCAACGCCATCCGCGCCGACGCCGCAGAACGACGCGCCCGCGGCGAAGGTGCCGACCGCATCATCGTCATGAGCCACGCAACCGTCAGCGACACCACCGGCAGCGCAGACACCACACCCCGCAGCGACTCCGAACGCGACATCAGCGTCGGCGGTATCGACTGGGTACCCGCCTCCCTCTTCGACGGCTTCGACTACGTAGCCCTCGGCCACATCCACAAGCGCTACCCCGTCACCCACACCATCCGCTACAGCGGCTCCCCGCTCGGCTTCTCATTCAGCGAAGAACACAACCGCAACGGCGCCTACCTCATCGAACTCAACCCCGGCGAAGAACCCACCATCAGCAGCCACGAATGGGCAACCCGTGTACACATGAAAACCCTGCGCGGCACCATGGAGCAGCTACTCAACGCCCCAGAAAACAGCCCCTACGAGCAGGGCTACTACTGCCGCATCGAACTCACCGACGAAACCCTACCCGTCGGCGCCGTCGACCGCCTGCGCAGCCGCTACGAAACCATCTCCCACTTCAGCTACCGCAGCACCCAACCCGCCACCGACAAACCCACCGCCGCACCGCCCACCCGCGACGCCGACCCCGTCGAAACCTTCGACCAATTCCACCAATACGTACGCAACCGCCCCCTCACCAGCGAAGAACGCGACGTCATCACCACCCTCAGCGACCACATCAAAAGCCACAAGGACAACGCATGATCCTGCACACCCTCGAATTCGAAGCCTTCATGGCATACCCCAAGCGCCAAGAAATCAACTTCGACACCCTCAACAGCGCCGGCGTATTCCTGCTCAACGGCCCCACCGGCGCCGGCAAAACCACCATCCTCGACGCCATCTGCTACGCCCTCTACGGCGAAACCAGCAGCGACCGCGAATCCGCCAAACTGCACTCCACCTACGCGGCACACAGCGGCACCAAACCGCGCGTGCTGCTCGACGTGACCCTCCACGGCAAGCGCCTGCGCATCGACCGCACCCCCGCCTACAACAAGCCCATCACCCGCGGCGCCCGCAAAGGCCAGATGCGCGAAGAAAGCGCCAAAGCAACCCTCGCCGAACTCGCACCCGGCGCCGACCCCGCCGACGAAAAAGCCTGGACCCCCATCTCCAGCAGCGTCGCCGAAGTCAACCGCACCATCGCCGAACGTACCCACCTGACCAAAGAACAATTCCTCAAAGTCGTACTCCTGCCGCAGGGTCAGTTCGCGCAATTCCTCAAGTCCAAGCCCAAAGAACGCAAAGAACTGCTCAAAAAGATGTTCCCCGTCGAACACTACGAACAGCTCTTCGCCGCACTCACCGAAGAAGCGAAAACCGCCCAGCAGGAAGTCGCCCAGGACGAAAACACCCAGCGCGGCTACCTTGAACGTGCCCGCGTAGAAATGCTCGCCCTGCAGGCGCTACTGGATGTTGCGGATCCGGACGCTGAAGATGCTGCAGGGGAGGGCTCCGCTACCGAAGACCCTGTGGAGGCGGAGACTTCCGAACAGCTCACCGCTGAGAGCGTCACTGCCGAGAATGTCACTGCCGAAACCCTCGACGCATGGGTCGCCGGCGGAGTAGAACGCGCCCGCGAAACCTCCGCACGCGAAAAGCAGGAGCAGCAGCGCCTCACCGACGAAGCCGACCGGAACACCCGCCTGCTCGCCGAACGCGCCCAGCTGCAGGCCGACTGGCGCGAATACGAGCAGCTCTGCGAGCGCCGCACCCGCCTGACCGTACGCGCCGACGAGCACAAGGCGCAGCGTGAAGAGCTGGCGCAGGCACGTGCCGCCGCGCCCCTGCACGCACAGTACGCGCAGGTCCATGCCGAATCGCAGGCGCTCGCCGCCCGCCAGCAGGAGCAGGCGGCCTGTGCATCCGCGCTGGATGAGACTGGTCGCGCCCTGCTTGCGGCACTCCGCGATGAGGAAACCTCGGCAGAGGTCATCTTCCCCGAAGAGACCACCTTCGCCGCACTCCCGGATTTCGAGCCCGCCGAGCAGGAAACCCAGCTCGAGGCGCTCCTTGACACCCTGCGCGCCCTGCAGAAGAAGGACGCGCAGCTGACCGACGAGGAAGCCGCCGCAGCCGCCCTGCTGAAGCAGGCAAACGCCCTCGAACAGGACAGGGCGCGTGCCGAAAAGAGGCTGAGCGACCTCACCGCCCAGGCCGAGCAGCTCGCCGAAGAACTCGCCGGCTACAGCACCGCCGACGAAGAGCGTACCCTCGCCGCGCACCTGGTCACTGAGGCGCAGCAGAAGCTCGATGCCGCTCAGCAGATGCAGCAGAAGCTCGATGCCGCCTCCGCAGCGGTTGCTGAGGCTGAGAAACAGAGCAAGCGCACCGCCACCGCCGAGCAGAAGGCGCAGGAAAAGTGGCAGGCTTCGGCTCAGCAGGCGCTCGTAGCCACGGAGGAGTTCAAGAACCTGCAGGTGCTGCGCCTCGCCCAGGCGTCCTCGCTGCTGGCGCGCGAGCTCAAGGACGGCGAACCCTGCGCGGTCTGCGGCTCGGTCGAGCACCCCGCCCCCGCACAGATTGCCGAGGGCGAGCAGCTGGTTGAGCGTGCCGACCTGGACGCCGCCAAGGAGCGTGAAGACAAGGCTCACAAGCAGGCGCGCACCCACGAGCTGGCTAAGGATCGGGCGACCAAGGCGCACCAGGAAGCCTCCGAGGCGCTCGCCGCCGCCCGCACCCAGTATGAGACCCTGGCGGCTCAGGGCGAGTGCGATGTGGAGCAGAGCGCCGCCCAGCTGCAGCAGGCGCAGACCCGCCTCGCGCAGGCTCAGTCGCGTGTGACCGCGCGTGACGGCGTGCTGGTGAAGGTTGAGCGGGTGCAGGCTGAACGGCAGAAGGCTCAGGAGGCGCTACGCACCATTGAGGGCGCGGCGGTTGAGGCTCAGACTCGTCACCGCGACGCTGCGGCGCGCTGTGAGGCGGCTGCGGCGCAGTTGGCGCCTGCTCGTGCGGCGGTGGGTTTTGCGCAACGTGTTGAGGCTGTTGAGGGTTACCGTGCGGCGCATCAGCGTCTTGCTCGTGCGGTGTTGCTGTTGGGGCAGGCGCGTGAGCGTCATGCTTTGGCGGCTGCTGCGGCTGAGCGTTTGCTGGCTGAGTCTTCGTTTGAGAGCGCCGAGCTGGTTCATGCGGCGGTGCGTACCTCCGAGCGCGTCGACGCCCTGGAGCAGGCTGTTGCCGCGTACGAGCTGGAGCATGCCCGCCTCCTTGAGGGCTTTGGCCGTGAGGCGATTGTTGCGGTGGCGGCTCGTGCCGCCGCTGGTGAGCAGGCGCCGGATGATCTGCAGGGTGTGCGTGAGCGGGTTGAGCAGCTGCGTGCGGCGGCGCACCGGTTGACTCTTCGTGAGGGTGAGCGGGAGAGCATGCTGCGTTCTTTGCATGTGCTGCGTGGCGAGTATGCGGCGTTCCGTGCGAAGACGGCGCAGCGTTATGACCGTGCGCAGATGTTGGCGAACCTGGCGGCGGCTGCCCGCGGTGACACGCTGGGCGGCTATGAGCATCAGGTTGACCTGGTGAGTTACGTGCTGGGTGCCGAGTTTGAGCGGATTCTGCACTCGGCGTCACTGCACCTGGATCGCATGAGTGAGGGCCGCTACGGCATGGTGTTCAGCGATCACCGTGCGAAGGGTAGCCGTTCCGGCGGCGGCCTGAACCTGGAGATTACCGACACCTGGACGGGCGAGCCGCGTGAGGCGTCGTCGCTGTCCGGTGGTGAGTCGTTCTTGGCGTCGCTGTCGTTGGCGTTGGGTCTGGCTGAGGTTGTGCAGGCGAATAACGGCGGTATCGAGCTGGATACCCTGTTCATTGATGAGGGTTTTGGCACGTTGGACGCCGAAACCTTGGACATGGTGATGGGCACGATCGAATCTCTGCGTGATAGCGGCCGCACTATTGGCCTGATTTCGCATGTGGAGGAGATGAAGAACCGTATTCCCGCCCAGATTGTGGTTGAAAAGGGTCAGAACGGCTCGTCGGTGAGGGTAAACTCCTAGTAGGCATAAATTCGCTTCCGGGCTGCTGTTGTGGCATGTCCGGCGGCTTATTCGTGAAAGAGATGATGACCTCGACACCTCAGGACAGGGACCCGAACTCAACGTATCGTGTGGAACCTTCGGCTGATGCGCGCGCTAACGCATCCGCACCGGAGGTTCCTCCGCGCACCATGAAGGTGGCACCCGCCTCCGATTCGCCGGATAAGTCGTGTGCTTCGGGCACGGGTATTCCAACGGTTCCGGGTACGTCCTTGACGGATGTGGTGCGCAGTAACGACCACGTGTTGCAGGAGTTGCCGCCGCGACCGGTTCCTACTGCGGATGAGGTTAATACGAACGCCTCACTGCCGGATATTTTGCGTCAGCATTGGGCGTTGTTCCTGCGTAACGGTAAGGAGCAGCGTTACCATCTGCGCGGTGTGCTCCGTGATGAGGGCTTTGCCCGTAATGTGTTGACGATTCTGTTCCATATTCCGGCGGCTTCTTCGGCGTTTGCGCTGTATATTCTGTTGGCGAGCCACCTGGGTAGTGTGCATGATGGCGGCTATGCGGTGGCGGCGTTTGCTGGCGCGTATTCGGTGCAGATTATGCTCGGCCCGATGCTGGTGCGTGCCCTGGGTTTGAGGGCGTTGCTGGCGATTACGTCGGTGCTGAATATTGCTGCGGTGCTGAATATGCTGGTCATTGGTTGGCGTTTGACGGTTGACCCGAATAACGTGAGTACGACATACCATGCGCTCTCTTGCGTGGCGATGGGTTTTACGACTCCGCCGTGGACGCCGTTTGCGTTGGAGTCGCTGTACCGCCGCAACTATAAGTACAGTGATGTTCGCTTGTCGACAGCTGTTTCTTGGGGGACGACGGCGAACCTGTCGATGTACCCGCTGGCTGCTCTGCTGGTGCGGCTGGGCGATGCGTACCTCACCCCGAATCATGAGTATGCGGGCTTCTGGATCACGATGATTCTGGATGCGCTACTGTTCATTGTGGTTCTGGCCGCGCCGATGTGGCTGCCGGATATTTCGCGTATTCGCATGTCTCCGCCGAAGAATCTGGTCCGTCCGAATAAGCAGACGGTGGTGTTGATTCTTGGTCTGGTGCTGCTGGGTGCGTGTATGGGCGCGGCCGGTTCGGGTCTGCTGGGCTTCTCGCTGATTCACGGTTCGATGAACCTGTTCATGGCGATGGTTGCGACCGGTACCGGCGCGATGGTGCTTGTGTCTTTCCCCGTGGTTTTGGGTGCCCGTTCGGTGAACCCGTGGCATGGTTGGTTGGTGAGCGGCGTTCTGCTGATTATGGGTGCCCTGTATTTGCCGGCGAGTGATGATACGTCCACGATTTTCTATGCGTTGGTGCTGTGTGGTGCGGTGCTGGGTGTGGCGTTTGGCGGTCATGAGCTGTGGCTGAACCGTTCGCTCAAGCATATTCCTGATGCGCAGGCGAGCTTCTTTACCCGCTCGATGCTGGGTATTGGTCTTGCGATGGGTAGTATGTGGGGCGGCTATATGGGTGACGCTCCGTATTACCGTAATGCGTTTATGGTCCCGGTGATTATTGCGACTCTGTATTTTGCGTTGGGTCATTTGTACGGCTACCTGTGGCGTGAGGAGCATGAGGAGCAGCTGGCTCCTTGGGATCAGCTGGAACGTAATTAGCGCATGTTTAAAAGGCGGATGCCCCGCCACCTTCTGCAGGTGGTGGGGCATCCGCCTTTTGTGTACCGTGCTCGGTTTGTGGTGAGCCTCGGCGTGAGAACCTCAGTGTGAGAGCCTCAGCGTGAGGCTACCGGTTTAGTGACCGCGCTTGATCCATGCCGGAAGCTCGGGCGCCTCCAGACCAATGCCGGTGCTGTCGCCGTGGCCGGTGAGGACCGCGGTGGACCCGGGCAGGGTCAGCAGGCGGGTCGAGATCGACTCGATGATGGTGTCGAAGTCGCTGTAGGAGCGTCCGGTTGCGCCGGGGCCGCCGTTGAAGAGGGTGTCGCCGGAGAAGACGACGCCTTCGCTGTTCTCCCAGCTGAGGGTGGGTGCGTAGAAGCACACGGAGCCGGGGGAGTGGCCGGGGGTGGCGAGGACCTTCAGTTCGGTGTCGCCGATGCGCAGTATATCGCCGTCAGCGAGTTCGTGATCGAAGTCCCAGGAGGGGTACACCATTTCCCAGAGCACACGGTCTGCGGGGTTCAGGTAGACGGGTGCGCCGAAGCGTTCTGCCGCCTCCTTGGCGCTGCGGATGTGGTCGTCGTGGGCGTGGGTCAGCAGGATCTTCTCCACGGTGCGGCCTGCGACGGTGCGGGAGATTTTGTCGACGTCGTGGGCGGGGTCAATGATGATTACGGAGGAGTCATTGCCGATAACCCAGACGTTGTTGTCAACGTCCCAGCAACCGCCGTCCAGCGAGAAGGTGCCGGAGGTGACGACTCGTTCAATACGTTCCACGCTACGGTCCTAGAGTTCCACGACCGAGCGCAGCACGCGGCCGGTCTTCATGGTTTCGAATGCTTCGTTGACGTCTTCGAGGCGGATGCGCTCGGAGACGAAGCTGTCCAGGTCGAGGCGGCCGAGCAGGTACTGGTCCACGAACTCGGGGAAGTCGCGGGAGGGCAGGGTGTCGCCGTACCATGCGCTCTTGATGGAGCCGCCGCGGCCGAAGACCTCATCCAGCGGGATGTCCCAGGTGGCGCCGGGTGCGGGCACGCCGACGAGGACGACGCGGCCTGCCAGGTCGCGTGCCTCGAATGCCTGCTTGAAGGTGGGGGCGACGCCGACAGCGTCAATGACGAGGTCTGCACCGAAGCCGCCGGTGAGTTCCTTGATAGCCTCAACGGGGTCGACCTTGGAGGAGTTCACGGTGTGGGTTGCGCCGTGCTCGCGTGCGCGTGCCAGCTTATCTTCGTCGACGTCGACGGCGATGATGGTGGTTGCGCCACCGAGCTGTGCGCCTGCGATTGCTGCGGTGCCGACGCCGCCGCAGCCGATGACTGCGACGGACTCGCCGCGCTTGAGTTCACCGGTGTTCAGTACAGCGCCCAGACCTGCGGTGACGCCGCAGCCGAGCAGACCGATTGCTGCGTACTGTTCGGGGCTGATGTCAGCGGTGATCTTGGTGCACTGACCTGCTGCGACGAGGGTCTTCTCCGCGAAGGAGCCGATACCCAGCGCGGGGGTGAGCTCGGTGCCGTCCTCGAGGGTCATCTTCTGGGTTGCGTTGTGGGTTGCGAAGCAGTACTGCGGCTGGCCCTTGCGGCATGCGCGGCATTCGCCGCAGACTGCACGCCAGTTGAGGATGACCAGGTCGCCGGGGGCGATGTCGGTGACGTCATCGCCGACAGCCTCGACGATACCTGCGGACTCGTGGCCGAGCAGGTAGGGGAAGTCCTGGCCGACGCCGCCGGTGACGTAGTGGTGATCGGTCTGGCAGACACCGCAGGTGAGGACCTTGACGAGTGCTTCGCCCTTGCCGGGGTCGGGTACGTTGATGGTGGTGACGGTGACGGGTGCGTCCTGGGAGAGGGCTACGACAGCCTTAACCTTGTGCATGGTGCTCCTTTGTTGAGGTGCGGCTGAGGCTCAACCGCAGATAAAGGTTTTTTGATACGTTCCCATTCTAAGAGCTAAGGCATACCTGATGCACCCCGGGGCTGAGCGTGAAGCCCCCAGGTGAATGTGACGTTTTATGACGTCGCCGCTTATTCCGCCCAGAACCCGCCAAGAACCCGCGTAGCCTGCGGCTACTTACTCTGCCGCCTCCACCTCAGCGGCGAAGGCGAGCGCGCCGCGTCGGAACGCGCCCGAGGTCAGTGCGTTCACGTGGTCGCGGCCGGGCAGGGAGATGAAACGGTTGAGCGGGTTGTCGCCGCGCACCATGTCGTAGAGTTCGGCACCGTCGGCGGCGATGGTGTCCGCGTCACCGAGCACGACCGCAATGGGCGCGTGCGGATGCGCGCCCGGGTGACCCGCAGGCAGGTCGGGGGAGCCGGCACGCAGGGCGGGCACGTCGAAGAACGGACCGAAGGGAATCCGCACGAACTTCAGTAGCGCGTCGGGCTGAACGGGGGAGTTGTCAATAATCGAGGTGAAGGACGCAATCGCCTCGTCGGTGGAGTCCGCCGCCGGGGTTTCTGCGCTCGCGAAGGCGCTGGTGCCTTCGTGCGCTTCGAGCATGGCGCGCAGAGTGATGAGGTGGTCGTGTAGGGGCAGGCCGCCCAGGGTGAGGGATGCGACCGCCTCCGGGTGGGTGAGGGCGAGTTCCCAGCCGACGCGGGCGCCGAAGGAGAATCCGATAACGTGCGCGCGGGGCTCCAGTTCAACGCCGAGGTCGTTCTCGGTGGCGACGGTGCGCAGCAGTTGGGCGAGCAGATTGGTGAACAGGTGCATGGGGGTCAGCGGCTGACCTGCCGCATCGACAGGTGGCACCGAATCGAACGGAATTGTGTGGCTGCGCACGCCCGTGTTGTTGGGGAGCTTGCAGTCGATGGCGTGCATGGATTCGGGGTCTTTGAGGTATTCGTCTGAGTGGTAGGGCAGGGTAACGATTAGCACGGGGTATCCGGCGCGCAGGTATTGGCGGATCCAGTTGGTGCCGCCGTAGAGCTGTTCGCCGCGGGTGGCGAAGCCGTGAATCATGAGGGCGGGGACGCGGCTTTTGAGTTGCTGCGGCTGGTAGAGGGTGTACTCGAGGTCGGGGAGGGTAACGCTGGGCGCGGCATCATTGGGCGTAGCGGCACTGGGTACGGCAAAGGGCGCGGGAGAGAAATCTGCACTGGTCATAGTTCTATCTTAGTGACCAGCGCAGGGTTTCTGTCCTGCGCCCTTTTTGTCCTGCGCCCTTTTCTGTCTCGCGCCCTTAATCAGGTTGAAGCGGTACGCGCTCAGCTGAGCTGCCGCTTAGTTCTTCTGTGCCGCACCGGTTGAGTTATCGGTGCCCAGGTCGAAGAGCGCCTCCTGCTGAGGTTCAGCCTTTGCGCTCGCTTCTGCCTTCGCCGCGGTTGCCTCAGAAGCCTGAGTTTCGGTGGCGTCTGCCTTCGCCTGCTTCTTCTGTAGCTGTTCCTTACCGTTTTCGATGCGTTCCTTACCGTCGGCAATGAACGTGCGAATCATGGTGGTGTTAGTGTCCACCGCCTTCTGCACGCGATCCGCAATGGAGGGGCCCTTCGGCTTGGGGAGCATGCCCTGGCCTGCCGCCTGCTGCTGCAATTCGCGTCCGGCGGACATGAGGCGTTCCTGGCGTGCCTTCAGTGCACGCGATGCGGAGGTGCTGCGCGGCTGCACCTTCAGGTGGCCGTGGTCGTCATCGCCAGCGATAATCTGGCGCATGAGCATGATTTCTGCGTCCAGGTGCGCACCGAAGAGAAGCATATTGTTCATAATCCAGATGAACAGCAGCATCACGATCACACCACCAATGAGGCCGTAGGTGGCGTTGTACTTGCTGAAGTTGTTGGCGTAGAGGGTGAATCCGAAACCGCCCAGGCCCATGCCGAAGAGGGCGAGCGCCGCACCGGGGGAGAGCTTCCACTGTTTGAAGCGGCGCACGTTCGGGGTGGCGGCGTACAGCAGGGTGATGAGCCCGATTGCCATGAACAGGATGAGGACCCAGCGGCCGTTGAGCCAGATGAGCTTGATGAGCTCCATGTTGACGGTTTCGGGTACGTACTGACCGACCATGTCCAGGACGGTTACGCCCAGCAGCATCATGAGTATCATGAGTACCACGAGGATGATGAGCACGGCGGTGACGAACACGTTGATGGGTTTGAGTATCCAGCCGGGGCGGCCTTCACGCACGTTGTAGACCGTGTTGAGAGCTCGGCCGAAGGATCCGGTGTACCCGGAGGCGGACCAGAGCGCACTGAGGATACCGGTTGCCAGCACCAGGCCTGCGCCATGGTCGCCTGTAATCTGCTTGATGGGGTCTTCCAGAATGGCGTACATCTGGGCGGGCGCGTTGTCCTTGAGGAAGGCGAGGATGACCGCGGCGCTTTCCTCACCGTGACCGAATACGCCCAGTAGGGAGACGATTGCCAGCAGGGCGGGGAAGATGGACAGCACGGTGAAGTAGGTGAGTGCTGCCGCCATGTCGGTGCCGCCGTTTGCGCCGAATTTGTAGATGGCACGGCGCAGAATGTAGAGGATGCTGCCCTTGGGGAAGTCGCGCAGTTTCACGCTTGCGTACTTGGGGGCCGCGGGCTTCTTCTTACGGGAGAAGAGTCCGCGTCGAGCTCCGGCGGATACCTGGGTTGAGGAGGTGTCCGTGGAAGAGCCGGTGTGTGCAGCCAATGGGGCTCCTTGAATGAGTGGGATGGTACACAGTGGTGCGCCTATGAGCTTCAGCGTGTGGGCGCACAGAAGGGGCGAGGAGAACAATGAGCTGTCCTTCCCGCCCCTGCGGTGACATTATAGGGTTTTCTAACCCTCCCGCATTTTTCTGCGAGTGCAGATAGCTGACCTGTCGGTCAGTTAGAGAGGGTCACAGCCCCGAAAATCCTCAAAAAAGGCTTGTCAGCTAGGGTATAAAGCTACCTGCTGAGCCTAACTGAAAACTAGTTGTGAATACCCAGAACCTTAGCGGTGTGAGCCATAACCTCATCAGCCAGATCCGGGTTGTCGTTGAGCTTCACGCCGTAACCGGGGATAAGCTCCTTCAGGCGAGGCTCCCAACCGGCAATCTTGGAGGGGAAGCACTTAGCCAGCAGGTTCAGCATAATCGGAGCCGCGGTGGAAGCACCGGGGGATGCACCCAGCAAAGCCGCGATGGAGCCGTCCGCTGCGGAGACAACCTCGGTACCGAACTGCAGGATGCCGCCCTTCTTCGCGTCCTTCTTCATAATCTGAACGCGCTGGCCAGCCTCGATGAGCTCCCACTCGCCGCCAACAGCCTCGGGATAGTACTGGTACAGCGACTCGAGGCGTGCGTTCTTGTCCTTGACCAGCTCGGAGAGCAGGTACTTAACCAGGGACAGGTTGTCGATGCCTGCGCGGGTCATCGGGTAGATGTTGTGCGGGCGCAGGGACAGCGGCAGATCCAGCAGGGAGCCCTGCTTCAGGAAGTTGGTCTTGAAACCTGCGTAGGGGCCGAACATGAGGGCGCGCTTGCCGTCCACGTAGCGGGTGTCCAGGTGCGGCACGGACATGGGAGGTGCGCCCACCGAAGCCTGACCGTACACCTTAGCGTTGTGCTGGTTTGCGGTTGCCTCGTGGGTGTTGCGCAGGAACAGGCCGGAGACGGGGAAGCCGCCGTAGCCCTTACCCTCTTCAATGCCGGACTTCTGCAGCAGGTGCAGAGCGCCACCGCCAGCGCCGAGGAAGACGAACTTCGCGTTGATGGTCAGCGGCTCTTCCTTGTTGATGCGGTTGATAGCGTCAACGGTCCAGGAGCCGTTGGATTCGCGGTTCAGGTTGGTGACCTGGTAGCCGTAGCGAACCTCAACACCCTTGGTCTGCAGGTAGTCAATCATCTGCTGGGTGAGGGCGCCGAAGTCAACGTCGGTACCTTCGGGGGACCAGGTCGCTGCGATCGGGTCGTTACCCTTGCGGCCGTTGACGGTCAGCGGTGCCCACTCGCCAATCTTCTCGCGCTCGGTGGAGAATTCCATGCGCTCGAAGAGCTTCTCCTTGCGGAAGGAATCGTAGCGTGCTGCCAGGTACTTGGAGTGGTCCTCACCGAAGACCAGGGACATGTGGGGGACCGGGTTAATGAAGTCTGCGTTGCCCAGAATCTTCTCTTCAACCAGGGATGCCCAGAACTGGCGGGAAATCTGGAACTGCTCGTTAATGTTCAGCGCCTTAGCTGCCGAGACGGTGCCGTCGGGGCCAGCGGGTGCGTAGTTGAGTTCGCACAGTGCCGAGTGGCCGGTACCTGCGTTGTTCCAGGGATTGGAGGATTCCTGAGCGGCCTTGTCGAGGCGTTCGAGCAGGATAATATTCCAGGTCGGTTCGAGTTCCTTGAGGAACACGCCGAGGGTGGCGCTCATGATGCCGCCGCCGACCAGGACGACGTCGGTTCGTTCAGTACGTGCTACCACTGAATTCTCCCTTAGGGGTGCGGGTGCCCGGCCTGGGCACAGTGAATGTGGGGTACATCATCTAGCCTACCCCTTTTAGTGGGGTTGGCATAGTCAGAATCCACAAAACGAGAGAGAGTGTTGCAGTTCATATCAATAAATCTCTTAGGGTCGAAAAGACCCGTAATCGCATGCATTTGCTACACCCGCCGGCAACAACCCGAAAGCAGCTCCAGAAATACCCGCCCACCCGCTCACCGAAAGCCCCACGAAAGCCCCAAACACGGCGAAAGGGGCGCACCCCAATCGGGATGCACCCCTTTCCGCAAAAGCTAAAAACGCAGGCTACGACTTGCGCAGCTTACCGAACAGCTCAATCGCATTCTGCTCCGTCTGATAGCCCTGAACCTCACGGCTCACCG
>ERZ1674176.201-NODE-201-length-14362-cov-16.194380_pt1 | contig 14362 bp, 6 predicted proteins | sample MGYA00581288_ERZ1674176 | MGnify/ENA primary metagenome ERZ1674176 (study PRJEB41354, sample SAMEA4873327) | human saliva metagenome | biome: human-associated habitat [ENVO:00009003]; feature: mouth environment [ENVO:08000002]; material: saliva material...
GCACCAGGCGCCCCCCCCCCCCGCAGATAGACACAAAAATGCGCCCCGCACAGTGTACGGGGCGCATCCGCTCAAACTAGAGCAAGAAACTATGCCTTACGGCGGCGAAGCACCATCACAGCGGCACCGGCAATCAGCGCGAACGCACCGACAGCAGCCAGGCTCAGAACGTTCTGAGCACCGGTCTTAGCCAGCGAGCCCTTGCTCTGAGGCGCAGACTTGGTAGCCGAAGCGCTCACCTGAGCATCGGAGTTAGAGCCCTTAGGCTGGGAGTCAGACTTCACCGAAGAAGAGTTCTTCAGCGGCGCGGTCTTCGCGGTGGTTCCCAGCTGGTCGCTAGCTTCCTCAGCCTTCGGTTGCTCACCCTTGGGCTGATCAGCTGCCGGCTTCTCTGCTACTGCAGCAGATGCGGAAGGCGATGCCGAAGCATTGGTCGGGAATGCCGGCTCGTCAGCCTCATCGCGATTATCTGCATTGCCGGCATCCTTCGCGTCGTTGACAATCAGCGAAACAGCCGAATCGTAATTACGATTGGTTGCCACGTCGGAACCAGCGGTGACAGTACCGAGCAGGTAGCCCTGGCTGTACTGCATGGTGTTCGCGGGAACGCGCAGGGTTGCATCAAAGGAGTACTTGCCGGTGCGTGCGTTGTAGACGAACGCGCTCGCCGGAACAATGGTGGATACCTTCTGGATGTTTGCCAGTTCGCTATCAGTCAGCTTGTCGAAACCCATCGACCATTCGCCTTCCTTGACGAGGAACAGGCGAATACCTTCAGCCGGGGGCTTCTCAAAGTCGTAGCCGGACACGTGGAAGGTGTAGGGGCGGGTAATGTCGACGGTGCCCTCAGCGAAGTTCAGGGTGGGGTCGATCAGCACTGCGGTAGCCTGCTTCGGGTAGCCCTGGAAGGGAACCTTAGCGGGGTTGATGGTCGCGGTGGAGGTGAACTCACCCTCAGAAACCTCGGCGTAGAACTTCACGATGGAGTTCGGAACCAGCTTCTGCTGCGAGGAAGGAACAGCCTTGCCGTTACGATCCACGGTCGCCTTGGAGGTGTAGGTGTCGGTCATGGAGCCGTCACCAGTCTTCGAGTTCAGCACGTAGGGCACTGCCGCGGTGGTGTTAGCGATGTCCTGCTTGTCCACTGCGATGACGGAGCCATCCTCGGTGACGGTCAGGTCGTTAGCCTTACCGCCGTTCATCTCAACCTCACCGATCACGCGGTCAGTCTTAGCATCGAAGATGGCGATCTTGCCGGTGCCGAAGTCGGTCACGTACACCAGATCGCGGCCCTCATCGTTCTCCATGGACAGCGCCTGGGTACCGAACTTAACGAACTTCTTGAACGCGCCGGTGCTCAGGTCGTAGACAGAGATACCGGAGTTCACGCCGTCCACACCCTGGGAGGAGACGTAAAGCTCGTTCTCGGAGTGGTCAATAGTGACATCCGAGGGGCGAACCTCAACGGAGGAGTTCTCGCCGCGGGTCTGAATAACCTGCTCGGTCTTGAAGGTCTTGGTGTTGATGACGAAGACCTTGCCGCCGGTGCGCTCGGGCACGTACAGCTTGTCTCCATCAATGGTCATGTTCATGCCGATGTAGCGGGTACCGCCGTTGGGGGCGCCCTCCAGCTGCAGCTTGGTGACCTCGAAGGTCTTCATGTCGATTGCGGACACATAGTAGCGGCCGGTCACGAACACCTTGCCGGAGTTGTGGTCCACCAGCACAGAGCGGGGGTGCTCAATCCAGTTCGGGTCGCTCTCAGCGATACCGTGGTTAGTCCAAATCTGTTCCATGGTGTTCTGGTCGAACACGGACAGGGAGTTATCGGTGGTGTTAGTAACCCACACGGTGCCGGACACGTCATCAACAGTGATGCCGTACGCGGAAATGTAGCCAAATTCGCCGTTCTTATCCAGCTCGAAAGGAAGCGCTGCTACTTCTTCAATCTGAAGAGTGTCTGCGTTGACACGAGCAATGGTGGAGGCGAGGTCGCCGCGTGCACCCATGCCGACCATCCAAATCTTGTTGGTCGCCTTAGAGTAAGCAACCTGGTACTGGCCGGGCAGACCCTGGGTAATCTGCGCGACGGACGCGGAGGTGTCAACAACGCGGCTCAGCGATGCGGTGGAAGGAGCCGAGGCGCTGGGCGAAGCGGTCTGATGTGCGGTATTCGGTGCTGCGAAGGAGGCAGGAATCATGGCTGCGCCGGAGATTGCAAGCGCGAGGGAGCCGACGGCGAGCCCCTTCAGTGCTTTGCCCGAGGAGGGAGTGAGGTTCAATGTGTGTCCTTTAAATGTGTAACGGAAGTGCTCACATGCCGCATGCGAATGCTAACGAGACACCCGTGAATATGCGGTGACATATTCGACGGCACGAAAAGCAGAAATGCAGGTAACGCATAAATTTACCTACCTTCTAATCCTCAATGTTTTCCCAGGAAAATACAAGCAGCGACGTGGGCGTGTTTTGTGTTTTTGTGAGTGATCCCCTAATTCGCCTTCAGTATCACGTGAAGGTTGAGGCGCTTCCCCGGTTTTTCCTTGCTCTTGCGGGCAAAAACCCAGGTCACGAGGGGTATTGTGATGCTTTTATATTTACACATTAATGTAAATGTTTAGGTGAGGCGCGCCAGCGAGATTCACCACGGGTTAAACATTTTCTCGACATTCAAAACCTATATTTTTACAGGCAAGTGCACATATATAAATATGTACTAAAACCACCTACCCAGCATTAGCCCAAGCGGGCACACAAAAGGCGGGTACCCCTCCCCCAGATTCGAAGAATCCGAAAGAGAAAATACCCGCCTTCTCACGCGTTACATCGAGCATTTACGCCCGAAAACTAAACGCTACGCTTATCCTTGCGGCGGCGCATCACCAGGGCAACACCCGCAATCAGAGCCACAGAAGCGAAAGCAACCAGCGGCATCACAGCGTCAGCACCGGTGTTCGCCAAAGCGCCACGCGAAGAGCCAGCCTGCGAGGAACCAGCGTCGCTCTTAACTACCGAGGAGCCACCGCCCAAATTATCGGAGCCACCAGCAGAGGAACCGCCGTTCTTCACAGCCGAACCGGACTTATCAGCCTTCACAGCATCCGGAGCGGGCTTGGAGTCAGACTTGGAGTCCTGTGCACCGGTCTTAGCGTCAGACTTCGAATCAGACTGAGATGCCTGATCCTTGGAGGTCTGATCCTTAGCCTCTGCGGTGTTCTCAGACTTAGCGTCAGACTTCTTATCCTCAGGCTTCGGGTCAGCCGGCTTCGGATCTGCAGGCTTCGGGTCAGCAGGCTTCGACTCCTCAGCCTTCACACCGGTCACCGTCGGGTAACCCGCAAACTGCAGGGAGGTCGGGGTGATACCCACCGGAGCTGCGCTCACGTCGGTGTCCTTCAGGCCAACCTTGAACTTCAGAATCGAGTTAGCCTTCAGCTGCTGAACCGATGCGGGAACGTCGTTACCCTGGCGGTCCTTGCCGGGCAGAGTGGTGTACTCGCTGGCGGTGGTAATCTCGCCGGTGGTGCCGTTGAGCACGTAAGGCAGGGTCACCTTCTCGTCGCGGTCCTTCTTGTCGAGAACCAGCACGGAGCCGTCCTTGAGCAGGGTCACGTCGTTCGCGGCTGCACCGTTCATCTCAACCTCGCCGATGACCTCGTCAGCACGGCCGTCGAAGACAGCCACCTTGCCGGTACCGAAGTCGGTCACGTACACCAGGTCGCGGTCCTCATCGTGCTCCAGAGCAAGCGCCTGGGTGCCGAACTTGACGAACTTCTTGAACTCGCCGGTGGTCAGGTCGTACACGGAGATACCGGAGTTGACGCCCTTCACACCCTGGGAAGAGACGTAAATCTCATTCAGCGAGTGGTCCACAGCAACGTCGGAGGGGCGAACCTCAACGGTGGAATCCTCACCCTGAGTCTGGATGGTCTTCTCAACCTTGAAGGTCTTGGTGTCCACGACGAAGAGCTTGCCGCCGGTGCGCTCGGGCACGTACAGCTTGCCGCCATCGAGGAACAGGTTCATGCTGATGTAGCGGGTGCCACCGTCGGGTGCGCCCTCAAGCTGAATCTTCTCAACCTGCTTAGTCTTCAGGTCAATAGCAGAGACAAAGTAACGGCCGGTCACGAACGCCTTACCGGACTCGTGGTCAACCAAAACGGAGCGGGGGTGCTCAATCCAGTTCGGGTCGTCCTTCTTCACGCCCTCGTTGCTCCAGATGAGCTTGAGAGTCTGCTGGTCGTACACTGCCACGGAGTTGTCGGTGGTGTTGGTAACCCAGACGGTGCCGTCCACGTCATCAACGGTCACGCCGTACGCGGAGGTGTAACCATACTGGCCCTTGTCGTTCTTCTTCACGGGCAGCTCGGCGAAAGCCTCGGTCTGCAGGGTGTCTGCATCCACGCGTGCCAGGGAGGAAGCGAGGCCGCCGCGTGCACCCACGGTGGGCACGAACAGCTTGTGGTTCTTCTTGGAGTAGCCAACCTGGAACTGGCCGGGCAGACCCTGAATGATGTTCGCAACGCTACCGTTTGCGTCCACGGTGCGGTGTGCCTCGGTGGAGGGGGTGGTAGAGTCGGTTGCCTTGGTCTTGGTGGCGGTTGCCGGGTAGCCCTGGAACTCGCGGGTTTCGGGGGTGACCTGCTTGACCTCGGAGTTGTCGCCTGCGGTTGCGGTGACCTTGAACTTCAGGATGGAGTTCGCCTGAATCTCGGAGGTCTTGGCGGGAACCTCGTTGCCCTGCTTGTCCTTAGAAGGCTTGCTGGTGACCTTATCTGAGGTGCTGACGGTGCCGGTGGTGCCGTCGAGGACGTAGGGCACGGTTGCGGTTGCGCCAGCCTGCTTGTCCACAGCGACAACGGAGCCGTTGGGCAGTACGACCAGGTCGTTTGCCTTGCCGCCGTTCATGGCGACCTCGGCAATCAGCTTGTCCGCTGCGCCGCCGTCAATCACGCCCACCTTGCCGGTGCCGAAGTCGGTCACGTACACCAGGTCGTTGGCCTCATCGTTATCGAGCGAGAGCGCCTGGGTGCCGAAGGGGATGAACTTCTTGAACTCGTAGGTGGTCGCATCGTACACGGATACACCGGAGTTCGCGCCCTTCACGCCTTGCGAGGAGACGTAAATTTCGTTCTGCGAGTGGTCAATAGCCACGTCGGAGGGGCGAACCTCGCCGTCCTTATCGCCCTTCACAGAGATGGTCTTCTCGACCTTGAAGGTCTTGGTGTCGATCACGAAGAGTTTGCCGCCGGTGCGTTCGGGCACGTACAGCTTGCCGCCATCCACCAGAATGTTCATGCTGATGTAGCGGGTACCGCCATCGGGTGCGCCCTCAAGCTGAATCTTCTCAACCTGCTTGGTCTTCAGATCGATAGCCGAGACAAAGAAGCGACCGGTCACGAAAGCCTTACCCGACTCGTGATCGACACGCACCTCGCGGGGGTGCTCAATCCAGTTCGGGTCGTCCTTGCTCAGACCCGCATTGGTCCACAGCTGCTTCATGGTCGCCTGATCGTACACAGCAACGGAGTTATCGCGGGTGCTGGTCACCCACACGGTACCTTCCTCGTCATCGACGGTGATACCGTACGCACCCTCGTAGGAGTAGCCCTTGTCGTTCTTGACGATGGGCAGCTCGGCGACAGCCTCAATCTTCAGGGAGTTTGCGTCAATGCGAGCAATCGTGGAAACGTGCTCGTCGCGGTCAGCGGTGCCCGCAACCCAAATCTTGTTGGTCTTCTTGGAGTATGCGACCTGGAACTGACCGGGCAGGCCCTGGGTGATCTTTGCCATCGCCTTGTCGGTGATGGTGCGAGCGTCAGTGCTCTGGCTTGCCGCCGGGGTGGAGTCTGCCGCGAACGATGCGGGGATGGTGGCAACGCCGGAAATTGCCAGTGCCAGCGATCCAACGGCGAGGCCCTTGAATGCCTTGCTTGAAGCGAGGTTCATATGTATGTCCTTTTTCGTGGGTGGTGTGTGAAGGTGCGTCTCTCCCCCACCGATGGGTGGTGAGGCGCCGCGTTTTTCCCGCTCTTTGGTGTGGGTTTCGTGGGCCCACGAGGGAGGAAACTAGTCTTCACACAGTATTAAGTAAGGCAACCTTTAACTTACCTTCTAGGTAATACTTACTTAGCGCACAGGATTTTGCAAGATTTTAGGCATATATAACGCAAAATTTCATATGCCAGGCACAGCCTGTCACTAAAACTCCCTGAGGTGCGGCAATACGGGACATGGCAAAACCCCCGCCTCCAGCAAAAGCCAGAAGACGGGGGTTCCACACACCCCAACAGACGGTGCCGAGGGTGACTAAAAATTAGGAGACATACGAGAAGTCAGTGAACAGCAGGTTCTGCAGCTTGTAGCGGCGAATGAAACGAGCCAGCTCCGCGCGAGTAGTCGGCGCGGTCGGGTTGAACACGCCCGAAGAATCCAGCACGATGTCGTTCGCGCCAGCCCACGCAACGTAACGGTGCAGAGTACCGGCACCGAGCACGTCGCGGAAACGAGAACCAGCAGCCTCGTTCATTTCAGTCAGCTGAACCTCCGCGTTGTACTGGAACAGTACAGCCGCCAGCTCCTCGTGAGAAACCGGTGCGGTCGGGTCAATCTTGTCACCACCAGTGAGCGGCTCGGTGATCTTGCGGTCACGAGCCCAGTGCAGCGCGTTCGCGGTCGGGCGGCCTGCCGCATCTGCAAAGGGTGCAACATTAGAGTTTTCGCTCACGCCAGCGTGACCAGCAGCGTGGTTCAGCAGAGCAATAAGCTCCTCACGGGTCACAGGGCGGTCCGGCTCAAACGCGCCAGTCTGCGGGTTCGGCATCAGCCACTTCTTCTGGTTCGCCATGCGGATATCCTCAGCGAACGGGTGGCTACCCGGAACATCCTCGAAAGAGGTCTTCAGGATCTTAGTCTCAGCCACGGGAATGCGCGCAGCAATCTGGTGGGCAATCTCCTGGCCCCACGGGTCGGAGCAAATATCCAGCTGCAGGGCGTGCTCGACACCCTCACCCTGCATCAGCTCGATGGGGAACTGGTCGCTACCACTGAAGCTGTCAGCGTCACCGTCAAATTCGGGGGTGAGCGGCCAGGAGCGCAGAGTTTCGAAAGAGTCGTTACGAACGTAGCCGTGGCGTACGGTCAGAGTGGTGCCTTCGGTGAGGAATTCGCGCAGACCGTGTGCAGTGTAGTTCACGGTCATACCGGTTTCAGTGATGGTGGCACGCTGAATGACGAGGCGCGGGCCTTTAGTTTCCTCGGTTGCCGGGGCAATGTTGGTGGGTGCTTCGTCAGCCTGCGCGGCCTGTGCCTGCAGGGTCAGTGCGCCTGCAGCGGCGGCGGCGGAAGCACCCTTTACGAAGAATCGTCGTGAGAGTCGATGGGTAAGCAAGGGCATGATTGTCCTATTCAGTTCTTGTTTGAGTTGAGTGAGTTACGGGTGGCAGGATGCGCGGACAGCGGCGTAAACGGTGAGTGAGGCCGATACGTTAGGTTCCCTCCCCTGTGTGCGTGAGTGAGACGCAGGATACCGGGGTGCGGGTGTCTGTCGGGCAGATGCGCGGTGAGTGAGACCGGCACGAGTTCCCTGACCCAGTCATCTAGCGTACCTTAAGGTCCCCTTTAAAGCGAAGACGAACCAGCGGTGATTTTACGCCCATTCTCGGTGTTCAACGAAGTAGGGGCGTTATCTGGCAGTGTTTGCCGGAAGTTGGTATGGGGTGGAAGGGGGAGCATAGTAGCAGCACAACATGCCGTGCTCCCGGCGTATTAGCGCCGCATAGACTCAACAGAAACAGCAAGGGAGGGGTCCTCCGGTCATTCAACCGGAGGGCCCCTCCCCCTGCGTTTTGCGGGCATATTTGCCGGTTTTGATAAGCGGCCAGGTTAGCCCAGCGGAATCGCGCTACCCTTCAGAACCTGACGTTCAGGTGCCGAATCACTACCCACCTTCGCGATGGGGAAAGCAACAAACGCCTGAACGCCCTTCTCACGAAGAATCGCCTTCTCATCCGCCAGCTCGGACACGAAAATGTCAGAGCTCAAAGAACCGCGTTCCATCGCCTTACCGACCTCGTCAACCACCCTACGGTAAGGGTGGCTGCGCAGCACGGTTCGCAACCGGGCGGGCGTAACCCTTCCGGAGGATACCGGAAGCACCATGAGCCGCGGGTGCAAAGCGTTGTACGGGTACGCACCGGGGGTCACACCGATTCGGTGGACCTGGTGAATCACCGGGAAGTTCGCAATACCCACCAGGGCACAGAATGCGAGCGCGGTGTCCGTCGGCTGCGGGACGGTGAAACCGGTTCCGGTTCGGGAATCCAGCTTCTTATCCAGCGAGTCGTGCAGGGTCTGCCCGGTAATACCGCTAAGCATCGCGGAAGGTTCCCAGGTGGCCAGGTCCGCGCACATCAGGCGTAGACGGTCCTTGACGAACTCCTGGCCCTTGTTTCGGGTCTTCATCTCCCAGCGGGACGCGCCGTGATCCGGGCGAGGCGCCTTGGCTTCAAAACGCCAGTAGGCAGGTTCGCCCAGGCCGGAAATCCAGAGCAGAGACAGCAGGTCGTCACGTTCCATCAGCGCATCCATATGAGCCTGTCGGGTCTTCTGGTGAGAAGCCCAGTCGTCCGGATACTTCTCCGCGTCGATTCCTCGAATACGCGGGGAGAACGGGGAGAAAACAGCAGCTTCCTTACCCGCACCGTAGGACTGATCAACGTTCACCCAGCTACCGTCAGCAGCCAGGGAAGAAATGTAGGAGTGCACGCACTCGGCAATTTCTTCTTCTGACACGCTTTCAGCATGCATTTGGGCGCGCGGCTGACCTTCCTGAGACCAACCGACAGTGACGGTTCCAGGGTACTTCTGCTCAACCATCAGGGACAGCCCGTAGAGGGCAAAATGGGTCAGAGCCGAGGTGTAGTCACCAGCAATAGTCAACGTTGCCATTAGTGTCCCTCCCGTGAAATCTGGGCGTCCGCCGCGCGTTCGACGGCCTCAAGGTAGGCGGTAGCGTACGGGCCGTAGGTGCGGCTCGTCTGCTCCATGAGGTTGTCCCAGTAGCCGACGTTGAAGAGTCGGGTCGCCTGTTCCTTGAGCGCCTCGTAGTCCATTCCCTCGGGCAGGTAGCCTTCCTTGAGCAGGAAGCCTGCGTCGTGGGCGAAGGAGAACCGGCCGTGACCGTGACTGCAACCAATAATGCGCAACACCAGGTCGCGGTGCTCCCCCACCTTTTCGGGCGAGGCGGCAACCATGAGCGCGGACAGCTGCTCGTGACGCCACCCCTTCGGCAGGGCGCTACGGCTACGGGCACGGTACGCCTCTGCCACGGAACGGCGGCCACTCTTCGCGAGCGTGCCCGTCTCCGCATCTGCACCCAGCATCTGCTGGAAGCGCAGGTCGCGTTTGCCCTCGTCGTGGTACTTTGCCGCCAGCTCCAGGGCCTCAGAGAATTCCGGCACCAGGCCGAGGTTCTCGGCAAGCTGGCGGGTACGCTCAGCAACATCATTCTGGTGGTCGTCCAGAAGAACGGGATCAGCCAGCACCAATTCCTGAGCGATATCGGAATCTTCAACAGACTCTTTTTCGGTCGCTTTGGTCACTATGGCGTACCAGGAGATAACTTCCTGACCGTCCTCAGCCTCGGTAGAAAGCTCAGAAGCAATCATCGTCTTCTTACCGTCCGTGCTCTGAGTGTCGAGCAGCTCCGCTACCTCTTCGGGTGAGAGCCCCAGGTATTCCCTGAAGTGTTCCTCACGGTTCGCGCACTTTTCGTACACGTAGAGTTTGATGCCATCGAGGAAGGGCACAGCCTCCAGCTTGTCCTTCGTGGAGGGCAGCTCACGCTGGGTCACGGCAATGCGCTGGTTCGTGAACGGAACACTGTCCGTGTCAAGAATCAGAACGTCGCCGGGAGCCAACGACTGGCTGTTCTCTTCCCCGTGGTCAGCATCCTGCCACAGGGAAATTTCACCCTGACGGTAAAGGAACTTACGCGGCTTCACACCGTGCTCGTCCTGGTAGTCCAGAATCTCCTGGAGAATCTTCAGATTCGCGGGGAAGGTCTCCCGGTCGCTCGGTGCAAAGTAGCTGGTCTTGAGAATCTCCATGGCGGCAGACGTGTTGCTCGGCAGGTTATCACGCACAATAACACCACCCATTGCGGTTTCTGCGTCCAGGGAGTCGTGCAGCCACAGGTCAAGGTCCGGCTCGTCGTAGGGGTTCTCGTCGGTACGCGAGAATTCCAGTAGGTCAGGCCATTCCGGGCGCTGGTAGAGCAGACGCTCCGGGGAGGACTGTACCGGCGGGTACTTGACCATTGCGGCGGGGTTCACCGACGGGTTCTCAGTATCGTTGAGTGCTTCGAGCCATGCATACACATTGCTCAGGTCGACCGCCTTGTATGGCGGCGCGTCCTTCTTTACCAACTCAGCGCTCGCGGGCTCAATAACGACAACCTTGGAATCCGTACGGTGGCCCAGACGGTTAACACGGCCGAAGCGCTGCGCCAAGGAAGAGGCAGGCGCCAGCTCGGTCACCAAGTCAGCAAAGTCGACATCGATACCGACTTCGAGAGTCTGGGTGGCCACAACAACCTTCACGGACTCATCGCCTTCGGTAGTGAAGAGCTTACCGTGCTTCTTCTGCAGATTCTCCAGATCGTACGGGCGCATGCGTCCTACGAGAAGCTGAACCTCCTCCTTTCCAAGCGCCTTATTCTTAGCAAGTGCTTCCTTGATGGCGATAGCCGTCCGCACATGATTGACGATACAGCCGACAGTGTATGCTTTCTTGGAGCTTTCACCCGCCTCACGGTGAGCAAGGCGCTCCATAATGGCGTCCACAGCGGCATTCACGGTCGCAGGGTTACCGGGCTTGCCATCCCACCTATCGATGGGGCGAAGCACCAGTTCCTTATGCGAGTAGACACGTTCGTGCAGCTCTTCATCATTCGGCTTATCGAGAGCCTCAATGTCAACGCCCAAGGTGGTTGAATCGCTGCCCTCAGTGGAGGGGGTAGCGGTCGTCTCGACCACCTGCAGGGTGGGAACACCCAGGTTGACCTCGCGCTTCTGCAGCTCGGCAATACGCTGAGTGGTGCGCAGCAGCTGACGGTTCATGTGAGCCTCGTCGAGCACCATGACAGTGTCCATGGTCAGCAGGGCGGTCTCACGCGGGCGGGCAGCTTTGGTGCTGCCGTAGCCGCGGAAGAGCGCTCGCGAACCGTACATGTCGGGGGTTGCGGCGATGATTGCGCAGGCCGAAATATCGGTCACCGGCAGGGCGCGGTTCGAGAGTTCGCCACGAATGTGGCCAACTTCGAAGGGGTCATTCCCCTGCTTGTCATTGCGGGTCTGGAAGCTCTGGAGAGCTTCAGCCACCCTACGCAGAATATCGGGCTCACCGGATTCATTAGTGAGCGCCTTCTCCATGAGGTTGAGAATCTTCTCACGGGCGCGGTCTACCTGGCTGTCGACCAGCGCGCGGCGTCCCACGGTCACGCAGAGGCGACGGGGAACGCGCGGTGCGGCGCCAACCGCTGCGAGCGCATTCGCGAAGAGGTGGATATCAACCACGGAGGACTTACCGGAGCCGGTCGGTGCGTTAATGCGTTCCGGCCATACGCCGTGCTCGCAAATATGGTCGAGTACCTCTTCCTGCCAGCTGAAGGGGTAGTTCCCTCCGTTGAGTGCGGCAAAGAAGTCGCCAAACTCTTCACGAGTGATGGAAGGCAGCGTAGTAGCGGGGCTAGTCATGCTTTTCCTCCTTCTCGTGGCGGTCGTATTCTTCGGTGGGCACGTCGAACGGAACCAGCAGGCCGCCACCCATATGGCGGGACTGGCCGATGGCTACGAGGGTCGTATCCGTTGCCAGATTGCCAAGGTCTACGATGCCGCGCCACGGCTCTGCGGGCAGAGTACGCGGCAACTTGTAGGCGTAGGCGGCGGGGTTCTGGGTGACGCGGTGGGCTTCCAGAACCTTGGCCTCCGCCTTTTGAGCGACCTGATCCCTCAAACTACGAATTCGTTCACGTGAGGTTTCAGCCTCGGGCGCTTCGAAGCTGTCACGCCACACGTAAGCCATGGAAAGCAGAGCGGCGTCAGCGAAGGTCCAGGCCTTCGTCTCAGTCTTCTTCGGGCGATTGAAAACGCGCGATTCGGGAACGGCCGCGCTGAGAGTACGCCACAGACGCTTGTACCCGGTCTTGGGAGCATCCCAGAAACCCTGCGCGGGCAGGCGCTTCTGGCGAAGCTTCACGGTCAGCCGGGGGAAGTCCTGAGCGTAGAGAGTTTCTACGCTCCTGAGTGCGATACCGAGTTCTACAGCTTCATCGGTCGGGGCGCTGGCCGGGACCAAGACGAGCAGAACTCCCTTAGACTTCACCTCACGACGCAGATAGTCGGGCAGGTAGCGGGCAGGCAGATACTGCAGCGCCAGGCTGTTGGCAGGCTTGTGGCCCTTGGGGTACCTGCCGGTGATGAGGCTGGGCGCACCGAATCCTGCGGCAGCTACGAGAGCCTTGTGGAGCAGGGAGCATGCCTTGACGTACTGTTCGGGCTTCAGCTCTTCACCGTCTACTTCGAGGAGCCACAAGTATTCCCAGGGGCTGGTGGAGGTTTCAGCCTCAACAGGCTGGTACTTGATGGATCCGAGGCCTGCGATAGGTACCGGGGAAGGGCGCATCGTGTCGCTCGCTGCGGTCTTGTCGCCTGCCTTGGTGGGCACCTTAGCGGGGTACGCTTCTGCATGCGCGCGCATGAGAGCGTCAACTCGGCCGGGCACGGGTACGCGGACGGGCATGCCGCCTGCCTCGAAGGGGCCCGACTTAGTGTCGATGGTGTGGGTGGGTTCCACGTCTCCGGTGTAGAGGGCGGTGAAGCTGCTGGCTTCTCCGAGGGAGGGTACTTCTCCGCAGAGCTGGGTGATGGTTTCCGCGATGTCAGCGGGCACCTTATCGTACTGCCAGCCGATGGTGTCGGATACAGACCAGCCGTCGGATACGGCGCGACGTTCGGTCTGCCGCCCGTCCTTCTCTGAATATGCCACTTCGCGGTACATGAATCGGCTCATCTTGTTGGGTGAGCGGTACACGGGGCACATGTCGGGAAGCTGCAGCCCGGTCGGGGGGTTCTCCTCAAGCCATTTGAGGGCCTTGAGAGATTCTTCCGAGGGGGCAAGCTGCCCGTTTTCGATAATTGCGTGAGGTCCCTGCGCGGCCGCGCTGAGGAGCGCGGCCTGCAAGCGGGCAGGGTCGGGGAAGGCGTCGGGGCTTCCGTCTGCCTTGTGGCCCTGGTATACGCCGAGCGGGAACCTCGCGAGAATTCCGAGGTTCGTCATATTATTCTGCATCCTCCGCGGTGGCGTTCTTAATGATGATGAGGTTGCCTTCAACCTTGAAAGTCTGGCCGTTCCAGTCAGCCACGCCAGCCTTCTTGGCGTTCTCGATAGCTTCGAGGAGAAGCTTGTCGGTGTCTTCAACGGTCAGGCGCGCGAAGGGCTTCTTCTCACCGAAACGCTGGTCGAGGGTGACAACGGGTGCGGCGGATTCAATCAGGTCGCAGTTAGCACGGATGTAGAGTTCACGCTCCGCACGGGCAATGGCGTTGAGGCCGAGCGCGGCAAGGAGGGCACGCGCAGCAATGTTCTTGTCTTCGTCGGTGCCGAAGCGCAGCTGGCGCAGGGTGGCGAGGCTCAGAACCCAGGAGCGAATGATACGGCGGCATGCAACGGCACCGGTTTCTTCGAGCGAGGGCGGGATGCTACCCAGGCCGAGAGTGGAAGCGGAGATGCGAGCATCAGCCTTGGCGGTCTTTACTTCCTTGCGGCGTGCGGCAACATTCTTGGCGCTCAGTTCAGCTTCCTGGTCATCGACGAGAGAGTTAAGTTCCTTGGCGCCAAGCTTTACGCTGGCGGCTACGGCGTCGACGCGGGCGCCGCCACGGCGTGCCTGTCGGTGTTCAGCGCCAGGATCCTGGTCTGCGAGGACGCCGATAATTTCACCGACGAGGGCGCTACGCAGGCGGACCTGGTTGCTCTTGCGGGTGGAGTCCCATGCGCCGAAGAGGAGCGCTGCAGGGGCGGTGTTGAGCAGTGCGCTCATGTCTGCGGGGGTGCAGTTGCGCAGTGCACGGTACTGGTCGTTTTCGGTGATGGGCTTACCGTCGACGTAACCGGCGCGGAAGTGGCCGTCGAAGACGCGGTGGGAGAGTTCCATGTCGGTGTATTCGACGGGGCCGTTTTCGGTCTGGTAGGTGACGACGGCGCGGGGAATCTTTACAGCCGCTTCGTCGCCGTACTGGCAGCCCTGTTCGATGGCGGCTTCTGCGCGATTGAGTTCGGACTGCTTGCTGTCGATGAGGAC
>ERZ1674176.205-NODE-205-length-14016-cov-10.414512_pt1 | contig 14016 bp, 9 predicted proteins | sample MGYA00581288_ERZ1674176 | MGnify/ENA primary metagenome ERZ1674176 (study PRJEB41354, sample SAMEA4873327) | human saliva metagenome | biome: human-associated habitat [ENVO:00009003]; feature: mouth environment [ENVO:08000002]; material: saliva material...
TAAGAAATATCTTACAGAAAGCCTACAACAGTGGGCTTTTTGCTTTGTCTTAAAATGTTGATCTCTGGGTTTGTTTAGAGATTTGCTAGTAAGGTTATTGGTGTATCTGAGTCTATCTATGCCAATAATGACGCGATGTTGATGATATAAATCTGGTATGATATAATATTTTGGCCCCCTCACTTTAATGAAGGGAGATGTTATATATGCTAGAGTTATTTTCCCTTTTTCTAGCTCCGTTACTTGTTAACTTACTATCTGAGCTTTTCAAGCTATGGATAAAGAGACGTAGCAAGTAGCATTTAACCCTTTTAGAGGGTAGCAAAAAAGCCCATCGGTGGCACGGTGGGGCTTTTTTAGTTACATATGCTAGAAGCATTATTTTCCCTTTATGCTTTCATTCTAACACACCCCCTCTGATTTTTCAAGCTTTTGTTTTGATATTCATCAGAGTGTGTTTGTGGTTTGAGGCCGCTTCACTGAAATTAGCCCACGCGCTACCAGCCTCCATTCTACAGCAAAGAAATCAACTCTTTTCTAGGGAATTTCCGCCCTCATTTTTGTCTTTTGTGCTAAAATAGACTTATAAATTGAAAGTAAGGAATACTTATGAAATCGGGTAATGGTTTTTGGAAAGGCTGTCTCTATTTTTGGGGCTTCTTGTTCTTACTGGGCCTTTTGGTTCAATATGCTCTTCCGCTTGCGGCTTGTATCCTGCTAGGCTATGGTGGTTATCGTCTCTATAAACGTTGGCGCTATCCTCTTTTGCAGGATCGTTCGCTCGACGATCGGATTGAGCTTTTAAAAGCTCGAATTCGTCAGGCGGACAAAGATATTCAGCAGTTAGAGGGAGTCTTGGTAGAGAAAGGCTCAGATTCCTATAAGAGTCTGGCCAATCAAGTATTGATCGAACTGCGGGAAATCCATCAGGAGGCGGATCGTCTCAAGTCCTATATCGACGATGATGTCTACAACCGTATTGACAAAAAGGTTCGTACAGTGCGGGCAACTATCGATGTTCAGCTAGAACGTTTGGATAGAGAAAGTCAGGTAGATCTTGAAAATGCGGAGCCAGAGGAATTAGCTCCAGAACTGTCTCAGACCTTGGCCAATATTGCCGTTGATCATCAGGCTATTTTAGACAAGATTGCTACCTCTGCCGAGGGGGATAAGGAAGAATTGACGGCCATTCATAGTTTGAAGATGGAGAAATTTCAAACGATTTTAGAAGGCTATTTAAAGATTAAGGCCAATCCTAAAAACTATAATCGAGCAGAAGAACGTTTGCAACAAGCTAAAGCAGCTATCGAACAATTTGACCTTGAGCTGGACCAAGTCTTGAGAGAACTCAATGAAACAGATATGCGTGATTTTGATATCAGTCTGCGTATCCTAGAAAAAGATCGTAAAGAATAGGTTAGAAATAAAGGAGTAACCATGACAGAATTTAATTTCGATATTGACCAGATTGCCAATAATACGGTAGCTAAGGTGGATAAAACAACCCAAATCATCGAGACCAATACTGGCTCAGACAAAACCTTGACCTTCCTTGAGAAGCTGAGCCCTGAGCAGCAAGAAGGAATCAAGGCGCACGTGCCTCAGTTGGTAGACCAGTTTGTTACCAATCAAAATGCTCTCTTAGATTTTGGACAATCTGCTGTCGAAGGTGTGAACAATACGGTCAATCGTATCTTGTCAGAACAAAAGAAACTGCAGATTCCTCAAGTAGATGATCTACTCAAGAATACCAACCGTGAGTTGCAAGGCTTTGTAGTCAAATACAAGAACGCTGAGATTGCTGAGTTAGAAGAAAAGCCAAACTTTTTGCAACGATTGTTTAATAAGAGCAAGAATACCCTACAAGAATTTTACTTTGATTCAAAAACAGTGGAGCAAAAACTCGATGGCATGGCTGCCGCAGTGGTTAAGCAAGAAGATGTACTAGCTCGAAATATCGTCTCAGCTGAGATGTTGATTGAGGACAATACCAAATCCATTGAAAATCTAGTGGGAGTGATTTCCTTTATCGAAGCCAGCCAGACAGAAGCTGGTAAGCGCGCTACAGAATTGAAAGCTCAAGTTGATCAACTCGATACAAGTACAGTAGAATACCAGACCAAGTCTCAAGAATTGGCCCGCATGGCAGAAGTGGTCAATACACTGGAACAACAACATACTGAGTATGTCAGCCGTCTCTATGTTGCTTGGGCAACAACACCTCAGATGCGCAATCTGGTGAAGGTGTCATCTGATATGCGCCAAAAATTGGGCATGCTTCGTCGCAATACGATTCCGACAATGAAACTTTCGATTGCCCAACTTGGTATTTTGCAACAATCAATGAAATCAGGTGTCGTGGCAGATGCTATTGTTAATGCCAACAATGCTGCCCTTCAGATGCTAGCTGAGACCAGCAAGGAAGTGATTCCACAGATGGAACGAATTGCCCAAAGCCCGACAGTCGCTGTCGAATCGGTTACCAAACTGGCTGAAAGTCTGGTCGCTCAAAACCAAGGTATCGTCGCTGCCATTGAGTTGGGACGTCAGAAACGTGCCCAACTAGAAACAACCATCGTCAAGTCCGCAGAAATGATCAATGATTCTGTCAAACTACGCGATGAGAAAATCGTCCAAGCCCTTCTAGACCAAGGCAAGGCCGCCCAGAAAGAAGTACAAGAATAACACACAAGTCCCTTGTAAGTATAGATTTACAGGGGATTTTATTTGTTTTAGTAGAAGTTTGAAGGTCAGGGAATTCTTGCCAGATTTAGAGAGAATACCCTAGAAAACCTTTTCACTGCTAGTCTTTTATGATACAATGGAAGGAAGTAAAGGCGCTATTTTTTCGATGTCGCAACGCCTTGGATGAATGAAAAGGAAGAGTCCCTATGGTTAAGCAAACAAGTCCCATGCAGAGAGCTAGATTCGCATCCTCGTACCCAGTTTCAAAACCTGCCAATTTCCTTGGTGGGCTTTTTGCCTGATAGAAGTGGAGGATGGACATGATGTACACGTTATCAAAAGAATTAGAACAAGAACTTATCGTTTCAGCACCTGAGTTACAGCCTAGTTATGCTGCTATCGTAGAATACCTAGAAGCTATCAACCAGAAAGAAGCATCTGGAAGCAATTCTCAGGAACTTCAGAATCAGCTTGCTATTCAGCTGGGACGTTTAGAAGATTTGGTACAGGGCTATATCCAAATAAAGAAGAACCCACATCACTACCTAGATGCAGATAAAGAATTGACTGAAGGCTATCAAGCCATAAAAGGTACGGAGCAAGCCCTTCTCAAAAAATTGCAACATCTCAACCAATCAGCCTTGCAGGATTTCCATATCAGCCAGAGACTCTCTCCCAAAGATGAGACTGCTATCCCTGTAGTAGGTAAAGCCAAAACCAAACAGGAATTGGCTATCGAGCGAGATTTGATCAACCAGTTGACAAAGGGAGAAAGTCAATGGGTGTATCGACCTGAGTTAAATACAGAAGACCTCCTATGGGTAAACTTTTTTGCCAAGCTGGAAGCCAATAATGTCCGTATTTTGCAAGACCATCCCCTTACAAATTCAGAGAAAAATCAAATCAAAAATCAGCTCAATTTCGTCAACTTTTATGAAGCAGCCAAGTGGATAGCGGGTGAAAATGGCATTGCCAAGGTGCAGGTTCAACGTGAAGATGCCAGTCTAGGCACCATTCGCTTGGAAGTCTTGTGGCGAAACAATGTCGCTGGTGGCAAATCTAGCTATGAGGTTGTCAACCAAGTCATCACAGGCGGAGAAGGGATTCGCCAGCGCCGTGGGGATGTGACTTTGTTAATCAATGGTCTGCCTATGATTCAAATCGAACTGAAAAGCCGTTCTCATCCTTATATGGATGCCTTCCGTCAGATTAAGAAATACGACCAAGAAGGACAGTTCAGAGGCATTTTTTCAAGTCTTCAGATGTTTGTCGTCTCTAATGTCACAGACACTCGCTACATCGCAGCTGCCAAAGCCAACAAGCTAAATGAACGCTTCTTGACCAAGTGGGTGGATAGTGAAAACAGACCCCAACCCCAACTATTTGACTTTGCAGAGTCTGTCTTGTCGATACCGAGAGCCCATGAGATGGTCATGCAGTATTCTGTCATCGATGATGACAAGAAGGCCTTGATTTTATTGCGTCCCTATCAGGTTCATGCCATTGAGGCTATCCGTGAAGCCAGTCGCAAGCGCCAGTCGGGCTATATTTGGCATACGACTGGTTCAGGAAAGACCCTGACCTCCTATAAGGTTTCGCGCAATCTGCTCCAGATTCCATCTATCGAAAAGACAATATTTGTGATTGATAGGACAGACCTCGACCAGCAGACGACCAGTTCCTTTCAGAATTACGCAGAGAACGATATGATTGATATCGACGAGACCGATGATACACAGGAATTGGTTAAAAATCTAGCTTCTGATGACCGCCGTGTCGTTGTCACGACCATCCAGAAAATCAATGCCATGATTCGGCAGTTTGATGAAGGGCGTCACCAAAAGGTCTACAATCGTATCAAACAACTCAAACTAGCCTTTGTCGTCGATGAATGCCATCGTGCAGTGACTCCTGAACGCCAGCGCCACCTAGAGCACTTCTTTACCAATTCTCTCTGGTATGGGTTTACAGGAACTCCTATCTTTACAGAAAATAAACGTGAACAAAAAGGTGACCTTGCTCAGACGACCGAAGAGCAGTACGGTGACTGCCTCCACCAATATACCGTCAAAGAAGCCATTCATGACAAGGCGGTTCTTGGCTTTAATGTGGAGTATCAGACAACCATGCCTGGTTGGGCAGAAGATGAGATTGACGAGGAGCGCTATGATGACGAAGGCCACATGCTTGCAGTTTTAGATGCCATTCTCAATCGCTCAAGACGCAAACTCGGCTTCCAAAATGGGGTAGGAAAAACCTATGAAGCCATTTTGACCGTCAAAAGCATTGCCCGTGCACAGGCCTATTATAACCTGATTAAGCAAGTCAAAAATGGAGAGAAGTCTCTAAGCATTTCGGAAAATGTTAAAAAGGTCTTGCCAGATTTCCCTAAGGTTGCCATTACCTACTCTGTGACAGAGAATGAAGCAGACTCCTATGTCAACCAAGCATACATGGAGGAAAGTCTAGAAGACTACAATGCCATGTTTGGCACTCACTTTGGTCTAGCGACCATTGCTTCCTACAATAGTGACCTCAACGATCGTTTGGCTCGTAAGAAAGAACGCTATGCCTTCCGTGAGGAACAGTTGGACCTGGTTATCGTTGTGGACCGCTTGTTGACGGGCTTTGATGCCCCTTGCCTATCGACCCTGTTCATGGATCGTCAGCCCATGAAACCCCAGCACATCATTCAGGCCTTTTCACGAACTAACCGCCTCTTTGATGAAGGCAAGAAATTCGGTCAAATCGTCACTTTCCAAACGCCTGACCGCTTTAAAGAAAAAGTGGATGAAGCTCTGAGCCTCTACTCAAATGGTGGTGAAACCAGTGTCTTAGCCCCAGAATGGCAGGAGGAGAAGGCCAAGTTTCTGGAGAAGGTTCATCAACTACTGACTATCGCTCCAAGTCCAGAGCAGGTGCCTGATTTGGATACAGCTACAGATGCAGAATTAAAACGCTTTGCCAAGGCCTTCCAAGAATTTGATAAGCTTCTATCCTCTATACAAGTCTATTCGGACTATGATGAGAAAGTCATTCTCAAAGAGATTGGTCTCAGCCTAGAAGACATCGAGAACTTTGCCGGCCAATATCAAAATGTCATCGAAGAACTCCGCAGACGCAGAAAAGAAGACCAAGAAGAGGAAGGAGTTCTCCTAGATATCGAGTATGAGCTCGAATCCATCCGCACCGACGAGATAAACTATCACTATATCCTCTCTCTCATCCAAGCCCTAATCGAAAATCGAGAAAACCTCATCGGTAAAAAGGAAAAGAGTCTGGTAGATAACTATATCGAAGATTTGAATAAATCCAATCCTAAGTTATCCAGCATCATCTCCAAACTCTGGCAGGATGTCCAAGCTGATGCCAAGAGTTATCAGGGACAGTCTGTAACCCATAAGTTGGATGAGATGATTGAGATAACTACCCAGCAAAAGATTCGTGAAACGGCAGATTATTGGCAGATAGGAGAGGATGAACTCCAGTTCGTAGTAGATAACTATCGTATCGGACGCGACAAGCAAAATGGCGAAAAAGCCATTACAGAATCTCAGGACTATCTGGCCTATAAGGAAGCCCACGGAGAAAAGGCACTACCAAAACTCAAATACAAAAAAGCCCTCAAAGAGGACTATATGCGCATGATTTCAGAGGATATCTTACCGCTAAGGGGGAGATAGGTTTAAAAATGGTCAGCAAGATAATGTTGGGAAGGTTTTCGACTAATGAGGGTCAAAATTCCCCTCTCTTCAAGATGCAAGAAAGCATCCTTGACCTTTTTCTTAGAGTAATGCTGATTAGACTGATTGGCTAGTTGGATGATGCTTCTATCTTCTATACCATCTCTCTTATCATCGACAAAGAGCTTGGACTGAGCGAGGAGAAACAAGATGTATTTCTCAACTTCTTCCAGCCCTTCTGTTTGCTCTATCTTAACTTTATAGCGATGCAGTTGCTCTTGTTTTTCAAGGAGGGTTTGGATAATATTTTCCTGTCCTTCCTTTATAAAAGTCAACAAGGCTTCAACGAAGAAAGTAGCATCGGCACGGTTGAGATGGTCGCCAGTATTCCTAAAAGCCTTATAATAGTCTTGCTTATGGTGATTGATTTGTTGGGACAAAACCAACCCCGAAAATTTATCGAGTTTTCTAGACAAGTACTTGGCAAGGATATAGCGTCCTGTCCGACCGTTACCGTCATAGAAGGGATGTATATTTTCAAAAAAATAGTGTCCAGCACAAGCCTTGATAAGGTTTGGGATAGAATGGTCGTTTATAAAACGAATCCACTCTGTCAGCATAACCTGAATCTGTTCCTCCTTTTGAGGTGGGATATAGATGACTTTGCCAGTCTTGTCGTCTTGGATAAAGACCGATTTCTGCCTAAAAAACTCTCCATCGAGTTCATCCTCGGGCGAGATTTCTCCTTGCGTTAATTGGTCATAAATCCTTCTGATATCTTCAAGAGATTGGATTTGGAGAAATTCATCCTTAAGGATTTGTTGGTACATTCGCAAGGTGGAAAGATGTTTGATTTGTTCGGTCTTATAGGGGTCTTCCTCTAGGAGTTTCTCCACATCGACCAACTCTTTACGAGTTGTATGGATACCTTCGATTTCATTTGTGGAAATAATCGATTGGTAGAGTTGTTCTTTATAGAACTGATCGTGGGCAATCTTTGGGAGGGTATCAGCTATTTCGCTAATTCGTTGAGACTGCTGTGAGATAGTTTCCATCAGTTGGGAAAGCCCAAGATGCAGGGTAACAAATAGAGGGTATTGACTTGTTTTGACAGTATCGCGTTGCATTAAATGAGGATAAAGAGATGTTCTAATGGAACTGTATCCTTGTAAGCGTAGTTGATACTCTTCCTCATATTGGTCACGATGACTGTAGTATATTTTTCTAAGTTCTCTATAGTTCATATGTAGTCATCCTCGCATTTTAACGTTTTTTAACATTATATCACAAAATCAGCCCTTCTATTGTTTCAAAATAGGCAAAATTGAATAATAGAATTGTATATCTGCCTATCTAAAGTGCAAAAATGGCCAAAATTGAACAATAGGAACGAAAGGTGGACGCCCTAAAGTGCAAAAATAGGTAAAATCGAAGAATAGAAATCAAAAAAATAAAACCTAAAGTGTAGAAATAAGAAAATGGAGTAATAGAAAGAAGGAACATTATGGAAAAATTATTTATTATTGGAAATGGGTTTGACATAGCGCATGATTTAAAGACTAATTATCTATATTTCAAGAAGTTTGTTTATCAGCAGGCTTATGGGAAAGATGATTTATTAGAGTCGTTGCAAAGTGAAAATGCCATAAAATTATATCTGAATAGAATTGATGAAGAAATATTGCTAGAAGAAATAGACGATTATAGTATTCCTGAAATGCAAAGGGGACCAGAAGGGGAAAAACTATATCCAGATGATGTAGATTTGTATAAGTTATTGTACCTGCTAATGGGTCAAATTACGGAAACTGAGAAATTTTGGTCTGATTTTGAAGAGAAATTAGCAGATTTTAAAAACGTGTCTATTGCTACCATGGATTTTCTGGATGATGATGGCGATTTTAATGGTTCTTTGATGGCTAATAATGCTAATGAGATAGGAGAAATTCTAGCTAAATATATAGATTATTCTTTAAATAAATTATTTAAACTGTGGATAGAAGAAACATATTCTGATTGGAAGGATAGAATTCTGACTAAAGGTGAAGAATCACACTCTAAATTATTAAAAGATACAGTTTTGAAAAATTCTGATGCATTATTTATCAACTTCAATTATACAAAAACGTTAGAAGATTTATATAGAATTCCTGAAAAGCAAGTTTTTCATTTACATGGAGTTATTGATGGGGGAAAATTTATTTTTGGACATGGATTTGATGATGAATTAAGTGATTTCAATCCTCTAGATGTAGGAGCATATCTTGAAGAAGTTGTTATAAAGTTAAAAAAACCAGTTGACAATGTATTGTCTAATTACAATGAACTTTTTGAAAGATTATCTTCTGTCAAAGAAATTTATTTCATCGGTTTTGGAATTCGTTCAGAACAAAGATGGGTAGACAGTCCATATTTAAAAGCAATATTTAAGGAAACTCCAAACGCAGATATTTTACTTGATAGTTACTACCGATTTGGAAATATAGTACAAATAAAAAGAACTCTGAAAAAATTAGGTGCAGATAAAGCATATAAACTAAGATTGATAGATACAAGGGGCAATCAATTGTTATAAGGAGGAGATATATGACAAAGAAACCAAGTTATCGATTTGTAGGTTATACTGAACCTTGGGAACGGAGAAAGTTGGGAGAGATATCATCGAGAGTAAAAGGAAATGATGGTAGAATGGATCTACCAACTCTTACAATATCTGCTGGACAAGGGTGGTTAGATCAAAGAGAACGCTTTTCAGGTAATATTGCAGGAAAAGAGCAAAAGAATTACACATTGCTAAGGATAGGAGAACTTTCGTATAATCATGGTAATTCTAAACTTGCAAAATATGGGGTGGTTTTCCAATTGAACAATTATACTGAAGCCTTAGTGCCTAAAGTATACCATAGTTTTAAGATGATAGATGGGAGGTCTGGTACATTTTTTGAATACTTGTTTGCAACCAAGATACCTGATAGAGAGCTGGGTAAATTAGTTTCTTCTGGAGCCAGGATGGATGGACTATTAAATATTACTTATGACGATTTTATGTCCATAAAGTTAACGTTCCCCAAAAATAATGAAGAGCAAACTGCCATCGGTTCTTTCTTCCAAGATATTGACCAGCTTATTAGCCTTCAACAGCGTAAGTTAGAGGTACTTAAAGAGCAGAAGAAAACCTACCTCAAGCTTCTCTTCCCGGCCAAAGGACAAACCAAACCAGCCCTTCGCTTCGCAGGATTTGAAGATGAGTGGAAGGAAGTGAAGTTGGGGGAAGTGTGTTCTATTAAAGGAGGAAATGCATGGAAGTCAGAGCATTATTCCACAGATGGTAAATATTTGGTAGTTACTATTTCAAATGTAAAAGGGAATGAGTATATAGATGATACATATGGAAATCGAATTGATACTGTAGAAAGTCAGTTTATCTTAGAACAGGGAGATATATTAATCTCGCTAACAGGTAATGTGGGACGTGTATCCAAGATGACAGAGGTATCAGCGGTGTTAAATCAGCGTGTTGGGAAATTGGCTACGAATCAAAGTAATAATTTCCTGTTCACGTTATTAAGCAATAGAAATTTTGAAAAAGAGATGGTTTTATCTTCTCAAGGAGCTGCACAGGCAAATATTTCAAATAATGATGTATTAAATTATAAAACATCTTTCCCTTCCCTCCCTGAACAAGAAGTCATCGGTTCTTTCTTCCAAGACCTAGACAAGGCCATTGCCAAGCAAGAGGAAAAAGTCAACCAGCTCAAAGAAAACAAACAAACCCTACTCAGAAAAATGTTTATCTAAGATACAAAGACCGTAAAAAGCCCAGTGATTCGTTTTTAAAAGAGTTTATCGTAAAATGAGCGCGAACGAAGTGAGCTTTTAGAGGATATTTTCCGCCATGGTGGTATCCTATACAATAACAAAGTTATTGTATAGGACGGGATTTTTGAGACTCTGGGCTCAAAAATTAGGGATGAAATTCCTTGGATTTCTAAAATCATCCACTGGATAATTTTACCTCCCGTCCGCACTATTTAAGGAAAATATAAAAAAGAAAAATATTTTAAAACATGGAATACTACTGACAACATACATTGATAGGAGACCCTATGTCACAAACTGATTTATCAAGAGAACTCTACCAATCCCTCTGGAATGCGGCAGATATCCTGCGTGGCCAGATGGAAGCTAATGAATACAAGTCCTACCTCTTGGGCTTGATTTTCTACAAATACCTATCCGACAACATCCTCCAGGCCGTCTGTGATAACTTGGACGAGACCTTTGAGTCCTTCCAGCAAGCGCAGCTTCTCTATGAGGAAAACTTTGCGGATGCAGATGTCCGTGAAGACCTCATCGAGGTCTTAAATGACGATCTGGGCTATGTGATTGATCCTTCTCTGACCTTTACCAAGCTGGTTCAGTCTATCCACGAAGGAACCTTCCAGCTAGAGTCCCTAGCCCAAAGTTTCCGTGATATCGAGCAGGCCAATGAAAAATTTGAAAATCTTTTCGAAGATATCGACCTCTATGCGAAAAAACTAGGCAACACCCCACAAAAGCAAAACAAGACCATCTCTGAGGTTATGAAACAGCTCAATGACCTCAATGTCTCTGGTCATGCTGGTGATATCTTGGGTGATGCTTATGAGTACTTGATAGGCCAATTTGCCAGTGATTCTGGGAAAAAAGCTGGTGAGTTCTATACACCCCAAGCAGTCTCTCACCTCATGACTCAGATTGTCTTTGCAGGGCGTGAGCATCAAAAGGGTATGTCAGTTTACGACCCGACCATGGGTTCTGGTTCTCTCTTGCTCAATGCCAAGCGCTATAGTCAGGAAGCTTCGACGATTTCTTACTACGGTCAAGAGTTGATTACTTCGACCTTTAACCTTGCTCGCATGAATATGATGCTTCATGGGGTTGCGATTGAGAATTATCATCTCAGCAACCACGATACCCTAGACGAAGATTGGCCGACTACCGAGCCGACAGACTTTGATGGGGTTTTGATGAACCCACCTTATTCACTGAAGTGGTCAGCAGATAGTGGCTTCCTGCAAGATCCTCGCTTTTCAAGTTATGGAGTTCTTGCGCCTAAGTCCAAAGCGGATTTTGCCTTCCTTCTTCATGGTTTTTACCACCTCAAGCATAATGGTGTCATGGCCATTGTTCTTCCTCACGGAGTTCTTTTCCGAGGAGCAGCCGAGCAAAAGATTCGCCAGCACCTGCTAGAAGAAGGCGCTATTGATACAGTTATCGGCTTACCAGCAAATATCTTCTACAACACCTCTATCCCGACAACCATTATTATCCTTAAAAAGAATCGCACCAATAAGGATGTCTTCTTTATCGATGCCTCCAAAGAGTTTGAAAAAGGGAAAAATCAAAACAATATGACCGAAGAACATATTGCCAAGATTTTGGAGACCTATCAAAAACGCGAGAATGTCGAGAAGTTTGCCCATCTAGCCAGCTTTGAAGAGATTGTAGACAATGACTACAACCTCAACATTCCACGCTATGTCGATACCTTTGAAGAAGAGCCAGTTGTTCCCCTCGCCGACCTCGCAGACCAGCTCGCAGAGATTGATAAAGAGATTGGAGAGGTAGAAGCCAGACTCGCACACATGCGCAACCAGCTAGTAGGCACAACACCAGAAGCCCAAGCAGAATTAACCGCCTATCTCGAAAAATTGAATGAGATTTAGAGAGTAGGAGAAGAATGAAAACATCTCGTATAAATTGTACGAGGTGTTTTTTGTATTTCGTTGTATTACACATCATGTATAATACAGGTGAAAAATGATGATATCGGTTAAGTAGAGTGCAGTAGAGTGCAGTAGAGTGCAGTAAAGTGTAGTAACGTGCTAAAATTACCTGATTCAAATCAGCTTTACAAAAAAGATTGTAGGTAGAGTAGAGTTTGAATTGAAATATAGGATAATTAACAAAAAGAAAAAAACGCATCTTATGCGTTTTTCTATGCCGTAAATTTTGTAATTTCTTTGAGGTAGATATCCACTGCTTCTGTCTTCCTTTTTGGTGCCAATTCAGCATAGTTATCCATCGTCGTTTTAATCGACTTATGACTCACTCTTATATGGAGCTCTTTCCAGTTTGTACCAGCATTCAGCATTAAAGAAGCATGTGTATGACGGAAAAGGTGAAAACCATAGTTTGGTAGTCCTAACTCAGTCAAACGCTTTTTAAGCGTTGTACATTCATTTCTGTCACACACATAGTTCTCGTAAATTGTCGGGAAAATTAAATCCACAGTTGGTAAAAGTAGATATTTAAACTGAAAATTCTCTTAAAATATTAAATTGGAGAAAGTTTTTATTAGGGTTTGCTATGTAAATTTTAAAATCTAGTGCTATTGAGAAGTCCTCCATATTCAATCGTAATGGCATTAAAGGATTAAATATGATCCTAATAAAGAAATAATATAATCAACCTTGAAATTTTACATAGATTAATTTACATCTCCTGTAATTCCCATTTTTTCAAAAAACGATGTTCAAATTGACTTTTATTCAATGTATAGACATTCTTAAAAATATAGTCTTTGAAATATCCTAAACCAAATTGAATAAATTCTTTTTTAGCTTTTTTAGCTAAACTTTGTCCTAATTGATTTCGGCTATTAGATTGAGAAATACTTTGATTCGTTCCTGGCAGGTCCTTATTTTTTTCCTCATTATATACAAGGATATAATTTAAGTTGCTCTTTATTCTCTCGATATCCTGCACTTTATAATGCATATAGATTAATATCGAGTCAAAATTTTTCCAAAATAAATTATAAATAGTATTTTGATCTATTTTACCATTTTTAAATTCAATCATATAGATTTCATCGTCATTACAAATAAATAATGCATCATTAGAACAAAACATTCTATTAGTATCATTGTTTATTTTTTTAAAAAATTCTTCTTTAAGTTTATCAAAGTTTATAACCTTTAGAGTGGATTGCGTCATGTATTCTTGATTATGGTCATCAAAAGATGTTTCCTTTAGAGTCGTTTTCATCAAATCATCAATATAAATCACTTGTCAAATCCTCTATACTCTGGAATGGCTTATTTAACGCACTATAAATAATTTCCAAATTCTTCCCTATATTTTCTACCGTAATTTTTCCGTGTTTTCTTTGCGTATAATAATAATTTGTCTTTTCAGAAACTTCATATTTTGTACTAAATACTTCTAAAGCATATAAAAAATAAGGGCTGTGAGTAGTTAATACGATGTGCATATCATATTCTTTCTGTATTAATACAATTAATTCTGCTAATTTAATTTGCCATTCTGGATGAAGATGTATTTCTGGTTCATCAAATATGATAGTTCCATGATCCTTTAAAGTTCCATTTAAAATTAATTCTTTTAGGAATATAAAAGTTTTTAGACCAGCAGAAATATTTGAAAAGGATAAAGCCTTCTCTATTTCTTCATATTCTGGCTCTTTATACCTAATCCCATATCTAAAATCCCAGACCATATGACCAGTTGCTATATCACTTATCATTGAATAGATTTTTTCCAATCTCTTTTCTTTCAAGATTTCTGAAGTTATGGTACTATCGTAAAAATTGAAGAAACTGTCAATCAATGCCGTTCTATGATTTTTTTCATATAACTCCTT
>ERZ1674176.209-NODE-209-length-13851-cov-16.561540_pt1 | contig 13851 bp, 7 predicted proteins | sample MGYA00581288_ERZ1674176 | MGnify/ENA primary metagenome ERZ1674176 (study PRJEB41354, sample SAMEA4873327) | human saliva metagenome | biome: human-associated habitat [ENVO:00009003]; feature: mouth environment [ENVO:08000002]; material: saliva material...
GCCTCCAGCGGCTCCAAAATATCGGCGGGGGTGACGGTGCGGCCCAGCTGCTCCGAAATGGTGGTAACACCCGCATCGCTAATACCGCAGGGAATGAACTGCTGGAAAGGTGCAGTGTCATTGCAGCAGTTAATCGCGAAGCCGTGCATGGTGGTGTTACGCGAAACGCGCATGCCCAGTGCCGCGATCTTCTTGTCCTGGGTGACGCCGTCGCCCAGAATCCACACGCCGCTACGACCCTCAACGCGCTCACCCTTAATGCCCAGACCAGCCAGGACGTTAATGATGATTTCCTCGATGATGCGCACATACGCCACCACATCAATGGGCTCGGGCAGACGCAGAATCGGGTAACCGGTCAGCTGGCCGGGGCCGTGCCAGGTCAGCTTGCCGCCGCGGTCAATCTTGACGACGGGGGTGGACTTGTCTGCGGGGTACTCGTGGTCTTCGGTACGTTTACCGGCGGTAATCACTGCCTCGTGCTCAAGTAGAAGAATCGTATTCTGGCGGGTGCGGTTAGCCACCTCATCGTGGATGCGGTACTGCTCATCCAGGCATTCAACATAGTTCACATAGTTCGGGGCGAAGCCCACGCGTTCAATCGTCACAGACATACTTTCTACCTTAGTACTGCTAGTGGAGGGAAGGAAATTAGGGCGCCCTGAATCACGTGATGAGCGAACACGTCGGAATGTTACGTGAGGGTGTGCTCAGGGGGAGGAAGGGTGAATAAGCAGATAAATACCTGAATTCACCTATAGGATTCTTTGGAGTACTTGAAGTATTTTAGTGTGCTTAAAGATATTATTTGATGCAGTTTGATAACATGATGGTATGAGAAGCAAAGAAGCACACGTTCTGGAAAGCATCGCAAACCCGGCTCTGCCCACCCTGCAGATTGTTGAGTACCGGGGCGAAACCACCGAGGGCGTACCTGCTGTACCCTCTGCGCACCCCGGACGCTACACCCTGCGCACCATTCCCCAGCCTGTCCTGTCCGCTCCCGCTCTACGGGCGGCAGCCAACGGGTACGGATTCGAGGAAAACACGGATGCATCCGCGCAAAGGCACGCCCAGACCCCGCAGGTAGCCGCCGCCCTACGTAACGCGCCCGGACTCGCCAAGCTCCATGCTGTTACTGGTGAAAGTGCCGTTACTGGCGGTCGCGCCGATAGCACCGATCAGCTGTGCCTCTGGTACGAACCTCTCGACGCGGGCACCCTCGACAAGCTCCTGCGCGCTCGCACCCTGACACCCGCCGAGATTATGACCCTGGCGCGAACCCTGCACCGGGCGCTCGGCAGCCTCAAAAAGGTAGGGGAGGGGCGTGCCGAACTCAGCGCCGAATATATTGCTCTGAGCGCCGCCGGAGTGCCCAAACTTCTGCTACCTGATGCCGTCTATCGTGAAGCGGCTCCTCTAGACACGGAACAGCTCACCGCCGCCCTGGGCAACTACGCACGCACCGCAGCCGCCCTGCTCTGGCAAGCCGCCTGCGGGCACACACCGGAACCTTCTGTCGCCCGCGTACCCCTCTCACTGCGTATGAATTCACTGCGGATGGGAGCCACCGGCACCGCACCCGAAGGAGCACCCAGCAGCGAGTGGATTGAGCGCCTCGGCAGAGCCCTCGAATACCTGCTGGACGCACCCGCCCATGAAGCGGCGCTCGCAGGGCTCAGCTCCGTGGTTGCCCTCGCGGAGGAGGTGCCGCCTCGCCCGCTCAACGTCTACCTGAGCTGTTCAGAAAGAGCCCGCGCCCTAATTCCCGCAGCTGTGGAGCCTGCGCCGGTACAGAAGCTCTCAAAGGCGCAGAAGGCGCAACGCTACCTGGCGGAACGTTTGCCTCGCGGGAGGAAGTCGGGCGTGAAGAAGCCGGGGCACGCAGCTATCGCAGGTTCTAAGCCGTTGAGCTCTGCAACGAGCTCTGTAACAAGCTCCGGGGCGAGCCTTACAAAGAGCCCCGCAAATATCGCGCCCGCCCAAAAGGACGCAGCTGAGACGGGCGCATCCCGCCTGACCGCGCTACGCGGTGCGTTCACCCGCCCCGCCGCGCGATTGGGATTGGCTGCGCGGCTGGGCATCGCCGCGCTCGCGCTGGGGGCTATCGCGCTACCTCTCGGGTTCACCCTCTACGGTCAGAACGCCCCGGCAACGGCACAGCCCGTATCTGCTCAAGCCGTGAACGCAGCGGGGGAGCAAGCACCCGGCGGCACGGCAACACAGGATCAGAGCGCACAGGATCAGACATCGCAGGGCGAACAGATCCTACGAGCCCTCATCGACCAGCGAAACCAAGAACGCCGTGCTCGAGGCGGTGCAGAGCTCACCCTAGACACCGCAGAAGAACTCAGTCGCGACAGCGAGAATATCCGCGTGATGGCGGTGGTCTCCGCACCCGGATACCGCGCCGATAAAACCGAGCAGGAAGCCCGCAAACTCAGCGAAGAAAACGGCGTCACCCGCCAGAAAGTCATCTTCGACCTGCACCGCGGGGAGAAAGGCTGGGAGATAGCCCGCGCCGAACCCGTCCCGGCATAGCTGACACCGTGCAGCTGACGCCGCGTAACTGACACTGTGAGAAACGCGGACACAACAAAAGGCGGCGGCCCCACCCACCGAAGTGGATGGAGCCGCCGCCTTTTTGCTCAGCGTCCGGGAAAACCCGGAGAGCTACGCTCGGTTACCCATCAGGGCACCGCCACAAGGAAACTTCCTTGAATCTATGCAGGTCTTAGAGGCCCAGCTCAGACTCGAAGTTTGCCTCCTCCAGGCGGGTCTTGAGGGTGTGCAGGAAGCGACCAGCGTCCGCACCGTCGACCACGCGGTGATCGTAGGTGAGGGACAGGTAGCACATGGAGCGGATAGCGATAACGTCGTTACCGTCAACATCCTTAACAACCATGGGGCGCTTCACGATGGAACCGGTACCGAGGATTGCAACGTTCGGCTGGTTGATGATCGGGGTGTCGAACAGTGCACCGAAGGAACCAATGTTGGTGATGGTGAAGGTCGAACCCGACAGCTCCTCGGGGGAGATGTCGCCGGTACGTGCACGGCCACCCAGGTCGCCAATAGCCTTTGCCAGGCCAGCAATGCCCAGGTCAGAAGCGTTCTTGATGACGGGAACCAGCAGACCCTTGGGGGTGTCCACAGCAATAGCGATGTTCTCGGAGCCGTGGTAAGTGATCTGCTTGTAGTCTTCGGTCATGGAAGCGTTCAGAGCGGGGTGCTGCTGCAGAGCCTCAGCGGATGCCTGGACGAAGAAGGGCAGGAAGGTCAGCTTAGCGCCCTCACGAGCAGCGAAGCCGTCCTTAGCCTTTGCACGCAGCTGAACGATGCGGGTCACGTCAACCTCGGTGACCTGGGTCAGCTGGGTGGAGATGTCCAGGGACTCACGCATACGCTTTGCAATAACCTGGCGGATACGTGCGGTCTTCTCGACGGTGCCACGCTTGGGGGAAACCTCGAAGGTGTGCGGTGCCTTTGCGGAACCAGCAGCCGGAGCAGCAGCTGCAGCGGGAGCAGCAGCGGCGGGAGCAGCGGAACCCTTAGCAGCGATAGCAGCCTGAACATCCTGCTTGCGGATGCGGCCACCAACACCGGTGCCCTTGACGGTGGACAGGTCGATGCCGTTGTCCTTAGCGAGCTTACGGACCAGCGGGGTCACGTATGCTTCGCCCTCAGCAGCTGCCGGAGCGGCAGGTGCAGCGGGTGCTGCAGGAGCTGCGGGAGCAGCCGGAGCAGCAGCGGGTGCTGCGGGAGCAGCAGGAGCCTCAGCAACCGGAGCGGGAGCTGCGGGAGCAGCCGGTGCAGCAGCAGCGGAAGCATCGCCGATGATAGCCAGAACCTGGCCAACCTCTGCGTCCTCATCCTCGGGGATGCGGATCTCGAGCAGGGTACCTGCTACGGGGGAGGGAACCTCAGTGTCAACCTTGTCGGTGGAAACCTCAACCAGGGGCTCGTCAACCTCAACCTGCTCGCCAACTTCCTTCAGCCAGCGGGTAACGGTGCCCTCGGTGACGGACTCGCCCAGAGCGGGCAGCAGAACCTCGGTGCCGGAAGCGGAGCCAGCGGCGGGAGCAGCCGGAGCAGCAGCAGCGGGTGCAGCGGGAGCCTCAGCAACCGGAGCGGGAGCTGCGGGAGCCTCAGCAGCTGCGGGAGCAGCCGGAGCAGCGGCGCCGGAACCGTCGCCAATGATAGCCAGAGCAGCGCCGACCTCGACGTCCTCGTCCTCGGGGACGAGAATCTGCTCAACAACGCCTGCTACGGGGGAGGGAACCTCGGTGTCAACCTTGTCGGTGGAAACCTCAACCAGGGGTGCGTCAACCTCAATGGTGTCGCCGACCTCAACGAGCCAGCGGGTAACGGTACCCTCGGTCACGGACTCGCCCAGTGCGGGCAGTACTACGGTGTGGGACATAATCTTTCCCGTTCTCCTTGTGAATGCTTGAACTAGAAAAATGTGAGCGGCGACCCGGATGCGCGCCGTATGCGTTGTAGCACGTCGACGCGCATCCGGATAGGGGCGTTGTTCAGCGGATACGCCCGGCAACCGCTAACGACCAACGGTCGTCAATACTAAGCTGACGCGCTAACGCCAGTCAGCAAAATTTATGCGCTGTGCAGCGGGGTGCCGTTCAGGACCATTGCAGCCTCACCCAGGGACTCGTTCTGAGTCGGGTGTGCGTGGATGAACTTAGCGACGTCCTCGGGGAATGCTTCCCAAGCAACCCACATCTGAGCCTCACCAATCTGCTCACCCATGCGCTTACCAATAGCGTGAACACCAACGATGGGGCCGTCCTTCTGGCGGACAACCTTCACAATACCGGTAGCACCGAGGATAGCGGACTTACCGTTACCAGCCAGGTTGTACTCAGCGGTCTCAACGTTCTCAGCGCCGAACTTCTCCTTAGCCTTGGGCTCGGAGTAACCAACGGAAGCAATCTCCGGGTCACAGAAGGTGACCTTGGGGATGTTGATGTCCTCAACAACGGTGGGGTTCAGGCCAGCAATCTCTTCTGCAACGAAGATACCCTGCTGGTAACCGCGGTGAGCCAGCTGAACGCCGGGGACGATGTCGCCAACAGCGTAGATGTTGCCAACGCCGGTGTGCAGGCGCTCGTTAGCCAGGACGAAGCCGCGATCCATGGGGATGCCCTGCTCCTCGTAGCCCATGTTTGCGGTGTTCGGGCCACGACCAACAGCAACCAGAACGATCTCTGCCTCGAAGACCTTGCCGTCAGCCAGGGTGACCTTAGCACCGTTAGCGTCCTGCTCAACCTTCTCGAAGAGGGTGCCGGTGTTGAACTTGATGCCGCGCTTCTTGAACGCACGCTCCAGAACCTTGATGATTGCCGGGTCCTCGTTGGGAACCAGGTTCGGCAGGCCCTCGATGATGGTGACGTCAACGCCCATAGCGTTCCACATGGATGCGAACTCGCAACCAATCACGCCGCCACCGAGCACGATAGCGCTCTTGGGCAGGTAGTCCATCTCCAGTGCCTCAGTGGAGGTCAGAACGCGACCCTCAATGGGCAGACCGAAGGTCTTGGAGACCGAGCCGGATGCCAGGATAATGTTCTTACCCTTGTACTCAACACCACCGACGGTGATGGTGTCCTGAGCGGTCAGCTTACCCTCGCCGGGGATAACCTCTACGCCCTTCATCTTCAGCAGGCCTGCAAGACCCTTGAACTTACCGGAGACGATGCCGTCCTTGTAATCGCGAACCTTGCCCATTTCGATGGACTGCAGCACAGCGTTAACGCCAACCTTGGACGCCTCGCGTGCCTCTTCAGCCAGCTCAGCAGCGTGCAGGTACGCCTTGGTGGGGATACAGCCGGTGTGCAGGCAGGTGCCGCCGACCTTTTCCTTCTCGATCAGGCCGACGGTGAAGCCTAGCTGGCGTGCGCGAATAGCTGCAGAGTAGCCAGCGGAACCGCCGCCGAGGATGAGGATGTCGAATTCTTGAGCCACGATATTGCTCCCTTGCATAGTTGTTGGGGCTAAAGACCCCTGCAATGAGTTCTTTACCAATTTATTGGTAGGTTTCCCAGCATGCGCGAAAGGCCCGCGACTTACAAAAAATCGCGCGCCCCTCCGCGTACGCAGAAAAACACTTAATACAACAATACCCCCGTTGACGGTCGTTTAAGTTCACTCAGGGCGGTTTTAGCCGATTAATCGCCCAAACACCGCAAATTTTTCACCACTCAAGAAAAGGCACGCGTCATAGAACAGTCAGATGATAGCCCCACCACAGCGGTCGCACAGAACCAGTCAAGAACAGAACCAGCTAAGAACAGACGCAGAGGAGGGCTCCCCGGTAGAAATACCGAAAAGCCCTCTCTGATCAGCTCTATGCTGGCAGATGTCTATGCTGGTGGATGCGCACGGACACGTACCTAGTGATGCCGCGCGCCCAGTAAAGCTACAGGCTACTTAGCGTAGGACTGGATGAAGTTCACCAGGGTAGCGGTACCGAAGCCGGTACCCTCCTTCGGGGTGAAGCCGTAGGGTGCCTCCTCGTTGAACGCGGGGCCCGCAATATCCAGGTGAGCCCAGGGGATGCCCTCGCCCACGAACTCCTTCAGGAACAGACCCGCAGTCAGCGCGCCACCGTAGCGGGAACCAATGTTCTTGATGTCAGCGACCGGGGACTCCAGGCTCTTACGCAGGTAGGACTCCAACGGCATCGGCCAGTAAGACTCACCCGCAGCAGCACCGGCAGCAATCACGCGGTCACGAATCTCCTCGTCACCGAGCAGAGCCGCAGTGCGCAGACCCAGAGCAGCCATAGCGGCACCGGTCAGGGTAGCGATATCCAAGATGACGTCCGGGTTCGACTCAGAAGCCAGAGCGATACCATCAGCCATGACCAGGCGACCCTCAGCGTCAGTGTTCAGCACCTCAACGGTACGGCCATCACGCATGGTGATAATGTCCTCCGGGCGCAGTGCGTGACCGCCGGGCATGTTCTCAGCCAGGCACAGGTAACCGGTGACAGCAACCGGAACATCCAGCTCAGCAGAAGCAACCACAGCGCTCAGAACCGATGCCGCACCAGCCATATCGCACTTCATGGTCATCATCGAAGCGGCAGGCTTCAGCGAGTTACCACCGGTATCGAAGGTGATACCCTTACCAACCAGAGCAACGTGAGCCTTCGGGTTCTCCGGGGTGTACTTCACAACGGCAAGAACCGGCTTGCGGGGCGAACCCTGACCAACACCGGAAATGCCGCCGAAGCCCTCCTCTGCCAGGCGGTCGTGGTGGAACAGTTCAATCTCAATGTTCGAGTAATCCTCAGCGACCTCAGCAGCGAACTCAGCGAAAGTCTCCGGGTACAGGTGCGACGGGGGCAGGTTCACCAGGCGGCGAGCGTCCTTAGCGGTCTCGCCCAGAACCAGGCCGTGCACCAGAGCCTCTTCAGCCTCTTCCTGATCAATCGAAGAAACAATCAGAATGGACTCGATTTCTTCCTTGATCGAATCCTTGGTCTTGAAACGCAGACCCTCTTCAATGAAGTTGCCCAGCACAGCGCCGTGAGCAATAGCCTCAATTTCCTCTACCGAAGAAACGCCGAAATCGAAAGCAACCTCCTCAGCGGAACCAACCAGCTGACGAGCCGCAGAACCGGCAGCGTAACGCAGAGCATCCAGGCGCTCCTGACCCTCAGCGGTATCAGAGCCCAGACCCGCCAGCGCCACAATGCCGGCACCGGTGTCCTCAAGACCGGGCAGACGCAGCAGCTGATCGGGGGCACCCGAGGCGCCCAGCGCCTCCAGCAGCTCGTTAATACCCTCAACAGAGTCCTCAGACAGGGAGCTCGGCGCCAGGTACGGGCCGTCCGAACCCTTCAGAACGCCCAGAACCAGAACGTCAGCTTCGAGCGCTTCAAGGTCGGTGCTGTGAATAGACAGAGACAGAGACATCGTTACTCCTTTGCGTATGTCTTCTCAAATAGTCGGGGCACATCCTCGCGCCCGAAAAACTCAACTGTAGGCCCTCGAAGAGTGAGGATGAATACCGCCGCGCAAAGCCACGCGGACTACTGCTTCTACTCTACACGGATATGTAGGAGGGCGTGAGGTTCAGCTCTCACCCCGAACAGCTGGCAGAACAGAAAAAATGCACAAGAAGCCGAGCTGCAGCGCCTTAAGAACGTCGACGAGACACCAAGCAAGTTCACCTACTGCGAGAAAAGCCCGCACACTGTCGAGACAGGGCAGTAGTGGCATAAAATGAAAGACTAAGGAAAACGTCAGATAACAGAAGACGCCCCTTCGCCCCGAGCACAGAACTGCTGAGATACGTTTGTGCGCGGCGCGAACCAGACAGAAGTGAGGAGGCACGATGCTCAACCCCGAAGATCTCTACTTAGCCAACACCAAAATATTGGACGACCCCAGGATGCACGGGCTAACCCTCGTCATCGCCCTCTCCAGCCCGCAAGACGCAGGCTCCACCGCCGGCCAGCTCGGACAGGTGCTACTCAGCGAACTCAAAAACATTGAAATCGTCGAGTTCGACAGCGACCAGCTGCACAACTACCGTGCCCGCCGCCCCTACATTCGCTACGAAAAAGACCATTTCGAAACGCCGCAATACCCGCAGCTGAAGCTCTACGCCGTAGAAGATAGCCTCGACAAGCCGTTCCTGCTGCTCACCGGTGCCGAACCGGATCTGCAGTGGCAGCGCTTCGAAAAGGCGGTGCTGACCATCGCCCAGCGGGTCAAGCCATCCCTGGTCGTGCTGGTCTCCGCATTCCCCATGCCGGTGCCGCACACCCGCCCCTTCCCGATTACCGCGCACGGTTCCCGCAAGGACCTGATTCACGGCATCTCCCCGTGGAAGCCCAGCGCGGACGTGCACGCGACCGTCACCAACCTGTTGGAAGTGCTCTTCACCGAAAACGGAATCGACACCGTCGGCTTCGGCGTGAACATTCCCCAGTACATTTCGGAGGCGGACCTGCCGCAGGGCACCCTCACCGCCCTCGAACACGTGGGCATGGCGGCGCACCTCTCCCTACCCACCGAGAACCTGCGCGAAGCCGCACGCCACGTGCACAGCCAGATCAACGATCAGGTCAAGCAGAACCCCGAAATCGGTCGCATGATCACGGCCATGGAAGAGAACTACGACGAGAACTTCCGCACCTCCGATATTGCGATTCCCCTCTCGCGACGCGACGCGCACAACGTGCCCAGCCGCGACGAGATTGGTGCGCTCTTCGAGCGGTTCCTCGACGAACAATAGGTGCGCCCAGTAGGGGATACTGCGGGGGAGCGCGAGTCATAGGGGAGCGGAGGGGTACCCGCCGCGAGCCTGACTCAGGGCTACCAGCTGACCCGTCGGATACCGCGTGACAAATTATGACGCGGCACCCCGCGCCGCTGTGGACAAACCTCGGCGCACAAACGAACAATACGAATAAATCTGTGGAACCAACGGACACATGAACCGAAGTATCCACAGATTTATTTGTTTAACCCCGTACCCCGCGCAAACCATGCCACCGTGAAGGCATGAACGCAAACAATACCTCCAACGGCAATACCCCCAACAGCGACCACTTCCACAACGAACACTTCCACAGCGGCTACGACACGCCCCCGCCCATCCGCAACGAATACGACGTGCTCAGCTGCGCCCTCCACCAGCACGGCTACTGGCCCGACCACTCACTCATCATCCTCACCGCAACCGATGACACCCTCGGCCCCAGCCTGCGCGTCAACCTACCCGACGAACCCTGCACCCACAGCGAACGTGCCGACTTCCTGCACGAAACCTTCACCAAACTCCCCACCCGTCACAACGGCGAAACCCTCACCCGCTTCTACGCCATCATCATCGACGGCGACAACACCGTACGCCAACGCCAACTCAACCCCGACACCGCGCAACTGGCCGCCATCGAAGAAATCCAACAGGACGTCGACACCCAAATCCCCATCAACGCATGGCTCCACCTGCTCCACGACCCGCGCATCGTCAGCGAACTACGCTGCGAAGACGTCATCTACGCAGGCGGCGCCAGCATCTGGGCGCTCAACCCCGAACAGCAAGCGCTCACCCTCCTCGCACCCATCGAAGAAATCCGCCACAGCAGCTACTACACCTGGCTCACCCGCCACGGCGACACCATCGCCGACACCGCCCAACACAACTACGCCCACAGCCCCTGGGACACCGATCCCACAGCCAACCCCGAAACCCACCACGACTGGGAAAACGCCGTAGAACTCTGGGACCACACCCACACCACCCGCCACGACGAAGCCCGCCAGGGCGTCCGCACCATCTACCGCCAAGCCCAAATCGACCTCTGCTACTGGGACGCCGCCATCAACGCCGCCGCGCACCTGCTCACCACCCACCCGGTCGATAACGCGGGCAACCCCATCACCGGTGACGCGCCCACCATCGGCGACGCACTCCGCGAACTCATCCCCGCCGAAATCGCCGGGCACCTACGCGCCTCCATCGCACCCGCAACCCTCAACCCCATCACCGCCGAAATGCTCACCTACCTCGCCGGCTACGGGCTCAACCACGCCCAAAAAGCGCTCGCCTACCTGCACTACTCCGCCCAATACACCTACCACGCCTTCGGCGGCGAATACCCCAGCCCCGACCGCGCGCCGCTCGAACCACCCCGCTACGGCACCCGCATCACCCGCAAAACCTACATCCCCGCCAGCTTCACCCACGCACTCAGCGCCACACCCGGTACCGAACAGGCACACGTACGCGCCGTGCCCGAAAAATGCGTGCAATGGCAAGACTGGATCCGCCGCACCCACCGCACCATTCAGCAGAGCCGCAGCATTCAACAGAACCGCAGCAACCAGCACACCAACCTCAACGGCTGGGCACTCGAAAACCTCACCCCCGCCGACCTCGCCAGCGCCGCCGAACTCAACACCATCAGCCGCGACCTGCTCCCACGCCTCGAGGAACACCCCAAAGACCACAACGCCCACAACAAACTCGAAAACCTCAAACAACGAATCGACGAAAGCTGCACCAACAGCGAATACCTCACCAAACACCACGCCGTCTACACCCACTACCTCAACGCCCTCAAAGGAAAACTAGACAGCCCCCACTGGGCACGCCTCAACGCACTCGAACTACTCACCAGCCTGCTCACACCCCACAGCACCGACGGAGAATACGCCGAACTACGCAACACCCAAGCCTGGGCCAACTGGTACAAGGGCTACAGCACCTACGCCCGCATGCTCCGCCAAGAAGCCCACCGCCACACATTCGGAAAGGACCTCAACATCCTCGATGTACACCTCAACGCAGGCAACCTACCCGCCTGGATCAAATACACCATCTGCGGCGAACCCGGAACACACCGCGAACCCATCAGCACCCTCAAACCCCGAAAACCTTAAAAGCCCGGCACCTAAAACCGGCACCTAAAAGCGAGGTACAAAACGAGGGAGGGGCGCGCCACCGGGCACGCCCCTCCCGCACACAGCCGCACTCACCCAAAACCAGGCCCACAAGCCACCCAAACAGCGCGTCAAGTTGAAAGCAACCAAAAATCTGCAATACTTATATATTGACCCCGTACAGTCAATGCGCTATAACGCGCCCTCAAACCGCTCCACACAACGAGCAACGGAACCCTGCAAACCGCCCAACGCACGCGGAATAAAACCCGCCCCCACAGCGTTAAACCGGATAAACGCAGCAAACACCCCGACCGAGGACGCCAGCACAGACTTGACAGGGTCTTAGGTGTTTTGCAAACAAAACACCCCACCACAAGCCAGAAAGGGTTCTAGTGGCACCTGCAACCAGCAAGAAGACCGTGACCGGCGACGCAACCGAAGAAACCGTCGCAAAAACCACCACCAAGACCACCCGCACCAAGAAGGCAACCACCAAAGCCGCAGCGGCAACCGAAGACACCACCGGCGCAACCGCCGAAACCGGTGCTGAAACCACTGCCGAAACCGAGGCAGACAAGCCCAAGCGCACCCGCAAAACCACCACCACCACCACCAAAACCGCAACCAAGCGCAAGACCGGTGGCCGCCGCAAAAAGAGCGACGACGAATTCGACCTCGGACTCGACGAAGAACTCGAAACCACCGACGGCGAAGACGAAACCGACGAAGAAGACGAAGAAACCGCAGCCAAAATAGAAGAAAAGAAGGCCGCAGAAGCAGTAGCAGCCAAGGGCTCCGGCTTCGTCCTCACCGCAAACGACGACGACGACGCACCCGCACAGCGCGTCGTCACCCCCGGCGCAACCGCCGACCCCGTCAAGGACTACCTCAAGCAAATCGGCAAAGTCTCCCTGCTCAACGCACAGCAGGAAGTCGACCTCGCCAAGCGCATCGAAGCAGGCCTCTACGCCGAACACAAGCTCGCTGAAAACCCCGACATGGACAAAGACCTCAAGAAAGCCCTGCGTTGGGTCGTCCACGACGGCAAGCGAGCCAAAAACCACCTGCTCGAAGCCAACCTGCGACTCGTCGTCTCCCTTGCCAAGCGCTACACCGGCCGCGGCATGCTCTTCCTCGACCTCATCCAGGAAGGCAACCTCGGCCTCATCCGCGCCGTCGAAAAGTTCGACTACTCCAAGGGCTTCAAGTTCTCCACCTACGCAACCTGGTGGATCCGCCAGGCCATCACCCGCGCAATGGCAGACCAGGCCCGCACCATCCGCATCCCCGTGCACATGGTAGAAGTCATCAACAAGCTCGCCCGCGTGCAGCGCCAGATGCTCCAGGACCTCGGCCGCGAACCCACCCCCGAAGAACTCGGCAAGGAACTCGACATGACCCCCGAAAAGGTCATCGAAGTCCAGAAGTACGGCCGCGAACCCATCTCCCTGCACACCCCCCTCGGTGAAGACGGCGACTCCGAATTCGGCGACCTCATCGAAGACTCCGAAGCAGTCGTCCCCGCAGATGCAGTGTCCTTCACCCTTCTGCAGGAACAGCTCCACTCCGTGCTCGACACCCTCTCCGAGCGTGAAGCCGGCGTGGTCGCAATGCGCTTCGGCATGACCGACGGTCAGCCCAAGACCCTCGACGAAATCGGCAAGGTCTACGGCGTGACCCGCGAACGCATCCGCCAGATTGAGTCGAAGACCATGTCGAAGCTCCGTCACCCCTCGCGTTCGCAGGTACTGCGCGACTACCTGGACTAGTACTCCGACTACCAACAACGGCGCACCGGTTCCCGCTCGCGGGGGAGTGCCCCCTCTGCGGCGCCGGGGCGCCTTGAGGACGGAGCCCCCGCTACGCGTGACCGGCTACGCCGTAAGGTTTAGTTTCGCTAGTTCTAGCACATACAGAAAAGGCTCTCCGACATACCGGAGAGCCTTTTCTGCTACTTATATGCGGTTGGAGCGACGGCTTGTGGACGATGCTCGCGGGGGAGTGCCCCCTCTGCGGCGCCGGGGCGCCTTGAGGACGGAGCCCCCGCTACGCATGTCCGTTGCGCCGTCAAAGTTCAGTTCCACAAGGGCTGAGTATGTCAAGTTGGCTTTGCGGGCGATGCACGTTATGCAGTTCCGTACAGTCGGCTCGCGGACGATGCTCGCGGGGGAGTGCCCCCTCTGCGGCGCCCCAATAAGTAAATGAGCCAGCCGCCTTGAGGATGGGGCCTCCGCTACGCATCGCCGCTGCGCCGGGTACTGCTACAGTCCCAGCTGGCGCAGATAGCGTTCCGCCACCGCCTCCACCTGATCCAAACCGCGCACACGCCCCAGCGCCTCTGACCAAGCATCAGCCTCATCGCCACCCACCGGGAAACCAGCCGCCGCCCACAACGCCGCCGCCATCGCACCCACCGAATCCGAATCCG
>ERZ1674176.211-NODE-211-length-13798-cov-26.194353_pt1 | contig 13798 bp, 8 predicted proteins | sample MGYA00581288_ERZ1674176 | MGnify/ENA primary metagenome ERZ1674176 (study PRJEB41354, sample SAMEA4873327) | human saliva metagenome | biome: human-associated habitat [ENVO:00009003]; feature: mouth environment [ENVO:08000002]; material: saliva material...
CCCCCCCCCCCCCCCCCCCCGAAAAATTTTTAAAAAATAAGGGCGCCGGGAACCATACGTTCCCGGCGCCCACTCCCCAGCTGTTCATACCTCAGCGGGGTTCAATTTAGAGGCGGAAGAAACCTTCCACCGCGCGAGTCATGTACGCCATATCGTCCACATGGCACATCTCGCGCATCGAATGCATCGACAGCAAACCAATACCCACATCCACGGTGCGCATGCCCAAGCGGGTAGCCGTAATCGGGCCAATCGTCGAACCACACGGCATATTGTTATTCGACACAAACTCCTGATACGGCACACCAGCCTTCGCACACGCCGCAGCAAACACACCAGCACCCACCGAATCCGTCGCATAACGCTGGTTCGCGTTAATCTTCAGCAGCGGACCACCACCGGGCAGCGGCTGAACGGTCGGATCGTGGTGACCCTGATAGTTCGGGTGTACCAGGTGACCGGCATCAGCCGACAGGCAGAACGACGCCGCCACCGAACGGCGGTACTCCTCCGTGCTCTCACCGCGCGCAGCGGACAGGCGCACCAGAATATCCTCCAGGAACGGGCCAGCCGCACCACTACGCGACTCCGAACCAAGCTCCTCATGGTCAAACGCCGCAAGCATCACAGTCTCGGTAGCGTGCTCGTCCGCATTATCGGCAACGTAACGCTCCAGGGCGGTCAAACCCGCGTGCACCGAAGACAGGTTATCCAGGCGACCGGAAGCGAACAGCTCCTGATCCGCACCGAAGCGGCGCGGCGGCTGCGAATCAGCGAACAGCAGGTCGTAACCCACGATGCTCTGCGGGTCGACCGGCTCACCGTCAATCACGTGCTTCGCCATGTAGCCGAGCACGTCGTTCTCCGCCGGGTCCACGCCCCACACGGGGTACATGTTGAACTGCTTGTCCAGTACCAGTTCGTTGCGCTTGTGGTCCAGGTGCGGCGCCAGCTGCGGGATGCGCGCAATCGGACCGGTGCGCACCAGGCGGTCCTTCAGCTCCCCGCCCTCAAGGACGGTGAGGCGGCCCGCCACGCACAGCTCACGGTCCAGGAAGGAGTTCAGCAGTGCACCACCATAGTTCTCCACGGCAATCTGGTGCCAGCCCTTCGTGGTGATGGAGGAGGAAGGCTTGACCTTCAGGGAGGGCGAGTCGGTGTGCGCACCCAGAACGCGGTAGCCGCTTGCCTTCTGCGCCTTCGCGCCGCCAGCCCAGGCGATAATCGCGCCGTCACGGACGACGAAGTGGCGGCCGGTTGCAATCTGCGGGTCCCATGCTTCGGTCTCTACAAGCTCGGTGAAGCCCGCTGCTTGCAGGCGGCGCGCTACCGTGCGCGCGGCGAGGTAAGAGACCGGCGACTCCGCCACGAATGCGGCGAGGTCTTCAATATTTTTTACAGCATCAACAGTCATGGTTTAACCCTACCTTTTCTTGGGTGTTGATGGGGTGACCGGGGCTGGTAGTCCACGCGGCGTGAAGTATGAGCCCTGGTGAGGCTCGAATGGAGCGGGGCGGGCGGGCCGGGGTAGCTGAGCTAGAACAACCCGCCAAATAGCCTATTTATCAACCTTGAGCGGTTGTGTTTCACGTGAAACCTCGCCGCGGCGAGCGCGCGCATTGAAGATCAGGCAGGCGAGCACCACGTACACGCCTTCCAGGGCGATGCCCTGTAGTGCATCCACGGGGGTCACGCCCTCGGAGGCGAACGGATCCAGACCAGCCACCATGGACAGCAGCATCAGAATCACGTTATTTGCCACGTGCAGGCTGATGGAGGCTTCCAGACCGCCGGTGTACCAGCAGAGGAAACCCGCGTAAATACCCATCGCGAGAATCGTGCTCTGACCCCAGGGGTCGTAGGCGTGGGAGAGCATGAACAGCACGGCGGGCAGCACAATCGGCAGCCAGGGGGTGCGGAGCCAGCGGCCCAGCATCTGCATCATGAAGCCGCGGTAGGCGAGCTCTTCGGCGTAGCACTGCACGGGCACTAGGAGCAGCATCATCGCCACATAAACCCAAAATTCAACCTGTGGAGGTTGAAAATAGCGGTATTCGGGCAGGCTCTCACCGCTCAACGCCAGCATCACGGCGTAGTAGATGCCGTAGACAGCGAAGCTCAAACCCAGGTACGGAAGCAGTAGCGAGCGGCGCAGACGACCCGCCACCGAATGGATCAGACCCCAGGGCTTCGGACCCACGACCAGGCGCGCCAGAAAGAGCGAAGGCACAATCGCGATAAGGGAGAGGAACGTCAGCGCGAACAGCGCCGGGTGTTCCATAATGACGGCGCGGTTCGTAGCTACATCCTGGAGGGAAAGTCCCGAACCCATAATCGTCGCAGCCAGGGCAACTGAAATGATCAGGTTAAGGCCAATAAATACGGCGACGCCGAGCAGGCCTTCCAGCAGGGGTGAGAACCAGCGGGATTTCGGGTCGGCGTGAGAGAGACGGTGGTAGGCAAGGCCGGCAGGCGTAGCAGCAGCCGCGGGGGTTCCGGGGGCTACCTGCGGGGGTGCGGGGGGCGGTGTCATGTTCATTCTTTAATCCTAGCCTTCGCGGGCTCGATGGTGACCGGGCATACTGAAACCTTCAAGTGCTGATTGATACGGATTGTTTCAAAACCATTGAAAAAGCCGTGAATAAGGCTAAAACCCCACCATTCACGGGGTTCATTTTCTGAACCTATGCCATAATTTGAAACGATAATACGCTCATATACATAGTCGCTGATGACCGCTCTTCCGGGGTGTTTTTTCAGCACCAGAAAGGCTACTTTCTTATGGCACTCGTCTTCAATCCGCCGCCCAACTGGCCCGCTCCTCCTGCCGGATGGGCCCCCACTCCTACGTGGCGCCCCGACCCCGCGTGGGGTCCCGTTCCTGAAGGTTGGCAGCTGTGGGTCGAAGAGCCCGAGCCCGAACCCATTCAGGTTGAAGAGGCTACTATTGAGCCGCTGGTTCCCGAGGAGCCCGCTGCCAAGGCAGCTCCCGCTGAGCCCGTAGTCGCTGAGCAGGTTGCTTCCGAGCAGCCCGCCGAGGTTGCGGCACCGCTGACCGTTGAGGACGTTGACCTGGAGCAGCTCGCCGCTGAGCTCGAAGGTGAGCAGATCGTCGAGGTTCCGGAGGCGGCAGCACCCCAGGCTGAGGCATCCCACGTTGAGGCACAGCAGGTAGAGGCGCCCGCGGCTGAGTCCGCTGAGGAGTCCTCCGAGCCCAAGCCGATGCGTCACCTGACTCAGGTTCCGCTGACCGGTACCGCTCTGCCCGAGCAGGTTCTGACCCCGCAGGCTTCCGTTGAAGAGACTGCGGCTGAAAAGGCTGTGGCTGAAGCTCCCGCAGCTGAGCAGGTTGCTTCCGAGCAGCCCGTTGAGGCGCACGTTGTTGAGGCTCCGGTTGCAGAGCCCGCTGTTTCCGAGCCCGCCGCTTCTGAGCCGGTCGTTTCCGAACCTGTTGCAGAGCCCGTTGTTGTTGAGCCCGTCGCCGAGGTTGCCCCCGAGGCACCGGCGGCAGCTGAACCGGTCGCTGAGGCTCCCGCGGCTGAGGCACCTGTTGCTGAGGCTCCCGCCTCCACCGAAGAGGCTCCCCACACCATCGAGAACTCCCCGCTCGTTGAGTTCCACACCCCGGAAACCGAGCGCACCGTCAACCTGTCCGAGCGTACCGTGAACCTCTCGGAACAGCCCGGTCAGAACATGCAGCCCGGCCAGAAGGTACAGGGCAACCAGAACGCAGCGTTCATCCCGGCGGGTCAGGCACCGAACGGCTTCCAGCCGAACCAGGCTGAAGGCTTCCAGGGTGAGGGCTTCCAGGGCCAGAACTTCCAGGGTGGCCAGTACCAGGGTCAGGGTTTCCAGGGTCAGGGCTTCCAGGACGGCCAGAACGTCCAGGGCGGCCAGTACCAGAACAACCCCTACCAGGGTCAGCCGTACAACGCTCAGCAGCCCTACGCAGGTCAGGTGTCCGATCAGGACCAGGCAACCGTGGCACTGAGCAACCCCTACGTCACCGAGCCCGCAGGTCAGGGCGAGGACGACTCCGAGAAGAAGGGTCTGTTCTCCGGCACTAAGATTTGGGGTGTTATCGGTGGTGCGTTGGCTCTGCTGATTGTTCTCATCCTGGCGATTGTCATGCTGATTCCGCGTGGCGGCTCGAACCCCACCTCCGACTCTGCTGCAGCATCGAGCGCGGCGGCTACTTCCGCTGAGGCGTCCTCCGCGGCGGCTTCCTCTGAGGCTTCTTCCGCTCCCGCATCTGAGAGCGCAGCGGCAGGTACTTCCGCTTCTTCCGCAGCACCCATCGCTGCTGCTGAAGCGAAGATGCCCGAGGGCGAGTTCAAGGAATACAAGAAGACCGTCGCCGACAACAAGGACACCATCGACATTGAGAAGATCAAGGGCGATGTGTCCGCAGGCCTGATCTACTACGAGTTCAAGCCCGCAGAGGGCGTGGTCAACGCCTTCATCACCAGCCGTGACGACAAGGGCAACCTCACCTCGGGTGTGAGCGTTCTCGACTCCAGCCGCGACGGCAAGGAGATCAAGGGCACCGCGTGGATTGACGCGAGCAGCCACTCCACCCCCACCCGCAAGCTGGATCTGACCGGTAAGGGCGAGTGGACCATCCGCGTCTACGATGCAGACTCCGCACCCCACTACAAGAAGGGTGAGAAGTTCCAGAGCACCATGAACTACTACGCTTTCACCTACGAAGGCACCGAGGCAACCATGGAGTTCCAGACCAGCGGCCCGACCACCCGCGGCTTCACCGTTCTGAACGCGACCAAGAACGACCCGTTCTTCTCCTCGACCATGCCGACCGTGAAGAGCAGCCTGCAGTGGGTTCAGAGCAACAAGAGCTACCTGCAGGTTCGTACCGACTCCGCGGTTACTTGGAGCATCGGCACTAACTAGCAGCTTGGCTGACTAGGTCAGCAGGCTGGGTATAAAAGTATCCCCCGCGCCCGTGATGGGTGCGGGGGATACTTTTATGCTCGGAGGGGTTTATGCTCAGCGGTTATGCCCGGCGGGGGTTTACACCCTGCTGGAGGCGACCGCCGCCTTAGCGGGAGTACTTCGCCTCCGCCAGTTCGGCGTCCGCTGCGTGTGCCGCACGCTCCACCAGCTGACGATTCGCCAGGTACACAAAGAACGTCACCAGAATAAACAGGTACATCAGCTGGTACGGCATGGTGCCAGCCATCAGGCCCAGGGAGCCTTCGGGCACCATCAGAATCTGATCCGCGTTGAAGTGCGGGGAGAACGCCAGCACAATCCAGAACGGCGAAATGTACATGCCCACCAGCGCCGCAGTCGCCAAGATAACAGCCAGCGTGAAGACGAAGGAGCTGACCCACTGGTACATGAGCGGGAAGATTTCCATGACCACGGCGGCGAGCATTAACGGGTACCAGGTGTTGTGGTGCGACCAGCTAATCGGCGAAATCTGCAGCATCATGAACGCGGTCAGCGCCAGCTGCGCCATGAGCGCACGAGCACGAATCAGCGGAACCAGCAGAACCGCGGTGACCAGCACAATCAGCAGGGTCAACGCCACCTGCACCACCGACAGGGCGGTCGCCGTCAGGTGATGCTGCAGGCCCGCATGGGTCAGCGTACCCATAATCGACACGTTATCGAAGTAGCTGAACCAGCCCACACGCGAAGTGTCACGCACCGCGTGGAACCAGAACGTCAGCGACTCCTCACGAATCACCAGGAAGCCGATACCCACGGTCGCGGCGAAGCTCGCACCCAGAGTCGCAATGCCCTTCCAGTCCTTACGCATGAGCAAAAGCAGACCGAACGCGAGCGGGGTCAGCTTAATACCCGCCGCAATACCCAGCAGCACACCGCGCGGAACGCGGGTTGCCGGGCGCATAAAATCGGCGAGAATCAGCGCCAAAATGATGGCGTTAATCTGCCCAAAATGCGTGGTCAAACGCCACGGGCCGCACATCCAAATCAGCGCCGCAATCAGCGACACCATACCCCAATGACCCAGGTGCTTCTGCAACGGCAGACGCCACGAGCGGCTCCGCGCGTAGGAGTACAGCAGGTACGCGCACCAGTAGCTGAGCGCGCAAATAATGGCGGTAATCAGCAACATGCTCTGCGGTTCGGTGAGGAACGCGAGCGGGTAGAAGAGCAGCGCCGCAAACGGCGGGTAGGTGAACGGCAGGCCGCGTGTGCGGAAGGTGTACAGCTGGTAGCCGTCCGGGCCGTCCGCGAGGGAGACAGCGCCCAGGCGGTACACGTAAATATCGTCAGCCGCCGCGTGCGTCACGTAGTCAAAGGCGTAGAGGGCAACCAGGATGAACAGCAGGTGCGCCCAGAGAGCGCCGCTACGCATGCCGGGGATACGGTCAAAGAAGCTACGACGCGCAGGCTTGGCGAGCTCCTTGGCGGGTTCTTCCTTTGCCGCTTTTTCCGCGGTGGCTACAGAGGATGCGGCGGGCCCAGCACTTTCTACAGCGCTTTCAACAGCCGGTTCCGCAACCGCCGCAGGTTCAGCAGTAGAGCCAGCCGAAGCCCACGGGATTATAGGTGCTACCGCCTCGGTATTCTCCGCGGTCTTCACTACGCTCTTCGCGGTGTTCTTATCAGTATTCACAGGGGTCTTTTCTAGCTCCTTGTCGCGGCTCACGCGGTTGCCTCACGAGAAGCAGCGGCACGCACAGACTGGGCGCTCTCGGACACCAGGGCGCGAGCGCCCCACCAGCCCAGAGGCGCATCGCTACGCACGGAACCGTACTGCACGGGCTCAACCTTCGCACCACGCACCGGCGCGCTCAGAGCGGCAACAGACCAGAGCGTCATCGTCACCCACAGGCAGAACGCGGGAATAGCCGAAACCGCCAACGCGCCCGGAGCCAGCTGTTCCAAACCTTCAGCACTACCGTGGAACCACGACGCAATCCTAATCGGCGACAGGTACAGACCCAGCACCGCAACCACCGCGAACACGGTCGCTGTCACCCGCAGCCACGCCGGCTGAACCGCAAAATAGGTCGGGAACGCGTCCATGATGAACACGGCAGCCAGCAGGGGCAGCAGCACGTTGTGGTGCGACCAGCTAATCGGCGACAGCGCCACCATCAAGGAGGCGGTCACCGCCACCTGCGCCAGCGCGGCACCGCGGCGTTCCAGCTGGTACAGCAGCGCGGCGGTCAGCACAATCGTGACCAGCGCCAGGGCGTAGTAGACGGGCTTCGCGGCGCTCTCAGAAAGACCGAAGTGTAGCAGCCAACCCTGAATCGAGACGTTATCCACAAAGTTCAGGCCACCCACACGGGAGGGGTTCGTCAGCGCGGAGAACCAGAACTCCGGCGCGTCCTTAGGCATCAGAATGAAACCCAGCGCAATGGTGCCGAAGAACGTCGCGCCCAGGGTCGCAATGCCCTTCCAGTCGCGGCGGACCAGCAGAATCAGGCCAAACACGAGCGGGGTCAGCTTCACGCCGCCCGCAATACCAATCAGCACGCCGCGCGGCACGCGGGTCGCCGGACGCACAAAATCGGCAAGAATCAGCGCCGTAATGAACGGGTTAATCTGAATCAGGTCCAGGGTGCGTTGCCACGGGCCCGCCGCCACCACCAGAATGGTCAGCATCGCAATCGTGCCGGCACGACCAAAGTACTGCTGCAGGGGCAGTTCGCGGCCGCGCGCATTCACGTAGTTGTAAATGATCGTGGAAATCCACCACGCCACCACAGCCGAACCGATGACCATAATGACTTTGCCGACTTCCAGCGGAATAAAAGCGAACGGCAAGAACAGCATCGCCGCGAACGGCGGGTACGTGAACGGCGGCTTGATGACGCCGTGATCGTTCAGGGTCGGGGAGTACAAGTCCTGGGTGAAGCCCTCGTTATCGAAAATGGTCATCGCACCCAGACGGTAGATGGAGAAGTCCATACCGGCGAAGGGGTTGGTGAGCAATTTGACGACGTATCCACCGCCAATGATGAGGATGAGTGCCGCAATAGCAATTTTTCCCCAAATGGGGGTGGTGGAATCAGTCCTTGTCACGAGGTGCTTGTCCTTACCTTGGTGCCGGCGGATGCGCGCTTAGGGTGGGCGGGCATCTGATTTTGGAATCCTAATAGTTTATCGCGCGCACCTGTGAAGGATGCATCGGGGAGAAGATTCACAGGAGCAGTTTCACAAGGGCAGATTCGCTCGGGTGCGCAAGCAGAACTATCATGGTGTGAGCCGCCTTCATATGCACGTCATGTCTTCAAAATTGGTACTACTCGGGCAATATAATGGGCTTATTGGCACCCGCCCCAACGCAGGGCCCACCCCAACACAGGGGCACCGGGTGCCGACCCGCACACCGACGTCCACGAACAACCAGCAATGAAAGCAGTGATTACGTGAGTGAACATCTCGGCACCCCACCCGAAGGCGAGAACACGAGCGGCAAGCCCGCAGGCGCGAACGTCTCCGGAGGCGGCTCCTCCGGCCTGAGCATTGGCGCGCGTCCCACTGAGGCGCCCGGCGCGAACCTCACCCCCGAAGAGATTGCACGCCGCGCATCCGGTCGCGGCACGTGGCACCGCCGCGCCTCCAAGCCGGTCTCGCACTGGATATTTACCCTTATCGGCGTGCTTTTGCTGCATAAGTTCATCCCGAATAGCGGCTGGCTGATGGTGCACATTGTCACCCTCGGCCTGATCACGAACTCGATTCTGATTTGGTCGCAGCACTTTACCGAAGCGCTCATGAAGATCAAAATCCCGGACGAGCACCGCGGTACCCAGGTGCGCCGCATCTTCATCCTGAACGCGGGCATTCTCGTGCTCATGATCGGCATGGTCGGTCAGCTGAGCGTACCCGGGCTGTACGCCGCCACGGTGGTGGGTGCGCTCATTGTCGGTTCGATGGTCGCTTGGCACGGCATCTACCTGCTGAAGCAGGTGCGTCAGGCTCTGCCGTCGCGATTCGGTGTGACGATTCGCTTCTACATTGTTGCGGCGCTGCTGCTGCCCCTCGGTGCGGCGTTTGGCGGCATGATTGCCTACCCGAACCTGTCCGGCACCCTGCATTCGCAGTTCCTGCTCGCGCACGAGGCGGTGAACGTGCTCGGCTTCGTCGGTATTACCGCGGTGGGTACGCTGGTGACGTTCTGGCCGACCATGCTGCGCACCAAGATGGTGGATAAGGCGCTCACCCACAGCCTGCGCGCCCTGTACCTGATGTGCGGTGGCTTGGCGTTGACCGTTGTCGGCGCGATTTTTGGGATGCGTCCGCTCGCCGCAGCCGGCCTGGTCGTCTACCTGGTTGCCCTGCTGATTGTCGCCTGGGTGATGGTGCGTACCCTGCGCACCAAGCGCCCGAACGAGTACCCGCCCATGAGCGTAGGTATGGGCTTCCTCTGGCTGATTGTTGGTGTGGCGGCCACCGCCTACCTGGTGGCGACCGTCCCCTTCGCGCAGCTGGACATGCGCGCCGTGACCCCTATCTTTGTGGTCGGCTTCCTGCTGCAGCTGCTGCTCGGCGCGATGAGCTACCTGCTCCCCCAGCGCATGGGTGGCGGCCCGGCGGTGGTGCGCGCCTCCAACAAGGAGTTCAGCCGTTTCGCGGCGGCACGCGTAACCGCCGTGAACCTGGCGCTGCTCATCTTCATGATGCCCAGCTCCATGGTAGGCCAGTCCATTAAGATTGCCGTCGCTATCGTGGGTGCGTTGGCGCTCATGGCGTTCATTCCGCTCATGGTGCGCGGCGTGAAGGCGTCCGTGAACACCCGCAAGGAAATGATGGCAGCACGCGCCCGCGGCGAAAAGCCCGTCTTCAATCAGGAGGCACTCACCCCCGAACCCGTCCCGCACGCCAAGCAGAGCTTCCAGGCGGCACTCGCGGTTGCCATGGCGTTCCTGCTGGGCTTCGCCGTGAACCCGTCCGCGCTGAACCTGCCGTCGTTCTCTTCGGCGGGTTCCGTGGCAGCGACCGGTCAGACCACCACCGTGCAGGTGAAGGCGACCAGCAACTACCGTTTTACCCCCGCAGAGGTGGAGGTGCCCGCCGGTAACCGCCTGGTCGTCGAGGTCACCAACGACGATGAGGGCATGACCCACGACCTGACCTTCGACAACGGCGCAACCACCGGCACCATCAACCCCGGCGAAACGAAAACCGTAGACGCCGGCGTCATTACCGCCGACCAGGAAGGCTACTGCTCCGTGGCGGGTCACCGCTCCCTAGGCATGGTGTTCAAGGTGAAGGCGACCGGTGCCTCCGCAAACCAGGTGGCGCAGGGCGGCCACAACCATGGTTCTACGGGCACCCACAACCACGCCGCGTCGGGTAGCACCCCGACCCTCATGACCGTTGCGAACAGCAGGATTGACATGTCCGCAGCGCCCGGCAGCGGCTACAAGTACCGCGACCCGAACATCCCGGCACCGAACACCGCCACACAGGTGAACGGCAAGACCGTCCGCAAGGTCACCCTGGAAGTTGAGGAAGTCGACCGCGAGGTGGCGCCCGGCGTGACCGTTCACATGTGGACGTTCAACGGGCAGAACATGGCACCGATTCTGCGCGGCAAGGTCGGCGACATTTTTGAAATTACACTCATCAATAACGGCACGATGGGCCACTCGCTGGACTTCCACGCGGGCATGGTCTCCCCCGATAACACGATGAAGACCATCGCCCCCGGTGAGCGTCTCGTCTACCGTTTTGAGGCGAAGGGCGCCGGTATCTGGCTGTACCACTGCGGTACCGCCCCGCTGAGCCTGCACATGACCCAGGGCATGTACGGCGCGGTCATCATTGACCCGGCGGACCTTGACCCGGTCGATCACGAGTACGTGATGGTTCAGGGCGAGGCGTACCTGCACGACACCGGCAAGACCGCCTCCGACGGTAACAAGCTGGCGGAGAACTCGCCGGAGCTGATTGCGGCTGGCACCCCCACGCTGACCATGTTCAACGGCCACGCAACCCAGTACAAGGCGAAGCCGCTGCAGGTGAAGAAGGGCGAGCGTATCCGTGTTTGGGTGATGGCTGCGGGCCCGAACCACGGCACGAGCTTCCACGTGGTCGGTTCGCAATTCGACACCGTCTACAAGGAGGGCGGCTACCTGATGCGCCGCGGCGCGGATGCGTTCGGTAGCCGTGACGGCCACAGCCAGGCACTCGATTTGGCGCCCGCTCAGGGCGGCTTCGTGGAGATGCAGTTCTTGGAGTCTGGCACGTACACGTTCGTGAATCACTCCTTCTCGGAGATGGAGCGCGGTGCCGCCGGCAAGATCGTGGTGACGAACCGTTAGAGGCTCCTGAAGCTCCCCATCATGGATCGGCCCTGCCTGGTGCTCCCTGTCAAAGGTGTACCGGGTGGGGTCATCCTTCACGTGCACGGAGTCTGTACCTGCACTTGATGTTGACTCCGGTAAAGACGCGCCAAGAACTCTCTGACTATGGTTTTCACCTCAACGGAGGGGAATTTTTTCACCATAAACGGCGATGGTGCGCTAGTCTATAGGAATGGCAGATAGCACTTCGGGCGCCTCTTCCGAGCGCAGCGCTACGGGCGCCAACAACCACATCCCCGCTTCGGCGGACGCACAGACTTCCCCTCGGCAGCGTAAAGCTTTCCCGCTTCGCTTTCTCGCCGGGGCACTTGCGCATTGGCAGATTATTGCCTCTGCGGTCCTTCTGGGTGGCGGTGTTGCCGGCTTGGCAGCCACCTACGACGACTACTGCGGCATGACGGAGCTTTCGTATGCTCCGGCGGCTCTCCGCTCCGATTTTGAGGAGGGCTCTAAGGTGTCGGGTTTCCGTCCCGGCGTGCTGGCGGCGCAGATTGAGACTGAGAGCCACTGGCGTGTGGGTGTTGTGTCCCACCAGGGCGCTAAGGGTATTGCACAGTTCACTGATGATGCGTGGAGCGGCGGCCACTATAGCTTCGGCAATGGCGGTAATGTCCTGAACCCGCACGATGCGATTGCGGCGCAGGCACGCTACTTGGCTGAGTTGCGTACTCGTTTGGCGAAGTACGCTTCCAATGAGGATGAGCTGCAGGATGTGGTTCTCGCCGGTTATAACGCGGGTCCGGGTTCTGTGGAGAAGTACGGCGGTGTTCCCCCGTATGAGGAGACTCAGAATTATGTGAAGTCGATTCGCAAGCTGGCTAATTCGAAGTATAAGCTGACCTGCTCCCCCGAGTACCAGTTCAAGCAGGCAAAGTTGAGCTTCGTGAATGGTGTGACTCCGGCGATGGCTGGTGTTCATGCGGATGGTACGGCTCTGTCCCCGGAGGAGTCGGCATCGGCTGCGGCGGAGGCTTCTGCGAGTGCTTCGGCTCGTGCGTCTGCGAGCGGTTCTGCAGGTTCTTCGGCGAAGCCTTCGGCAACGAGTTCCGGCCGCTAGATTCAGCTTTATTGAGTATTCCACCAGGCTATATAGCCGTCTTGGAATATTCCGTTTTATCTATAGTGCGCGGCTGATACCGGCCACCACTACCCTACTATTCACTCTTATATGTACTCTTAACAGCGCGAGGCGCCGACCCCCATTCTCAGGGGTTCGGCGCCTCGCCCTTTTTAGGGCTGAATCGTGCCTAGTTGAAGATGGCGCGCACGACCGAGTAGCCGGAGACCGGGTACACGGCGTTCACGGTTGCGGGCTTCTCGCTCTCGTCCGCGATCTCAATGGACTCGGTGCCGCGCAGCAGCTCCTCGAGCAGGATGCGCAGTTCCAGGCGTGCCAGGGGCGCGCCGGGGCAGACGTGGATGCCGTCGCCGTACACGAGGTTGCGGGACTGGTCGCGGTGCGGGTTGTAGGTGAGGGCGTCTTCGAAGGCGTCCTCGTCGCGGTTGGCGCTTGCCCAGTTGATGGTCACGCGGGAGCCGGCGGGCAGGGTGCGGCCGCCGAGTTCGGTGTCCTGAGTGGTGATGCGGCGGTTGGTGACGAGGGTGTCTTCGAGTCGCATGATTTCTTCGACGGCGAGGGCGATTTCGCTGCGGTCGTCGAGTGCGTTGCCGTCGGCGAGGGATGCGCGCAGGCGGTCCTGCTCGGCGCGGTTGCGTGCCAGGAAGTTGACGAATACGCCCACGGTTGCGGAGACGGTGGACAGCTCGCCCACGGTCCAGTTGCGGATGAGGCTGACGATTTCTTCGTCGGTCATGGTGCGGGGTTCTTCGCCGGGCAGCTGCACGGTGTCGGTGAGCAGTTCGGCGGTGACGTCCTTGGGGTTGCCGGCTGCGGCATCCTCGCGGCGTTCGTCGAGCAGCTGGCGGATGTAGCCGTCGAATTCGAGGGCGACCTTAGCGATTTCTTCGCGGTCGCGGCGCAGGGTGGCGACGCGGTTCTTTTCGATCCATTCGGTGAGGGGCTGTTCGAGGCATGCGGGCCAGCCCATGAAGGCGTTCTGCACGCGCATTGCGTATGCCTGACCGAAGCCCTGCATGACGTCTACTTCTTCGCCGCGGGGCAGTTCTGCGATGAGGGCCTTCACGGCGTCGCGGATGACGGGTGCGAACTTTTCGAGGCGTTCGGGGGTGAAGTACTTGTCGTTGACCGCGCGGAAGGTGGTGTGTTCGGGTGCGTCCATGCCGTTGGGGACGGCGATGTGGCGGGTGGAGACGACGTTGGAGTAGATTTCGGGGTGGTCGAGTACGTGCTGTACGTCGGCGTTTTTGAAGACGGAGTAGCCCATGAATTCGTCGTGGGCGACGGGGCAGCGGCGGCGCATTGCGTCGTAGGCGGCTACCTGGTCTTTCTGCACTTCTTCGCTTCGGAGGTCCCAGTCGTTGTGTACGTTCTCAGTCATTGTTCACCCGTGTTCGTTATA
>ERZ1674176.212-NODE-212-length-13738-cov-9.232990_pt1 | contig 13738 bp, 18 predicted proteins | sample MGYA00581288_ERZ1674176 | MGnify/ENA primary metagenome ERZ1674176 (study PRJEB41354, sample SAMEA4873327) | human saliva metagenome | biome: human-associated habitat [ENVO:00009003]; feature: mouth environment [ENVO:08000002]; material: saliva material...
AAAAAGTATGATATTATCATTAAAAGCATTATTTATTAATGCATTATTGGCACTTATTGCCTCAATGTTTATTGCGCCAATCGTAGGTGCTTCAGTACCTATAGTAGCAACAGCTATTGTAGCTACTTCTACTGTAGTTCAGTATGTTGCCCCCTCTCTTTTCAAAGGAGTAGCTATGGCGGGGCTACAGACAGAAGTATGGATAGCGGGTATTAAAGAAAACCCTGTACCTAATAACTCGTTTATATACCAAAGTATAGACTTGTCGCAATATGTGGAGCATAACAAGTTACACCTTGCCGAAGCGGGTGTGGAACCTGCCGTACACGAAGATTATTTTGCTACGGCTAATAATCCATTGCCCGTTACCGATATTACCGATATAGGTAATGAGGTAGTGTTACACACCTATTCTACCGAACAAACACGCCACAGAGAGTTGCAAGACATTGAACTTTCTTATGATAAACGTTCCAGTATTATCGGACGCCACCGTTTATCGTTAGAAAAAAACTTAGGAAAACGTGCCGCTTACGCTTGGGCTCCTAAACAAGATGGCACAGGCAATAAGGTGTGTAACCTCTCTGCCAGCGACTCGGTGATTGACGCTATCATAGACCTTAAACAGTTTATGGAGGAAAACGATATTCTTCAGGGCGTGAACATCTGCTTCACCCCCGAACACTTTGCCCGCATTCGTAAGGAGGACAAACGCCTATATAAGGATATCCTCAACGAGCAACAGATGTATGGAATTAAGGTATTCCAATATAGCCAAAATCCGCTATACACTTCTGCGGGTGTAAAAAAACCATTTGGCGCAACCAAAGATAACACCGATAAGCGCGCTTCCTTTATGTGGGTAACCGATGAGGTGTTCCGTTGCTTCGGCGATGTAGAGATGTATGCTACTCTGCGCGACTCTGGGCTACAAGCTGATACTATTTCTTTTGCACAGCGTGCCTTAGTAGGGGTCATCCGTGCTAAAAACCCTAAATTCTTAGGAGCAATCTTATAGGAATATATAGTAGGGTGAGCGGACGAGTTCAATGGTATCCATACCTCACCCTACTCCTATATTAACTTTAAAACAGAATACAATGACAACAGCAGAAAAAGCAAAACAATATTTTGAGGAAAACAAAGCGACAAAAGAGCTCTTTGCTACCTCCGATGGCTTCCTCTTCTTACTAAAAAAAGATGCACAAAACCACGCACAAACCTTAGAAGATAGCACAGTGGAGAGCTATACTAATGAGGTAGAAGATAAAGTAGTAACAGAAACACCAGACAAAACTGAAAAATCTGAAAACTCTGACGAGTCAGAAGGTGAGACTGTAACAGATACTTCAAAATTCAACTTTTTTAAACCTAAAAAATAATGGCATTACCTAAAGTATTATTCAATATTGCCAAAGACGGCTTAGGCAGAACTACGGCTATACAAAAGACTACTGGACTTATCGCAACGGGAGTTACGGTGAGTAGCAAAGTAGAGTTGGGCAAGTCGTACCAAGTATTCTCACTAAAAGAAGCCATAGCTTTGGGAATTTCAGAAACTGAAAACGCCTTTGCCTACAAGCATATCAAAGCGTTTTATGACCAAGCCCCAACGGGTACCCCCCTATGGGTAATGCTCGTATCGGATGCCACTACTATGACGGCAATGCTCGACAAAGATGGTGCTTTTGCACCTACCCTTATTGCTGATGCCAAAGGGGCTATCCGCGTGCTTGGGGTAGTGAAAAAGGCTACTGGTAGCGAGACTATCACCGCAGGCTTAGACGCCGATGTGCAGACAGCTGTAGTGAAAGGGCAGGCTCTTGCCCAGCACTTTGAAAAGAAGTATATGCCTTTTAGGGTAGTCGTGTCGGGAAATAGTTGGAATGGCAAGGTAGCAGACCTTACTAATTTCTCTGAAAACGAACTTAACAAAGTGGCTTGTTTTATCGGGAATGACGATAAGGAGAAAGAAGCATCAGTTGGTTTGTTCTTAGGGAAAATAACCAAAATACCCGTACAACGCAAAATTCACCGCGTAAAGGACGGCAGCGTATTACCCCTGGTAGCATACTTTACCGACGGCACCACTATCGACAGCAAAGCCGACCAATGGGACGCGCTTGACGACAAAGGGTATATCTTCTTTCGCACCTTTGTAGGGCGTTCGGGCTACTACTTTTCGGGCGATAATACTCTTACCAAGCCTACTGACGACTTTAAAAGCCTTAGTAATGGCTTAGTAATGGACAAAGCAATGCTCCTAAGTTATGGAGTATTGGTAGAGGAACTCAGCGACGAGGTGTTACTATCCGAAGACGGCAGTATTCACCCCGCTATTATCAAGGGTTGGCAAACCAAACTTGAGAGTACCCTGCAAAGCCAAATGGTATCGCAGGGCGAGCTATCAGCGGTAAAGATTGATATAGATCCAAAGCAACGTGTGCTACAAACGGGTAAAGTGGTGATAGGTATCAAACTGTTACCCGTAGGTTATGCCGACTTTATAGAGGTAAACATCGGTTTTACTACAACAGTCAATTAGTAGATTAGAAAATTAGCAAATTATGGCAACATTCGACAGCAAACAATATGCGTGGTGTAACCTCTCTATCGTCTTTGGCGGGCGCATTATCATAGGAGTTACAGAGTTGGAGTACACCGAGAAACAAGAGAAAGACTTTCTTTATGGGCGCGGGTGCAAACCTCACGGAGTGGTGGCGGGCAACCGTAGTTATGAGGGTAAAATAAGCCTTTGGCAAAGTGAGGCAGAAGCAATGACACGAGACGCGCCGAACAATGATATACTTAGCCTTAGCTTTGACCTTGTCGCTTCCTACGTGCCTTTGGACGGCGGACAGATAGTTACCGATATTCTCAAGCACGTGGAATTTACCGAAGTGAAAAAAGGAATGAAGCAAGGCGATAAGAATATGATTATGGAGCTTCCTATTATATTCACTGATATAAAGAGACAAGCCTAACAAATTAAACAATAACAAAATGTCTGTGCGGCTCGCACTTTAAAAACCTTTTAAAAGCAGTTTAAAATGATAACTAAAGAACAAATAGAAGAATGGAAAAAGCAGTACAACGATATTTATGTACTGAATATTGATGGTAAAAAGGCGTATTTGCGTACGCCCGACCGACAAACCCTTAGTTGTGCCTCTACTTTGGCGACTAAAGACCCGCTAAAGTTTAACGAAGTGGTGCTCAATAACTGTTGGTTGGGTGGCGATGAGGAGATAAAGACAGACGATGCGCTGTTTCTCGCCGCCAGTAGCAAACTACCCGACCTTATACAAATCAAAGAGGCTACCTTGGAAAAGCTCTAAGTGATGCGGAGATAGACGAGGGGCGGGATTGGCTTCGTATCACTAACGCTTCCTTGCGTTATTATATGCACATTGCCAATCCCGACGACCTCACCGATACCCAGTGGGCTATGCGAGTAAAAGAATTAGAATGGCTTAGACAAAAAGAAAAGGAACAATAATCACCAATGGCAGACTTGTTACAATATACCTTGTACTTACGCGATATGGTAAGCGACCGCTTGCAACGCATCAATATCACTACTGATGCGATGCTTGACCGCTTTGGATCTTTGGAACGCCTACAAAGGCAGGTGTCGCAAGAGTTTAGCCAAATGGGCTCTTCGGTGAGTACCTTGCAAAGTCGGATTAATCTGTTGCGTGCTGAGCGTGATTTGTTACCCGCTAATGGGCTTACAACCATTCGCACTTATAATAGGGAAATCAACCGCTTAGAAAGGCAGGTTACCCAATTGCAGAACAATACTGGGGGTCGTCTGCGCTCTTGGTTCTCTCAGGCAATGGCAGGGCTACCTGGTTTGGCTACCAACCCTCTTATATTGGCGGGAGCCGTGATAGGGGGAAGTATCCGCAAGGGTATGGAAGCCGACCTACAACAAGCTAATATCACCACTTTGCTTCGTGGCGATGTAGAAAAAGCTAAAGCCTTATATGCCCAGCTATCTGATTATGGGGTAAAAACACCCTACGACAAGGCGGGACTTATTGAAGCACAGAAGACGATGATGTCCTTCGGGCTTTCCTCTGAGTTTGCTTTTGGCAAGCTCAAGAACATCGGCGATATTGCTATGGGTGATTCCCAAAAAATGAAGAGCTTATCACTTGCTTTTGCACAGGCTACTTCGGCAGGCAAGTTACAGGGGCAGGACTTAATGCAGATGATAAACGCGGGCTTCAACCCCTTGCAGGTGATTAGCGAGCGTACGGGCGAGAGTATGGCACAGCTCAAAGAACGAATGAGCAAAGGAGGTATTTCGGCTCAGGAACTCGCACAAGCCTTTGAATGGGCAACCGATAAACAAGGGCTATTCTACCAAGGTGCAGAAAAGGCGGGGCAAACCCTCAGCGGTAAGTTCAACAAGATGATGGACTCTATCACCGAACTTGCTCTAAAAGTGTACGAGGCTATTAGCCCTATACTTGGTCCCTTGGTAGACCTTATGGCAGTTATATTTTCAAGCATAGGAGGAGGTATAGGCTGGCTCATTCAGAAGTTTCAAGAGGCTAACCCCGTGGTGCTTCTCGTTGCAGGAGCTATAGGTATCTACGCAACAGCTATGATACTACACAACACCTATACAGCTATTGCTACCGCTTGGCAACATAGGCTCACCTGGGCAGTGATTAAGACAAACCTTGCTTTTTTAGCCAATCCCATTACGTGGATAATAGCGGGTATTATAGCCCTTATTGCTATCATCACTTATTGCATTGTAGGCGTAAGTGGTTGGGGCAAAGCGTGGGATAACACTGTACAAGGTATGAAGTATATATGGGAAGCCTTTATACTCACCTATAAAGCTCATTGGAATACAGCTGTTAATGCTTTTATGGCAGGTATAGATGCCTGTAAGCTTGCCTGGTATAAATTCAAAGAAGCGGTTGGTTTAGGCGATAGTTCTGAGAACCAAGCGATGATTGCCAAGATACAAAACGACTTGCAAGAGCGCGCTAAATCGGTAACTGAAGGATATAAGAAGGCAGGCGAGGCAGGGGCTAAAGCTAAAGAAGCCTTTGGCAAAATAGGGGACTCTTTAGAGTTCAAGAGCTTTAAGGAGGTAAAAGACGGACTAATGGGCAAGCTGGGTATGAAAACCGAAAGTACTCCCGCACCAGGGATAAGTCCTATTACGGGAGAAACTACAGCCACCACGGGAGAAGGCACTAAAACCAAGGACAATATTGTATCAGGAGGCACCCGACAAACGCATATCAATATACAGATAGGCAATGTAGGCACTGATACTAAGGTATATGTTTCCTCTGTACGTGAAGGAGTAGAGAACTTTGGAGCAATGGTCAAGGAGGAACTTCTTAGGGCTATCAATAGTATAAACCAAATGCAGACAGCTTAATGAAAGATATACTAATAGATGAGGAAAACGATTTGCGCCTATTAGCAGGTGATTTTGAGGTGGGGTACTCTGATGACCAACAGCAAAAGGCTATCCTTACTACTGAGAAGGGTGAATGGAAAGAGCACCCCGAAGTAGGGGTAGGCATCGCCCAAATGCTCGCCGATGACCTCTATACCGAAGTACTCATTGAAATAAAAAAACAGTTGGAGTATGACGGTATGCAGATTAACGATGTAGCCCTACAAGAGGACGGCAAATTACTAATTGATGGACAATATAATTAAACTATGGCACTAAACAAACAAGCCCTTCAACAAGGCATTATCCGCCTTCAACAAGATATGCAACGTAAAACAGATGCAAGTATGGAGGAATATGCCGAACGCTTAGCAAGCCTTATTGACGCCTTTGTACGTAGTGGTGAAGTAACCGTAGCCGCAGGTATATCTGTAAGCACGGTAGGTACAGCCACCGCCCAAACTGGTGCTACTAACAGTACTGGAACGGGTACAATAAGTTAAAAACAAAATAATAATATGACAAAACTCAACTACATCTTACAAGGATTTGGCTTTAGGGACTCTCACGACTTCCTACGCTCATCCTTTGGTCACACTTTTTCAATGCTATTTATCAAAATGGACGTTATACTATCATTACTATTTGCCACCGTACACTTCTTATTTGGTTTTAACCATTTATTCCTAACTGCTTATGTAGTGCTACTTATCTTTGAGTGGATCACGGGGGTACAAGCCTCCCGAAAGAGAGGGGAAAAGCACGAGAGTCGCAAGTTTGGGCGTATGTTGCTGAAGATAGCCACCTACTTAGTGCCTATTTATATACTCCATACCTTTTCGGCTAATGTAGAGTTTCCAAGTCTTGGCGGTTTTGAGTTCGACCCCTTTCACTGGCTCTATTGGGTAATGCTCATCGCCATTATATGGCAATTAGTAGTGAGCCTCTTAGAGAACTTAGACAGCTTAGGCTTTCGATTTGCAAAGGTGCTACTCAAGATTATTAATAAGAAGTTTTATAAGACTTTTGAGTTAGAAGATGACAGTAACAGCCCTACATAATCAATCACTATTAGACCTCGCCCTGCAACACACAGGCACAATAGAAAGCGTCTTTGAATTGGCTAAAGATAATGCCCTCAACATCACCGATGATGTAGTAGCAGGCAAAACATTAGTATTACCTACCGAAGCATTCACTAACAAAGATATATTAGCCTATTACACCGCTAAAAACCTACAGCCTGCAACGGCTTTCACCAAAGAAGACGAACAAGTAGCTAAACGCCTTGAGGGTATTAGTATATGGGCGATTAACTTAGATTTTATAGTAAGTAAAGAATAATAATACTATGGGAGAGAACAAAGAATACGAAGAATTTGTAGAGAAATTCAAATCTAAAAAGACGACAGACGATTGCTATACGCCTCCTGAGGTGTATGAGGTAGTATTGCAATACGTACGAGAAAAATGTCCTATAGAGGGGTTAAAAGTGATACGTCCTTTCTACCCAGGAGGGGACTATGAGAATGAGAGCTATGATGAGCATTGTGTGGTAGTGGATAATCCTCCTTTCTCTATCATCTCACAAATCATTAGATTCTATAATGCTAAAGGGGTTAAATATTTCCTGTTTGCACCCCACCTTACTTTATTTGTCACTAACCAAGATTATACAGCTATTGTTGCATCTGCTGATATAGTGTATGAGAATGGAGCTAAAGTAAAAACGTCATTTGTTACTAATATGATGGGGGATGTGAAGATATTAGGCGATGCAGAACTGAGACAAAGGCTCCAAGCGATAACAGATACTAATAAGGTAAATCTGCCTATCTATCAATACCCTGACAATGTGATAACCGTATCGAAGATAGCCTCACTGGTGGAAAAAGGAGAGAACATCGTTATTATGAAAAAGGACGTGACCTTTTGCCGACAATTAGAAAGCCAAAAACCACAAAAAAAAGGGTTGTTTGGTTCTGGATTCTTAGCTTCGCACTCTGTTGCAAAAGAATTAGTTGCAAAAGAATTAGTTGCAAAAGAATTAGCTAAAAAGAAAGAGGTTATTTATTGGGAACTTTCAGATGCCGAATACTCAATTATTAAACAATTAGGATAATGGCACGCACTATACAAGATATACAAACCCTTATCCTCCAAGCCAAAGCACAAGAGCCTGCACTGGATAGCCTCAACAGCACTTCCAAAGTAGCTATATGGCGATTGTGGGTCTATATTATAGCAGTGGCTATATGGAGTTTGGAAAAGATTTTTGACATACATAGGGCGGATATAGACAAACGCCTTGCCGAGCTCAAACCCCACACAGCCCGTTGGTACAGAAGCAAAGCCCTTGCCTTTCAGTATGGTTTTGATTTGTTACCCGACAGCGACAAGTTCAACAACCAAGGGCATACAGAGGAGCAGATAGAAGCCAGTAAGATAGTCAAGTACTCGGCAGTAATAGAAAGCAAAAACGAGGGGCGTTTGATAGTAAAAATAGCAGGCGAGCAAGGCGACACGCTCCAACCTATCACCGAACCCCAAAAGCAAGCCTTTGAAGCCTACTTACAAGAAATCAAAGACGCGGGGGTGCGCCTATCGGTAGTGAACTACCAACCCGATATACTTCACTTGCAAATGAAAATCGTCTATGACCCGCTTGTATTAGATAGCAACGGACAGAGTATCATTCACGCCACCAAGCCCGTAGAAAAGGCTATTAAAGACTATTTAAAACGCCTGCCTTTTAATGGTGAGCTTGTATTAGCGCATCTTATTGACGCGCTCCAACAAGCCGAAGGTGTGAAGATACCGCATTTAGTTCTCGCACAAAGTAAGAACATCACCAGCGGTGGAGACTACGGAGCTTTTGAAACGATAGAAATAAGCAAGATACCCACTGCGGGCTACTTTTCGATAGACAACTTTAACGATATAACCTACGTTAGCAATGTATAACCTTAATATCGACAAACTACTTGTACTGCTTACACCCACTTTTTTGCGAAAGCCAAAGTTGGTGGCGTGGTTAAGAATGCTGGCAACGCCATTTCACAAACTGTTGTACGACTTTCAGCGAGCCAGCCAAGACAACTTGTACAACTTGGCTCACAACAGCCAAGTATGCTATTTGCGCAAGGCACTCAATGATGAGTTTGATGACGAGCAACGGCGTATCCGTATAGAAGACGGCAAACAAAACAAACGCCTCTACATCTACCCCCGCAGTGCCAATAAGCCTTTGTTTTTAGGCAAATCCTTCCTCTATCAACGAGGTGACTATATCGACGGAGGTGTGGACTTTATAGTGGTATTGCCACAAGTTTTAGAATACGACAAATATAAACTTGAAGCCTTAGTGAACTTCTACAAGTTAGCAGGAAAACGATGGACAATAGAAATTAAATAATATGAATAAGTTACATACAGAACACAACGCAGGCTACCCTTTTGATGTTGGGTTTCTTGCCTTTATGCAAAACGCTTACAGCCTATTTAACCATTTTGGTCAACTTGCTGGAAATAAGGCTATTATCTCAGGTTGTGAGGAGATAGGAAACACCATCACCCCTGGCACTGTCTTTATCAACGGAGAACTTTTTCCCTTTGAAGGAGGTGCTAAAGGTGATACCGTTATCATCAAAGAGGAAACTAACGAAGTAACCTTTGATGACGGCTTCCTCCGTCCTTTAGAAACTATCCGTACAGCCGCTTTTGGTCGCTCTACTCCTGAAAAGACCTACAATTGGGAAGACTTTCAACGCATTACTAATCTACAAGATTTAGGCAATAACAAAACAGATAACACCGAGACTAAAAAACTCCTTGAGCGCATTGAAAAACTCGAAAAACAAAAGCAAGCGGTGCCCATAGGTCTGATTGCTCTATGGGGTAAGCCCGCTAACGAAATACCCGCAGGCTGGCGGGAATATGTGAACTTACGAGGTAAAATGCCTATAGGTCTCGACCCTGATTATGTTAAGACAAAAGACGACTCGCAAGATTATGGGATCAACCAGCTGTTAAAGCAAGGAGGCGAAAGATCTCATAAACTTACCACTGATGAAATGCCTTCGCATAGTCATAATATAGGAGGACTTCCCACACAAATAAATGACACCGATAGAGGAATAGGGCATAACTCACAATTCAGTATAGATGATATTGACACTCGTACTTCAACAAGTACAGGTGGAGACCAGCATCACAACAATATGCCACCCTATAGAGTCGTACAGTTTATTGAATATGTAGGCGTTTAACTAATAAGTAATAACTTAAAATTTGTAATAATATGACACCAAGAAAAACACTTTACAAATGGTTTTCAAATTTTATGAAACCCGCGCAAGAGCACTTTAAAGCGCTCATCGACAGCTTTTGGCACAAGAGCGAACAGATTCCAATGGGCAACATCGAGGGACTCTCCCGCGCCATTGAGAATACCGTATCGGCAGGGCAGCTGCTCAATCACATCAATGACACCAATGCCCACCGCACCTTATTCGACAAAAAGGTAGATAAAGAGGAAGGCAAAGGTTTATCATCTAACGACTTCACTAACGACCACAAGCAGAAGTTAGAGGACTTGCAGCCTACTGACACTTCGGGATTGTTACCTAAAGGGGGATATGATGGTACGGGACAACATCTTAAAGAGGCTATTGACGGACTGCAAAGCAAAATGGAACAAGTGGAATCTACCCTAAGCGTAGACGACACCTCTCTTGACACTCTTCAAGAAATTGTTAGCCAAGTAAAGGATAACAAAAACTTGGAAACCTTGCTGACAGGTAAAGTGGATAAGGAAGAAGGTAAAGGGCTTAGTTCAAATGACTTCACCAAAGAACTAAAGAAGAAGTTAGAAAACCTTTCTCCTCTAGTAGGTTTTCATTTTAGTGGTAATCTAATTAAAGGAAGTAAAACATATTTAAATACAGATTTATCTGGATTAACTACATCTACGGACTTTAAAATAGAATCTCCTTTTAAAGCAGGGAAGTATTTGTTGATCTATAGTGGTCGCAAAATGGAAGAAGGCTTTCTTATAAAGTTGTTAACTCTAGATAACCAAGTAATTGAACTAAATGATAAAGTAAAGTTTCTACATACTGATAATGATGTAGAAACAAAAACACAATACTACTTATTAGATACCGCAAATATTAGTGGAAAGGTAAATATAAGTTCTATTCAAACCTTAAGAGTTCCAGGCGGTGAGGAACTTAGTAACTTCTTTTATTTACAGTTGAGACGTGTTTTAATGTTTCCCGAGTGGGAAACAGACAAAAGTCCTTACAATACCTACACTAATGTTGTAGATTTAGACAAAACTCACCCTCTTATTGAATTAGGGCGTTGTAACACTGTTTACCCTTTCGAAGAAAGAACTACTATTTATATCCCTTACTTAGAGAAAGCTACATTTTCAGTAATGAAAGTAGGATATAGTAATAATAATCATATAATTTCTTTCAAAAGTATTGGTACAACAGAGAAAGGAGAAGAACCAGTAATAGTAGGAGATTCTGAAATTGCAGGTAAAAAAATATCTCGTGTAGAGGGTGTGTGTGTAGGCGGATATATATATATCACAGTACACAACAAAGAATAAAAACGCTATGCGAAAACATATCATCAAACTATTTGCACTCAGTTATATAGTGCCTTTTGCAGGTAAAACAAGAAGTTTTACACGTTCCGCTAACATTATCTTACCCTTAATACTCATCGGTGGGCTCATCGTTTGTGCTGAGCTTTATAGCTGGCTATACATACTCTTGCCATTGTTGGCTGTAGCTTGTTTCTTTGGATTTGGCTATTTTCACTTTTGCCCACTTACAGACAAAGACTTTCCCCTGCTTGACGATACCCAACGTTGGCAGTATGAAGCCTTTCAAAGGCGTGTAACTCCAGAGCCTAAAAGCTACAATGCCCAATGGGTATTATGGGTAAACCCTTTGGCAATAGTCATAACCCTTACTATATTATTCACCTTAATACTCTAATAACCCAATGAAAAAAAGCTCGCGCAACATCCGTTACTTAGTGGTTCACTGCTCCGCTACACCAGAGGGCAGAGAGCACACCGCCAAAGATATTAACCTTTGGCACAGACAAAGAGGCTTTAATGAGATAGGTTACAACTACATCGTACGACTTGACGGCACGGTTGAAGAGGGCAGAGACGTCAATAAAATTCCTGCCCACGTAGAAGGGCATAATAAGGACAGCATCGGTATTTGCTACATTGGTGGGGTGGATAAGAATACCCTCCAACCCAAAGACACCCGTACATTCGCACAGAGAGAAGCCTTAAAAAAGCTCCTCACCGAGCTTAAAGCCCTCTATCCCGAAGCCGAGATTTTAGGACACAGAGATTTCCTAGGGGTAGCTAAAGCCTGCCCTTGTTTTAACGCAAAAGACGAATACAAAAACATTAGCAAATGAGAAAATTAGCACTATTATTATTGGCGTTCCTTGCTTTGGTAGGTTGCCGTACTCGCAAGGTCGCCACTACCGAGCAACGCCAAGTACAGAAAGAGCACTTTATCCATTACAAGGATAGCTCACAGCTCTTTGCCTATCAAGCCCATAAAACGGGCTTGTCCGAACAGTCCAACACGTCCTTTGAGTTAGAATTAGAAACCCTCACAGATAGTGTAGGCAAGCCACGTGAACTTATCTACACCCGCATTCGTGACGGCGATAATGAAGTTATAAGAGTACTCAACGGAAAGGTTAAGCTACGAGCTACAAGCACCCATTCTAAGAGCCTACAGCAGGCTGACAGTACCCTTTTATATAATACGAAGATACAGACAAAAACCGAAGCGCAAAAGTACAAATATACCCAACACAAACAAGTGAACAAACAAGTAAAAAACAGCACCATAAGGCACATTCTTTGGCTCTTGCTACTACTCGCCTTGTTAGTCTATATATGTTGGAAACACAAGCCGTTTCGGTGGAAGTAAGAATTTAAACAGCTTTTAAAACGCTTTTAAAGCACTGCTAAAAAGGAGGACAAGCATTAAAAAAATGTCCTCCAACCAAATTAAATAACTTCCTACGGTAATTTAATTAAGCACAAAAGCCCACAGTTGGAGGACGAAAGTCTTCTGATTGTGGGTTTTTATGCTTATTACCGTAGGAGTTGCAAAAGTACAACTATTTTTTAAAACACCAAAAAAACACTACCAGTGCGGCTCGCACCGAACACTAACCGAAGATAAACCGAACACTAACACTAAAAAAATGAAAAATCACACTACATCACCATTACCTTTTCAAGGGCAAAAGCGAAAATTTGTCAAACACTTCAAAGAAGCCCTAAAACACTTCCCTGCCAACGCCACCTACATCGACCTATTCGGCGGTTCAGGCTTGCTCTCCCACACCGTCAAAACCACTCATCCCAACGCCCGCGTAATATGGAACGATTACGACGACTTCGCTCACCGATTGACACTCATACCCACCACTAACAAAATCATCGCTAAATTACGCCCCATTGTTGCAAATTACCCCAAAGGAACACGCATCAATGAAGCAAAACCTGCTATTTTGGAAGTCCTCCGCCAATACCCACCAGAAGCCTTAGACTGTATTACCCTCTCTGCCAACCTCCTTTTCAGCAGCAAGTACACCACCACTTTTGAGGCACTCTCCAAAGACGGCTTCTATGGCAGAGTTACCCAAGCACCCTACAATGCCGATGGTTACCTTGCAGGAGTAGAACGCCGTCAAACCGACTATCGCAACCTTATAGCAGAGTTTGAACACACTCCCAATACTGTATTTATTCTTGACCCGCCCTATCTTTCCACTGACATCAGTTCTTATGCAGGCGCACAAAATTGGAAGCTAAAAGACTACTTACATATCGTCAAAGCACTTAATACAATGTCTCAGTATGTCTATTTTGGTAGTAACAAAGGGCAACTCTTAGACCTTTTCGATTTTCTTTCCAACGAATATGACCTCCCCAGTCCGTTCAACGACACTACACGAGTAATCGTCAGTACGAGTGTCAATTACTCAAGTACCTACGAAGATTTAATGATTTTTAAATACTAAAGAAACAATGAAACCCATATCAAAAATCTGGCAACGCACGCCAATATCCTACTATGGAGGTAAGCAGACAATGCTGCCACATATCCTGCCTCTTATCCCCGAACACGCCATCTACACCGAAGCCTTTTTCGGTGGAGGTGCAGTTTTTTGGGCAAAACAACCTGTCAAAACCGAAATCATCAACGACTTCAATGCTAATGTATATACCTTCTACAAGGT
>ERZ1674176.213-NODE-213-length-13728-cov-26.120530_pt1 | contig 13728 bp, 10 predicted proteins | sample MGYA00581288_ERZ1674176 | MGnify/ENA primary metagenome ERZ1674176 (study PRJEB41354, sample SAMEA4873327) | human saliva metagenome | biome: human-associated habitat [ENVO:00009003]; feature: mouth environment [ENVO:08000002]; material: saliva material...
CTGCAGCGCATCCTCGACCGCGCTACGGCAGAATCCAAATAGTTGAAAGGGAAATAGCATGAACGCATTTATCAATGCCATAACCGACCCTAGGCTTCTTTTCCTATGGTTCTGCTTTATTTTCTTGGCTCTCGCATCTTTATTGCTGGGTATGGTCGAACACTGGCCGTGGGGCGCAATATTCTTCGTTATGGGGCCTGTGACCCTCTTAGCTCTAGACATGGCACATGATGAAAGCATTGCAGGCAAAGCAAACGGTGGCCCTTTCCACCACTTCTTTATCTTCGTTTTCTTCTTCGGTGCAGTGGGCTTGATTGTACTGACGGTTCTTACGGCTTTCGGTGTACTCCAGGGAGATACGACTCCGTGGACCCCGGAAACAAACTTCGCCTCGTGGTATATAGCTGCCGGGTCGCCCATCGTCCTTGTCCTAGTCACACGCACCGACCCCAAGGACGGCGCCCCTGACCTGCAACGCATGGAACAGCTGGATAGGCGCTCAACCCGTATGGGTGTTGTGACGGCGGCTATTTTTGCGGTTCTGTGCCTTGTGGTTCCCCTGATTAGTCTCTCCGCTACAAGCTACGATTCACTTGCCCTGGCGTTGACGCTCCTCCTTACCCCGTGGTTCCTATACCTCGTGTGCAATGGTCTTTTCTACCTGTACCACCCGCATTTTGAGGAGGGGTCTGAGGGGTACCGGACCCTGCGTGTCGTGTGCATCGGCATGGTGGGGATGTCTTGCTGCATTTCGTTGGTGTACATGATCAACACACTGAACCGTTCAGAGTGGCTACCCGCGCTACTTTTCGCGGTATCGATGGCGTCAACTGGGTGGTCGGTGAAGGATTACGTCACCGTGGGTATCACCATTCCCGAGAACGAAGACGAGTATCTATCCTCTCATGCTAGCGTTCAGGAGGCGGAGTAAAACATGCTAGATACATTCTTTAGTATTTTCTGGGGAATTGTTTTGGTGCTCTCCGTTGTCTCTGTTCCCTACATCATTATCAGGTACGAGATTAATCGGCACCAAGATAAGAAAAAAGAAGTGCAGGGAATTTTTTAATAAGATCAATTTAAAGAAATGGGATATTTAATAAAATTACCTTTTTCTGCTGAGTTATAGTAGGGGAACTGATGGAAATTAATTACAAACGCCGCCAGAGAATAGCACTCATTATTTCGTTCATCATTCTTTGGTACATGTTCTTTGTTTTCCCTAAATACTCACGTGATGACAGTGACGGTATCACCGCCACCTGCACCGTAACTAAGGCATATACAAAAGAGATTGGCGGAACAGTAAGCGGCATGAATGATATTAGACCCAAAGGTGTTTTTGAGACAGAAGAATGCGGCACTCTCACGATGATTGTGCCGCCGGAAGGTCGCAAGATTCCCGAGTACGTTGAGACCGTCAAACCTGGCAAAAAATACCTATTCCACGTCGCAAACTCATCACCTAAAAAGGAACGGGATTTTGTAACGACCCGCTTTGAAGAAATCAAAGAATAACAACCTCATAAATTAAAAACAAAGCCCCTGCGGCCGAGAGTCATCCTCTCAGCCGCGGGGGCTTCATCGTATCAGCGTGTCCTCACGCGGCGAGCGTTAGGAGGCGCGGCGGCGGGAACGCAGCACCATCACAGTGCCGGCACCGAGCACCAGTGCGCCGCCCACAGCCACAGACACCGCACCAAAACCAGTACGCGCCAGACCGCCCTGCTGGGAGCTACCAGAAGAAGCAGACACACCGGACTGACCCAAAGAGCCGCCACCGGTACCGCCGCCGGAGATACCGCCCGGGTACACGCCGCCAGCAGAACCATCAGCCGAACCGTCAGAGGAGCCCTGCGCGTTCACATCACCGGCAGCACCAGAAGCACCAGCCTGACCGGACTGACCACCCTGCGCGGCACCAGACTGCGCGGAGCCGGGCTGGTTAGCACCAGCGGTACCGCCCGGGGTTGCCGAATCCACACGGCGCACACCACTAAAGTCGTCCGCAGCAGCGTTCGGGTCCTTCGGCACGGCAGTCTCAAACGAGCACGCATCCGACGCCTTCTTACCCACAGCAACCGCAAGCTGCTGCACCGGGCTGCTCACCTCAGTACCATCAGCCAGAGTCGCAGAATAGTGCACATCAAACATGTACTGGCCGGGCTCAGAGAACACCCAGTTCGCGTGTGCGTGCGTCGCGTAATCAATGTCGATCGTGGTCTTGCCGGTCGTCGAATCCAGCAGCACATCCGCACCGTTCAGCGACTCGGTAAACATGCCGAAGCGCGCACCCTCAGGCATAACCTTCGGAACCACGTGCAGGCGCACCGGGCCGCGCAACTGCGAGTAGTCGATATCCTGCGTGTTGTAGCCGGGCCAGGGCAGGCCGCTCTGCTGGGTCTGCGGCAGGCCGTAGAAGGCGGTGCCGACCGGGCCCATGAAGTTCAGCTTCTCGTCAGCCATACGTTCGGTGCGCACACGGCGGGCGTTCTCGCTGACGGTCCACACGACCGAATCGAGCGGGCGCACGGTCGAATCAGCGTCAATGATGCCGCTGTCATCACGCAGACCCACGGACAGCTGGCGGTCCTTCAGGGTCGCCTGAATGTCCAGGTGGCCGTGCGAAATCTTGGTGCGACCGTCAATCTGACCAGGCACGCACTGGTTACCCGGGGTTCCGGGGGTGGACGGCTGCGCAGACGGTGCCGGGCTAGTCGGAGCAGGTGCGCTCGGGGTCGGGTTCGCGGGCGCCGGAGTCGTCGGTGCCGGAGTCGTCGGTGCCGGAGTGGAGGGCGCCGGAGCAGGCACGCTCGGCTCTGCGGAGGCGGTCGGCACCGCAGGCACGCTCGGAACCTCGCTGGGGGACACCGACGGAACGGTGCTGGGCTCAGCGGTCGGAGCCTCGGAGGGAGCCTCGCTCGGCTCAGCAGAAGGCTCGGCAGAGGGCGCGACGGTGGGCTCTGTGCTCGGGGACGGATCCACCGGAGCAGGCTTCGGCGCATCGCTAATGGGTGCGCTGTCGGGAGCCAAAGCACCGTGCGCAGTGTACTTGGTGCCCGGCTCGTAGTTCGCCGCAACCTCAGTGGTGGAGGCGGAAGCGTTCATATCCGGGTGGGTCAGCATCTTCACGCGCAGAGCCGTGCCCTTGTAGAACGACTCGTCACGGAAGGTAAAGCGCGCCACGCCATCCTCGACGGAGCCTTCCAGGTCGAGGTACGGGTAGACCGGGTCATCTTGGGCGTAGAAGCCGCCGCGCATGAAGCCGCGCACCTTCGGGTCCTTGAAGCGGACCTCAACAGTGCTGAAGCCGTTGCCGTTCGGGGTGACGGTCACGTCGTAGTCCATGCTGGTCGGCGTGTACTGCTGGGTGCTGAGTACGGTGTTCGCCTGATCCGGGATTTCTTCGGGCCAGGAGCCGTTACCGTCATCGCTGTACACGCTCTCAGCCTTGCCGGGCTCGTAGGTGAGCTTGTGCGAGATCCAGCGGGACGCCTCCGCGCTATTCTCGTCGGAGGTGTCGGGGGTGAAGACCGCCTGCAGCTGGGAGCCTTCGCTACCGAGCATTTCAGACCAGGTGGCGGTACCGTTCACGACCGGCAGGTCGGTCAGGAAGTAGCCGTTGTTGTACAGGGTCAGGGTGCCCTTGAGGTTCTTGTTCGCGGCGGTGAAGGTGATGTCGCTGAGCTTGTCGTCGGCATCCTTGTTCTTAGCCGGGTCGGCGTCCAGGCGGTGCGGTGCCACGGACAGCACGTACTTTGCGGCGTCCAGGTCGCCGACGGGTGCCGCATTGTAGCGGTCGACCGTGGGCACGGCGGTGGGGGTGCCGTCACCGAGCACGGGCTGCATGCCGCCAACCTGCCAGACCAGCTTCGATGGCTTGGAGCTAATGATGCGACCGTCGGTGGAGCGCGCCACGGTGCGGTAGGTGACCACGTAGCGGCCGGGGCGGGTGAAGGTCGTGGTGTTGTGGGTGTGGCTACCCTTGTCGAGCAGCCAGGAGTGCCAGCCGGTGGAGCTGCTGGAGAGCATACGGTACACGTCAGCGGGGGCGTCGTCCGGGTTGTAGCGGAAGAGCTCCATACGGCCGGGGCCCTCAACGGAGAGAATGTCGGTAGCGAACACGCCGTCACGGAAACGCTCGGTGGGCACCTTCGTGGATGCGCCCAGGCCAGCCCAGATGGGGTCCTGGTTGCCGTAGGTCAGGTGCGGTGCCATGTAGAGGGTCTGGCCGGGTTCGCCGAGGAACGCCAGGGAGGGCGAGTCGCCCAGGGTCATGGTGTACTGCGACTTGCCGTCCCTGGTGCTGTAGCCCTTGCCGACCCAGTTGACGGTCTTGTCCAGTTCGTAGGTGTCTGCGCCGGTCTTGTAGGGGTTCGCCTCGTTCATGAGGACGAAGGTGCCGTTCTGCTCGTCCCAGTATGCCTTGGGGGCGTCAACGTGACCCTTGGTGGTGACGATTTTGCCGTCGTCGGGGCCTGCTGCGGCGGGCAGGGAGGGGGCAGCGCCGGCGAGCGCGAGCAGCGCTGCGGCGGAAAGGAATGCGGCTGCGCGGCGGAGGGCGGGCTTGCCGCCGGGGATGAAGAGTGCGGGGGTGTGTGTGGTGACCCGTCGTTGGGTCTGCTTCTGAGAGCTCATGACAACCTTTCTCATTTTTCTATTTCCTAGGGTAGCTCTTTTGCAAATAATTGTCATTTAGAACCTAAGTGAGTATAGTGATTCTCAGAAACACGTGTGCGCCGAGGCGCGCCCAAAAACGCACACCACGTACATCCACAAAGAGAAAAACACGGCAGAGCGCACCCCGGACGCAGGGGAGAAACCGGCAACAGGCCGCCGGACCCAGCATCGGGCAAACCCCGAAAACACCGGGTAGCGCGCCAGCCAACGAGCAGTCATCCAAGGAGCCACCATGCAAGGACGCACCAAACCCCTGAGCCTACTCAGCGCAACCACCCTCGGATGCACCCTCGCACTCGGGGCACCCCTCGCCCTCCCCCAGGTCGGCACCTTCACCGCCGCACAGGCGCAGGAAAACCAGACCGGCACCCAGGCAGGTACCGAGTCGCGCGCCTACGTCAACTACGAAGGTGACTACGTCATCGCGGGCGTACACACCGAAATGCTCAACGCATTCCTCGACGGCAACCAGTTCACCCTCGCCACCCTCGCAGACACCGGCCCCGGCCAGCAGGGACGATTCAACCCCGCCCGCACCGTCTTCCACCTGCCCGACGTCGAGGATGCACACACCAACGTCGTAGCAGGCTACGACTACATTGCCCCCGAAGGCACCGACATCTTCTACATTCCCTCCACCCGCACCCGCGGCCTGCTCTACCCCGGCCTCGGCGCGGAAGGAATCCGCCCCGGCGCACTCAAGGACAACACCATCAACCTTGAACTCGTGCGCAGCAGCGTACCCGAAGGCGGCCGCGCCGAAGTCTTCACCGAATCCGGTCGCGACAACCCGCGCGTCTTCAGCACCAACGACAAGCTCGCACCGCACACCATCACCTCTGGCGGTCACGAGCACCTCAGCTGGGCATTCACCCGCGCAGGCATCTACCAGCTGACCTTCCGTGCCACCGCAACCCTTGCCGACGGCACCCCGGTCAGTTCCGAGGCGACCTACACCATCGCCGTGGGCACTAACGCTGAGGACGGCTTCAAGCTCCTGAACGCACAGAACGCCGCAAAGGAAGCGACCAAGGACGCCACGAGCGAGGCGACCACTACCCCCGAGGCGACCTCCACCGCTACCGAGAGCGCCACCAGCAGCCCCAGTGCATCTACCTCCGCAAGTGCTGAGGCGAGTGCATCTGCTGAAGCGAGTGCATCCACCGGTATTCGCCGCGTGGATGGATCCGTGAACGGTCAGAATGCCGCGCAGGTGACCGACCCGAACGGCGCGAAGGCGGCGGCAAATGGTGAGCAGGCATCCCAGGGTGGATCCGGTGTAACCGCTATCAGCGGCACCGACAACACTAATAACGGCTCCGACAAGGGTGAAAACAAGGACGGCAACGCCACCAGCGCGAAGGGATCCAGTGTGAAGGGCTCCAACGCCCAGAACATCAGCGCACCCAGCAACGGCGGCGGCATTACCGGCAACGGCGTGCTATCCTCCGGTCTGCCCGGCAGCCTGAACCAGCAGTGCATCGCCACCGAGGTTCCCGCCGAAGATGCCAAGGGCTCCAAGGACAGCAAGGACTCCAAGGACGCTCAGAAGGACAACAAGCAGAGCAACCAGGCAGCCCAGGCACCGACCAGCATCCCCACCCTCGCTGTAGTCAACACCGCCGAGCACAGCGGCCGTGAAGAAGTCACCCACGGCCACTTCGACGTAGGCCCGATCCTCAACGGCGGCAACCTCACCAGCAGCGTGAAGGACGACCGCACCAGCCCCGCCCGCCACGTCTCCCCCGGCGCCCTCGAGTTCGTGCTCAATGACGCCGCGAAGATCAACCTGCCCGCAGGCATGGAGAACATCGCCCCGGCGGGCACCCCCGTGCACATGATCGGTGCAACCCAGCAGCAGGGCGTGCCCTGGCTCGGCTGGAGCACTCAGGACCCCGAACTGCTCAAGCAGCTCGACGGCCCCGTCACCATGAGCCTCAACGGTTTTGAGGGCCCCGGCACCATGTCCACCTTCCTCTCCGGCAACTTCGGTTCCGCCGGTCAGCAGGTCTTCGATTCGCGGAGCGGCGGCTCCTTCCAGGTGCCCGCAAACACCCACCAGCACAGCAACTGGGTGTTCACCGCTGAGGGTCGCTACACCGTGACCATCGGCTGGACGGCACGCCTGAAGAACGGTCAGCAGGTCAGCAGCGAATCGGTTCTGCACTTCACCGTCGGCAACCCCGATAACGCCCCTGCAAGCAACAACGCGCAGGGTGCGGCAGACACCAAGCAGGACGGCGGCGCTAACGGCGCCAACAACGGCGGCGAGAAGAGCACCGCAAAGAACCCCGTCAACGGCACCGTCGACGAAGCCACCGGCATCGTCACCAAGCCCGACGGATCCAAGGTGCGCATCGTCGGTAAGACCGCCTCCGGTGAGGATTGCGCCCTGACCAGCCAGGAACTCGCGAACGCCCAGAAGGCAGCCGCGGCAGGTAAGCTGCCGAACACCGGTGTGGTCATCGACCCGTTCATGGTCAGCACCTCCATTCTGGCGCTGGCACTCGGTGCCATGATTCTGCGTTCGGCACGCCGAAAGGGCCGCAGCGGTGACACCGCATAGCGGGCATACCGGCAACCGCGCACACGCTTATAGTCGGCGAACCGCCCTCACCCTCGCCTCCCGTATCGCGGTGGGCGCGGGGGTGGGGGCTGGTGCCTTCGCACTGAGCGGATGCGCCAGCACCGTGAACGCCTCCTCCGACCGGATGCGCGTGGTCGCCACGACCCCGATTCTGGCGGATTTGGCGCAGCAGATTGCAGGAGAGCGCGCCAGCGTGCACTCCCTGGTGCCCGCCGGTGCTGACCCGCACTCGTATGAGCCGAGCCTACGCGATATCCGCGATGTCGCCTACGCCCGCTGCGCCCTGACGAACGGTCTGCTGCTGGAGCAGCGTAAGCTCAGCAAAATGGTTGAGGCAAACCTGCCCGCCGGCGTTGTGTCCGTGGCGGTTGCGGAGAAGATTGAGCAGTACGGCGGCAAGCTGGAAGCCATTGTTGAGGATGCCTCCCTGGACTCCATCTGGCTGGGTTTACGCGTTGAAGAGGGCGGGCAGAACGAATCTGCCCCCGCCGACTCTTCGGATGCAGGCATGCGCTTTGAGGTGCAGAGCGTGCGGGCGCGCACCTCTACCGATTCGTCGAATGCGCAGTTGGCGGCGTTCATTACGCAGACCTTCGGCGCGGTGGAGATGCTGTGCGATTCGCATGCGCGCGGCGTGAACCTCACCCGTGAGGGGGACACCGCGATCCGCACCGGCGATATGGGTTCGCTGGAGCTTCCATTGCAGGCGCATACGCACCTGTCGTGGGCGTTTAGTGATGCCGGCGAGTACGCCATCGAGCTGAGCGCCACCGCGGTCAATGCACCGGAGTCGGTGCGTTCTTCGCGCGGCACCCTGTACTGCGCGGTCGGTCGTGACCCGCAACAGCTGGTGGACCGTCTGGCGAAGGAACAGAACGTTTCTACCTCGGACATCAAGGTTCTTTCGGCAGGTCACGCCGATATTACGGCACGCACCGGCGACGGCAGGCTCGTGCTTCGCGCGGATTCCTCCCAGGGCGCCGTAGAGTACGAACTGAACCGCACCGTGGTCGCGGTCCCCTCCCGCACCCTGCAGGAGGTGCCCGCCGGCGGTAGCTACCGTTTCCTGCGCTCGGGCGCTTCGGAGCATCGCGGTCAGGTGTACCTGCTGGCGCAGGCCGTTCTGGGCAAGCACGTGCACGGCGAAATTGACCCGCACATTTGGCATTCGGTGCCGAACGCGAAGGCGAGCGTGCAGGTCATTCGTGACGCGCTCATCTCCGCCGATCCGGAAGGTGCGAGCGAGTACGCGACCCGCACCGAGCAGGTCATGAAGGAGCTTGACACCTTGGACGCTCAGCTGCGTCAGGTGTACGGAGCCCTGCCGGAGTCGGCACGCAACCTGGTCACCACGCACGACGGCTACCGCTACCTGGCGAGCACCTACGGGTTGCACATTGCCGGTTTTGTGAGCGCCAGCGCCAGCGGCGAGCCGAGCATTCAGCAGCGTCAGCGCCTGCGTCGCACGGTCGAGGATTTGAAGGTTCCAGCGATTTATCTGGACAAGTCCACGGCGATGCGTTCACCGGTTCTCACGGAGCTGGCTCGGGAGGCTCAAGTGCGTACCGGGGTGCTCTATTCGGACACTCTGGATGCGCAGGCTCCTCACTACGCGCAGATGATGTTGGCGAATGCTCACACGATTGCGCTGTGCTCGGGGGCTAGTTCTGGCGGCGATTCTTCGGGTGCTAGCTGCTCGGAGGCAAGCACCTCATAACCCGGTTTTAAGCTACCCACAAGCTCATATAGCCGTACCAGCATATAGATAATCTTTCACACACCGTTTCGGTCATGATTCTAGGAAGTCCTCATGATGAACTCAACCACCCCCTCCCGTTCCTCACGTAGCCGCGCCCTGCCCGCCCTGGCTCTGGGCGCCAGCCTCATGCTCACACCCCTGGGTATGGCACACGCGGAGACCACCCCGGCAACCGCTGAGGCAACCACCGAGAGCGCCTCGGCTCAGCCGAGCGACAGCAACCTCAGCCGCGGCGAGCGCGCCCTCACCCAGACCCTGTCGGCGGAGCAGCCGGTCGCATCCGGCCGCACCGAAATTTCTGCCGGTCACGTGGATATGGGTCCTCGTTTCAACAACGGCAAGTTTGAGCTCATGCTCCACGACGACCACGGCGAAACCCCCGTCTGGCGCAGCCTGGACGAGGTCATCTACCGCGGTAGCGACCAGGCGATCCTTGAGGTGCCGAACGACCCGCGCTACTCCTTCGTGGGTGCGCCCGCCGGCTCTAAGGTGTACGTCATTCCGCAGACCGAAACTAAGGGCGTGATTTGGCCGGGTTGGAACACTCAGGATCCGCAGCTGGTGTCCAAGCTGAACCGCGGCGTGAACCTGACCCTGGAGCAGGTGAGCGGCCCCGGCACGTTTAGCCTGTACCTGGAGAACGGTAACTTCTCGGCACCGCAGGTGCTGTGGTCCTCGACCAAGAGTGAGCCGCAGAAGCTGTGGGTGGAGAAGAACACTCACACCCACGCGAACTGGGTGTTCACCGCCCCGGGCGAGTACCTGCTGAAGGTTACCGCGAGCGCTGAGCTGTCTGACGGTTCGACCGTCTCTGATACCCGCTATCTGAAGTTTGCGGTGGGTGATTCTGCGAGCGCTGATGCCCTGTACGCGATGGAGGCGCAGGCGCGCGGTTCCTCGGGTTCTGCATCCTCGGGTTCAGCTTCTTCTGCTTCTCAGGCCGCCGGTACCCAGGCGTCTGGTGCACAGGCATCCGGTTCTTCTTCTGCCGCCGCAGCGAGCGACCAGAGCGGTTTCCGTGCCGAGTTCACGATTTCCTGGGCTCCTATTGTCGCTGGCATCGTGGTCGTGGTGGGCGTGGGCGCGTTCATCGCCTCCCGTCGCCGCCGTTCCTCCGCTCAGCGTGAGGCTCTGGATGAAGTGCGCGGTGACCGTTCGTGAGCGCGTCGGTAACAGCGAGCACTGAGCCCGTCCTCGAAATTTCAAACCTGTATGCCGGCTACGCGCGCCGTTCCATCCTCAAGGATCTGTCCCTGACCCTGGAGCGCGGCGAGTTTGCGGGTCTGATTGGTGCCAACGGTGCCGGTAAGACTACGCTGCTGCGCACCATTTTGGGTCTGATTCGCCCGGCGTCCGGTCAGGTTCGGGTGCTGGGTGAGTCGCCGCGTGTGGCGCGTGCGCATATTGGTTATGTGCCACAGAAGCACCAATTCCAGTGGGATTTTCCGCTGACCGTTAAGGACACGGTGATGACCGGTCGCGTGCGCGAGATTGGGTTCTTCCGCCGCCCGGCGAAGAAGGATTGGGTGCAGGTTTTTTCGGCGATGGAACGCACCGATGTTCTGCACCTGCAGGATGCTTCCATTGCGGAGCTTTCCGGCGGTCAGCGCCAGCGAGTGCTACTTGCGCGCGCCCTGGCGGCCGGCCCCTCCCTGCTGCTGCTGGACGAGCCGTTTACGGGCGTGGATGCGCCGACTCAGACCACTCTGACTCGCCTGTACCGTGAGTTGGCGGGTGAGGGCATCACGATTCTGATGTCTACGCACGACATGTTGGCGGCGCGCGAGTCCTGCTCGCGTCTGTGCGGTGTGCGCGGCAATATTCATCTGGATGGTCCGGCGGACTCCTTTAGCCTGGAGCAGCTGCACACGTGGTTGCACGGTCACGATATTGAGGAGGCGCAGGGCCACGCCCGCACGGGCTTCACCTGTGCCGGTGGTGCGCTGGATGAGTACGGCCACGAGCTGCCGGACTCCTGCGCTTCTGATCATTCCCTCTCCCCCGCCCATACTGCTTCTACCGGGGGTGCCCGTTGATTACTCCTATCGATTTTCTTGCCGACCTGTTCAACCCGTCCCTGGCGTTCCTTCCGCGCGCCCTGGCGGCTGTACTGCTCGCGTCGGTGGTCACCGGCGTGGTGGGCTGTCACGTGCTGATGCGCGGCATGGTCTTCATTGGCGATGCGGTGGCGCACTCGGTGTTCCCGGGCCTGGCGGTGGCGTTCGTGTTGGGCGGCAACCTGATGGTGGGCGGCCTGACCGCGGGCGTGGTGACGGCTATTCTGGTGGCTATTTTTAGTCAGAATCAGCGGCTGCGCGAGGATTCGGTCATCGGCATTTTCTTTGCCGCGTCCTTTGCGTTGGGTATTGTGATTATTTCTTTGGCGCCGGGCTATTCGGGGTCGGTGCAGGATTTCTTGTTCGGCTCGATTGTGGGTGTCTCGAATGAGGACATTACCAACGCCGCGATTATGGGTGCCGTTATCCTGCTGGTACTGTGGCTGTTCCACCGCCAGATTGTGACGGTCAGCCTGGACCGTGAGAGTGCCCGCGCGATGGGCCTGCCGGTGCTTGCCCTGGACATCGTACTGTACGTTCTGGTGACCATTTCTGTGGTGCTGGGCCTGCAGACGCTCGGTAATGTGCTGGTGTTGGCGCTTCTGGTGATTCCCGCGTCGGCAGCCCGCCTGGCGTGCCGCCGACTGGGCTCGATGATGGTGTTCTCGCCGGTGTTCGGCGGTATCTGCTCGATTGTTGGCCTGTACCTGTCGTGGGCGTTTAACCTGCCGACCGGTGGCACGATTGTGCTGTCGATGGTGGCGGCTTTTGTGCTGGTGTGGGCCGTGACGGCGGTTCGTTCGCGAGCACGTGCGCAGCTGAAGGGCTAAGCCCAGCTGAACCCAACTTTTCTACATACAACGCACGAGGCGCATCCCTATTTTCAGGGGTGCGCCTCGTGCGTTATTTACAGGTATTAAATACCCAAACTGAATCATGTTTATGTTTAAAGAACTAAAAGATACACTCCGCGTAATAAAAGCGCTTAATTCAACACGTCGGGTTTAATGAAAATACAACCTATCAAATATTCCTTATAGGTTGATACATGTAGTGATAAAGCAGTCACTGCACCCTCATCAGAACTTCAACGGAGGAGGCACCATGAAGGCATATGTGTACCACGGTCCCGATCAGAAGGGCGCCTGGGAGGAAGTCCCGAACCCCACCATTCTTGAGCCCACGGACGTTATCGCCCGTGTCGACACCACCACCATTTGCGGTACTGACCTGCACATCCTGAAGGGCGACTGCCCCGAGGTGGACCACGGACGCATCCTGGGCCACGAGGCTGTCGGTACCATTACCGAGGTTGGCTCCGCGGTGACTGACCTAAAGGTCGGCGACCGCATCATCATTCCCGCCGTGACCAGTTGCGGTAAGTGCTCCTACTGTAAGGCGAACCAGCCTTCGCACTGCCAGACCGTTGGTGGTGTCGGCTGGATTTTCGGTTACATGATTGACGGCACCCAGGCAGAGTACGTGCGTGTTCCCTACGCAGAGACCTCGGTCCACCTGGTTCCGGAGGGCCTGACCGATGAGGACGTCCTCTTCCTCACCGACGCACTGCCCACCGGCTTCGAGATCGGTATTCTGAACGGCAACACCAAGCCCGGCGACACCGTCGCTGTGGTGGGTGCAGGCCCCGTGGGTCTGGGTGCAATCATGACCGCTAACCTCTGCGGTGCCGGCCGCGTCATCACCGTCGACTTTGACGATAACCGCATGAACAAGGCACTGGAGCTGGGCGCAACCGATAAGGTCAATGCGGGCGACCCGGACTTTATCGAGAAGATTAAGGCCCTCTCCCCCGACGGCCTAGGCGTGGACGTGGCAATTGAGGCTGTGGGTGTTCCGCAGACCTTCGAGACCTGCACCAAGATTGTTCGCCCCTACGGCAACATCGCTAACGCTGGCGTGCACGGCAAGCCCGTTGAGCTGCCCCTGAACACCATGTGGATTTCTAACGTTCGCATCAACATGGGCCTGGTCAACTGCAACACCGTCGGTAACCTGCTGAACATGGTCCGCTCCGGTCGCCTGAACGCTAAGGCAATGGCAACCCACCACTTCACTTTCGACCAGTTCGAGGAAGCCTACGACCTGTTTACCCACGCTGCCGAGCACAACGTGGTGAAGGTTGTTATCTCCCGCGACCCCGAGGTTGCGGCATAGACTGCGGTAGGCTCATATACCGCTCATACTGAAACCCCGAACTTTCGTTAGGGATTTCAGTGGGATGTATTCATGACACTGCGAACATCCCCACGATTCGCCTCCGGGTGGGAGAGGGTAGGTCCCACCCGGAGCGCGAATCGCCCTCCCCTACCCCGAGATGTAGTTATTTTCTGAAGAGACAAGATTTTCTGAAGATTCAAGAGATGCGCCAGCTCGGGGTTTTCTGTTCCCTCAACCCATTCTTTGGTGGGTTTAGGGGCGGTTCCTCAAGCATGATGCACCCTCCACCGGGCGCTCTGCCGACCCGCTCTTGCGGGTTCTTCTGCCAGGCAACCTCTACTGGTGGAGGGGCGCATCATTTGGCTCTTCTTGGTCGGGCGGTACCTCCGATTCTGCTCCTCCTTGAAGGGAAAGGAAAAGGGTCGCACGCTTACGATTCAATGGCGATTCGTAGGCTGCGACCCTTT
>ERZ1674176.215-NODE-215-length-13615-cov-8.704130_pt1 | contig 13615 bp, 10 predicted proteins | sample MGYA00581288_ERZ1674176 | MGnify/ENA primary metagenome ERZ1674176 (study PRJEB41354, sample SAMEA4873327) | human saliva metagenome | biome: human-associated habitat [ENVO:00009003]; feature: mouth environment [ENVO:08000002]; material: saliva material...
GGTGTGGCCCGAGCCAATTGGCTCAGGCCACACCTAATCACACACAGAGAGGAAAGGCTTAGTAGGCCCCCTCGTGACGCAGGATCGCGGGGATGGTCTGAAGCGCGATCCACGTGTCGAGGGTGAGGGAGCGGTGCTGGGCGTAGGAGAGGTCCAGGTGGACGGTCTCATCCCAGGAGAGGTTCGAGCGGCCGGAGATCTGCCAGAGGCCGGTGATGCCGGGGCGGACGGCGAACTTACCCATCACGCGGGGTTCGTACTGTGCGACCTCGCTGGGGAGCGGGGGGCGCGGGCCCACGAGGGACATGTCGCCACGCAGGACGTTGAATAGCTGGGGCAGCTCGTCAATCGACGTCTTGCGCAGGAAGGCTCCGATGCGCGTAATGCGCGGATCATTGGCCATTTTAAACATGATCGAATTTCCGGCGGAGGAGTCGGCCTCGTTGGCCTCCATGAGGGAGGCCTTGAGCTCTTCGGCGTCCACACGCATGGTGCGGAACTTAAACATGGTAAAAGTCTTGCCGTTGAGGCCGACGCGCTCCTGAGTGAAGAAAACGGGGCCTCCGTCGTTCAGGTGCACCATCGCGGCGACAATGATCCACAGCGGGGTCAGCAGGATAATGCCGAAAAGAGCTGCGAAAATGTCGCACATGCGCTTGATGGCGTTGTCGGCGGAGGCGGCAAGATTCGACGCGTGCTCGAATGCGAGAGCCGTGGATGCGGCTCGTGCGGTGGGCTTCGTCAATGTTGTCATTTGTGCGCCTTCCTTCTCCTTCATCAAACTCAAATGCTGCATGTCGGTTAGAGGCGGAAAACCGCTCTAGACTGGGATGTCTGCTAGGCAAACGTCCCTGGTGCAACTCAGTCACCGTTAGGTGTTAACCCTAGTCTATCCATATGGTTAGCTTGGTTGCTAACCGAAGGGTCAAGTACAAGCAAAAGTAGGCTGTGATTTCGTACACCTGACGAGTTGTGCAAGTCAGACCTGAACGTTACGTGACCAGCTGGTAGCTTGCTGACACCATGGAAGAATGCGCGCAAAACCGCCGAGCGATAGACTGGTAAGCGTGTCGTGACTGGCGAACAGGTGGGCCACCACCGGGGAGCGACGCGTCGGCATCGATAGCCGCCCGCCTGGGCTAGAGGCCACTGCCAACCATCATCGGATGATCAATAGGAGAACCCCATGGATTCCCTCAATGACATGACACTTGCGCAGCTGGATCCTGAGATTCAGGCCGTTCTGGACGCCGAGCTTGGTCGCCAGCGTGACACTCTTGAGATGATCGCCTCGGAGAACTTTGTCCCGCGCGCCGTCCTCGAGGCGCAGGGCTCGGTCCTGACGAATAAGTATGCCGAGGGCTACCCGGGCCGCCGCTACTACGGTGGCTGCGAGTTCGTGGATGTCGCAGAGTCTCTCGCCATCGAACGTGCGAAGCAGGTTTTCGGCGGCGACTACGTCAACGTTCAGCCCCACGCCGGTGCGCAGGCCAATGCCGCCGCACTCATGGCTATGGCGAACGTCGGCGACCCGATCCTCGGCCTGTCGCTGGCTCACGGCGGTCACCTGACCCACGGCATGCGCCTGAACTTCTCGGGCAAGAACTACAAGGCCGTCGCCTACGAGGTTGACCGCGCGACCATGCGCATCGAGCCTGAGAAGGTCCGTGAGGCTGCCCTCGCGGAGCGTCCGCGCGTCATCATCGCCGGCTGGTCCGCCTACCCGCGTCACCTTGACTTCCAGGCCTTCCGCGACATCGCGGACGAGGTCGGCGCCGCCCTCTGGGTGGACATGGCTCACTTCGCGGGCCTCGTGGCCGCGGGGCTGCACCCCAACCCCGTCCCCTTCGCTGACGTGGTGACGACGACGGTCCACAAGACCCTGGGTGGTCCTCGTTCTGGCATGATCCTGTCCTCGCGCGGCGAGCAGTGGGGCAAGAAGCTGAACTCTTCGGTGTTCCCCGGCCAGCAGGGCGGCCCCCTCATGCATGCGATCGCTGCGAAGGCCATCGCCATGAAGGTCGCGCAGACCGACGAATTCAAGGATCGCCAGCGCCGCACCCTCGAGGGGGCGCAGATCATCGCCGAACGCCTGGGCGCTGACGACGCGAAGAAGGCCGGCATCAAGCTGGTCACGGGCGGCACCGATGTGCACCTCGTCCTCGTTGACCTGGTTGACTCCGAGCTCAACGGTCAGCAGGCTGAGGATCTGCTGCACGAGGTCGGTATTACCGTCAACCGCAACGCCGTTCCCTTCGACCCTCGTCCGCCGGCCGTCACCTCGGGCCTGCGCATCGGCACCCCTGCCCTTGCGACGCGTGGTTTCGACGCCGAGGACTTCGCCGAGGTTGCGGACATCATTGGCACGACCCTGTCTCAGGGGGCGTCCGGCGGCAACGTTGAGGTGGACGCCCTGCGCGCCCGCGTCAAGAAGCTGACGGACAAGCACCCGCTGTACGCCGGGCTCTGATCGTGAGGGCTCCCTGGGAGGGCCCCGCCGGGGTCCTGGATGGCAAGGCGACCGCTGCCGCCATTAAGGCGGAGCTGAAGGAGCGCGTCGATCGTCTGCGCGAGGCCGGGGTTGTCCCGGGCCTCGGCACGATCCTCGTGGGCGAGGACCCCGGGTCCGTCGCCTACGTCGCCGGCAAGCACCGCGATTGCGCTCAGATCGGCGCCGAGTCGATCCGTGTGGACCTGCCCGCCGACGCGACGCAAGAACAGGTGGAGGCCGCGATCGATCAGCTCAACGCGGATCCTGCCTGCACGGGCTACATCGTGCAGCTGCCCCTGCCGCGCGGCATCGATACGAACGCCGTCCTGGAGCGTATCGACCCCGCGAAGGACGCGGACGGCCTGCATCCGATGAATCTCGGACGCCTTGTGCTGCGAGGCTCGGGGCCCATCGATTCGCCTCTGCCGTGCACGCCGCGCGCGGTCATCGAGCTCATGGAACGCCACGGGATCGACCTGGCCGGCAAGAACGTGTGTGTCATCGGTCGAGGCGTGACCGTGGGTCGTTCGATCGGCCTGCTGCTCATGCGCAAGGAAGTGAACGCGACGGTCGACGTGTGCCACACGGGCACGACCGACCTGGCTGATCACGTGCGTCGTGCGGACGTCATCGTGGCCGCGGCGGGCTCCGCGGGGATTATCACCCGCGACATGGTGGCCCCCGGCGCCATCGTCCTCGACGTCGGCGTGAGCCGCGTGCAGGGCGAGGACGGCAAGGCTCGACTGATGGGCGACGTCGCGGACGGCGTCGATGAGGTGGCCAGCTGGCTCAGCCCCAACCCCGGCGGTGTTGGCCCGATGACGCGGGCCCTCCTCGTGACGAACGTCGTCGAGGCAGCCGAACGCCAGGCGGGAATCAGCGCGAACTGATAGGTGCGCGTGGTCTCGGTCAACGTGGAGGTCGCGCGCGAACGCAGCGGAGGCGCGGTGAGGATGTCCATTCCTCGCCGCGCCTCCTCGTTCCTCTAGACTGAAGAAAACTCGCGTAAGGAGAAAACGATGACTCTGACGGTGACCACCGTGAACCTGAACGGCATCCGCGCCGCCCACAAGCGTGGATTCCTCGACTGGCTGGAGGCAAGCGATACGGATGTGCTGCTCATGCAGGAGGTGCGCGCGCCTGAGGAGATCTCTCGTGAGATCATGGGCGAGGCCTGGGAGAGCGTGTGGGTTCCCTGTCGTATCAAGGGGCGCGCGGGTGTAGGCGTGGCAGTGCGACGCGGGCGCGCGGTCTTGGAAGGTGAGCCTCGCCTGATTCTCGATGAGGCCGAGACGGACGTGGATTCGGGCCGTTGGCTCGAGGTCGTCGTGCGTCCCGAGGGCGGCGACACCCCCGTGCGCGTCGTCTCCGCTTACTTCCATTCGGGTGAGAAGGATACTCCCAAGCAGGAGGCGAAGATGGCGCACCTGCCCCGCATCGGCGCGCGCATGGCTGAGCTCATCGCCGAAGAGGCTGCCGGTGGCATCTCCTCGCTCGTGTGCGGCGACTTCAACGTCGTGCGCTCGGAGGCTGACATTAAGAACTGGAAGCCGAACCACAACAAGCGCGCCGGCGTCCTCGACGAGGAGATCGCCTTCCTCAACCGGTGGGTGGAGGAGGGGTGGCGTGATACCGTGCGCGACCTGGCCGGCGATGTGCAGGGCCCCTACTCGTGGTGGTCGTGGCGTGGCCAGGCCTTCGTCAACAACGCGGGCTGGCGCATCGACTACCAGTACGCGACGCCCGCCCTGGGCGAGCGCGCGCGTTCCTTCGAGATCGGCCGCGCCGATGAGTACGCGGAGCGCTTCTCGGATCACGCGCCGGTCTCGGTGACCTACGAGATCTGACATTTCAACGACGAGGCCGTGGCCTGGGAATGCTCCCTGGGCCGCGGCCTTTCGTGTGTGTTGAGGTGCCCGTGGATGGCCGTTGCCTCCGGCGCCCGGATACCAGCGTGCGCAGGGCCGGTGGCAGGGAATCAGTGGCCGGAGGCGTCGAAGTCGAATAGGGCCATCGAGGAATAGATGCCCGAGGGGGCGATGCGGTCCAGACGGAAACCGGGAACGATCCAGGAGGCCTCGACGGTCGCGCCGATGTCGAGTGCCATGTCCAGGGCGACGTCGTCGACGTCCTGAGCCAGCGTTACGTGAGGGTGATACGGAAAGCGCGTCTCGTGGTCCAGGGGGCCGGAGCGGATCTCCTCGGCGAGGTCCGTGCAGTCGGAGGCGCCTTCGGCCAGCGTCATGAAAGCGACGTTGGAGACGGGGCGGAAGGAATCGGTGCCGGACAGGGTGACGCGGAAGGGGGAATGCCTCGATGCGATGGAGCGCAGGTGGTCGATGACTTCGGCGCGCGCTTCTCGTGCGACGGGCGTGGGCGGCATCAGCGTGATGTGCGCGGGGATGCGTGATCCTGCAAGGTCTCCCAGGCGCAGGCGCAGGTCGGTGAGCTGTGTGACCCACGGTTCGGGGATCGCGACGACGACGCCGATCCAGTCCTGGCCGGGGAGTCGTTGGGGGAGGAACATGGGGCCTGCCTGTGTCGCGGTTGTGGTGGCTCCACTGTACCGGGTGTCGGGGCGGGTTCGATGAGGCCGTAGCGCTTGAAGGGTGTGAGGGCGTTCACGTAGCCTTGGGGAAGTGAGACCAAGGAGGATCTTGTGACTGATCTCGTGTGGGCCGACGCCGCTACTCCCGATGAAGGGGCCGCGCAGGCCGCAGACCTGTTCCGTGACGCGTTTGGCTACGAGCCTCGGGGCGTGTGGAGCGCGCCCGGGCGCGTCAACATCATCGGCGAGCACGTGGACTACAACGGCGGTCCGTGCGTTCCGATCGCACTGCCGCACCGCGCCTACGTGGCGCTGTCGCCTCGTGAGGATCGGACGATTCGCCTGATTTCGCCGCAGACGCACGAGGCGATCGACGTCCTCGATCTCGACGTGATCGGTCCGAAGGGAACCCCCGGCGAGGTCGCTAACCACTGGACCGCCTATCTCGCCGGTGTCGCGTGGGCCCTCGAGCAGGCTGGATATGGGCCGCTGCCCGGTTTTGACGCGGCTCTGTGGTCGTGTGTGCCCCTGGGAGGTGGCCTGTCGTCGAGCGCCGCGCTCGAGTGTGCGACTGCGGTTGCCCTCGACGAAGTGGGTTCGCTGGGGCTTGCAGGCACGATCGAGGCCCCCAACGACGAGGGGCGCAAGGTGCTCGTGGATGCCGCGCGCGCCGCGGAAAACCAGGTGGCGGGCGCGAACACGGGTGGCCTGGACCAGACGGCGTCCCTGCGCTGCCGCGAGGGGCACGCGCTGGCCCTCGACTGCCGCGACATGTCGACGCGCCAGGTTCCCTTTGACCTGAGCGCGGTGGGTCTCGAGCTTCTCGTCATCGATACGCGTGCCAAGCATTCGCTGGCGGACGGCCAGTACGGGTCGCGCCGCGCGGACTGCGAGGAATCGGCGCGCATCCTGGGAGTGGGCCAGCTCGTGGACGTTGAGGATCTGGATGAGGCCACGGCCGCGCTGGGTAATGAGCGCTTGGCCGCCCGCACTCGCCACGTCGTCTCCGAAATCGCGCGCACGCGCGCCTTCATTGAACTTCTCGATGAGGGGCCGCTGGAGGGCACGCGTCTGGCGGTCGCGGGCGCTCTCCTGAACGATTCGCACGACTCGCTGCGCGACGACTACGAGGTCTCCTGTGAGGAGCTGGATGTGGCCGTGGAGGCGGCCCGCGCCGCGGGCGCGCATGGTGCGCGCATGACGGGCGGTGGCTTCGGCGGAAGTGCGATCGCGCTCGTCGACGCGCACGCCGTGGAGGGTGTGGCACGAGCCGTCGCGGCCTCCTACGCGGAGCGAGGCTGGGAGCCTCCCCACTTCATCCGATCCCTCCCGGGAGCTCCCGCCGGACGCCTGGACTGAGCGATCTGTGACAAACCGAGGGGCCGGTGCTTCAGCATTTGAAGCACCGGCCCCGGCCTCGTTACACTGAGGACCAGCAGACACGAGGGAAGGACACTCCGATGGGGATCAGCAAACGAGCATGGCAGGTAGCGGGCGCGGCAGCCGGCGGTGCGAGCCTCTTTGGCGGCGGCCTGGCGATTGGACGCCTCCTGCGGCTGGACTCCCAGCGCGGTGACTACCGCAAGGCATGGGAGAACCACAACCTGGCGACCCTGGACCGCCTGCGTGAGCTCGACGAGCATCCCGAGGGTGAGCGTCCCTACCTGATCGTCTCCCTCGGCGACTCCTCCGTGCAGGGTGTGGGCGCCTCGCGCGTCACCGAGTCCTACCCGGCCCGCCTCGCCTCCTCGATCGCCGCTCAGATGGATCGCGAGGTCCTTCTGCTCAACCTGTCCCTCTCCGGGGCCACGATCGAGTCCGTGGAACTCACTCAGATCCCGCAGATGCGCGGCCTGGGCCTCCTGGACGGCCCCTACCGCCCCGACCTGGTGACGCTGACCATCGGCGGCAACGACGTCATGACCGAGGACATGGCCCCCGGCCAGTTCGAAGAGCGCCTGCGTCGAGTCCTCGCCTTCCTGCCTGCCGACGCGCTCGTCTCCACGATCCCGTCCTTCGGCATCATGCCCCAGGAAAGTCGTGCGCAGGACATGTCCGACCGTATCGCGTTCGCCGTCTCCGACAGCGACGCGCACCTTGTCGACCTGCGTTCCCTCACCCAGGAATACTCCCTGCCGACCTACACGTTCGCCTACCACGCTGCGGACTTCTTCCACCCGAATTCGGCGGCGTACACCAAGTGGGCCCAGCTCTTCGCAGACGCGTGGGCCACGTCTCGACGTGAGGCAGCCCCCGTCGTCGAGGATGCCCCCCAGTGGGACATGCTCTCGGCGCGGGTGGCACAATCGGAATATGACGACTGACGGACCGTGGCTCGTCGTCGGGTTGGGTAACCCCGGCGCACAGTATGCCTTCACCCGACACAACGTTGGGTACTTGACCCTCGACGTGCTCGCCTCGCGCGGCGGCGCGACCCTGACCTCGCACCGCTCGCGCACGCACACCGCCGATGTCCGCTTAGGGATCGGCCCCGGCGGCGTGCCTGGACCCCGCGTGATTCTCGCGCGTTCCGACAGCTACATGAACACCTCCGGCGGTCCGATCAGCGCGCTCGCCACCTTCCACAAGATCGACCCCTCGCGCATCCTCGTCATCCATGACGACATGGACCTGCCTGCGCACACGCTGCGCCTCAAGGTCGGCGGCGGAGAGGGCGGCCATAATGGCCTGAAGTCCCTCAGCCAGCACCTGGGCACGCGCGACTACGCGCGCCTGCGCATCGGCGTGGGCCGCCCGCCGGGGCGCATGGACCCCGCCGACTACGTGCTCGCCACCCTGCCCTCCAAGGAACGCCCCGAATGGGACGTGACCTTTGAGCAGGCCGCCGACGTCGTCGAAGACATCGTGACCAAGGGATTTGCTCCCACCCAGATGGCCCTGCACACCGGGTCCTGATCGAGGCGGCGCCCCTGGGCGTCGCCGCGCACTCTCACCGCGAAAGGCAGCGCGTGCTACTCACCGGACTTCTCCCGGACATCACCACCGATCCCGCGATCGAGACGGCCATCGACTCCGTCGAAGCCGGCCGTTCCGGCACGATCGTCGCGCCCGTCGGCATCCGTCCACCCCTCCTTGCGGCCGTCGCCTCCCGCGCGGCCACGCCCCTCGTCGTCCTCACGGCCACCGGGCGCGACGCCGAATCGCTGACTAACGCCCTGGCCTCGTGGATCCCGGGCGTGGCCATGCTGCCCGCGTGGGAGACCCTGCCCCACGAGCGCCTCTCGCCCCAGGTCGATACGATGGCGCGCCGCATCGCCGTCCTGCGCCGCCTCGTCCACCCGATCACGGGAGACGACAGCGCCGGGCCGATGTCGGTCCTCGTCATCCCCATCCGCGCCTTCCTCCAGCCGATCATTTCCGGCCTGGCGGACCTCGAACCCGTGCGCGTGCGCACCGGCGACATTCTCGACCTCACCGAGACCACGAACCGCCTGGCCGAGCTGGGCTACGAGCGCGTCGACATGGTCGAAGGCCGCGGCCAGATGAGCGTGCGCGGCGGCATCCTCGACGTCTTCCCGCCCCAGGAACCCCACCCCCTGCGCGTGGAGCTGTGGGGGGACGAGGTCGACGACATCCGTGCCTTCTCCGTCTCCGACCAGCGAACCCTCGGCGAGGCCGCCGACGGCCTGTGGGCCGTCCCCTGCCGCGAGCTTCTCCTCACCCAGGCCGTACGTGCCCGGGCCCGCGAGGCCGCCGACCGCCTGCCCGGCGCCGCCGAGATGCTCAGCCTCGCTGCCGAGGGAATCGCCGCCCCCGGCATCGAATCCCTGGCTCCGATCCTCGTGGGCGGCATGGAATCCCTCCTCGACCTGCTGCCCGCGGGTTCGCCGATCCTCGCCTCCGACCCCGAACGCATCCGTGCCCGCGCCGCCGACCTCGTCGCCACGACCGAGGAATTCCTCGCCGCCGCGTGGAGCGCCGCCGCCGGGGGAGCCGACACCCCGCTCGAGGCCTCCAAGGCCTCGTTCCTTGACCTGGCAGACCTGTGGGGGAGCGGGAAGCGCCCCTGGTGGGAGCTCACCGACCTGCCGCCCGCCGACCTCGCCTCCGCGATCGACGAGGCCGAGGCCGACTCGCCCTCTACGGACGGCCCCGTGCCCGTCGTCGTCTCGCCCACCCTCATGCGCGTGGGCGCCCGCGACGTGCACCCCTACCGCGGAGACTTCGCCCGAGCCGCCGCCGACCTCACCGACCTGGCCCGCGACGGCTGGCGCATCGTCGTCACCACCGAAGGACCCGGCCCGGGCCGACGCATCCGCTCCATCCTCACCGACGCCTCGTGCCCGGCCGCGCTCGCGGACAACGTGGAAGCGCGCCCCGACCCCGGCCTCGTGACCATTACGACGGCGCAGGCCGGCGTCGGCTTCGTCGCTCCCCACCTGAAGGTCGCGATCCTCACCGAAGGCGACCTCACTGGGCGCGCGGGTGCATCCACGCGCGACATGCGCCGCATGCCCTCGCGCAGGCGCAAGGGCGTCGACCCGCTGACCCTGCACCCCGGGGACTACATCGTCCACGACCAGCACGGCATCGGACGCTTCATCGAGCTCGTCTCCCGCACGATCGGGCGCGGGGACGCCGCCTCGACGCGCGACTACCTGGTCATCGAATACGCGCCCTCTAAGCGCGGACAGCCCGCCGACCGGCTCTTCGTGCCCACCGACGCGCTGGACCAGATCTCGAAGTACACCGGATCCGACGAACCCTCCCTGACCAAGATGGGCGGCGCCGACTGGGCCAAGACCAAGGCCCGCGCCAAGAAAGCCGTTAATGAGGTCGCCAAGGAACTCATCCGCCTGTACGCCGTGCGCCAGCAGACCAAGGGCCACGCCTTCGGCCCCGACACGCCCTGGCAGCGCGAACTCGAGGACGCCTTCCCATACGTTGAGACCCCCGACCAGCTCGTCACCATCGACGAGGTCAAGGCCGACATGGAAAAGCCCGTTCCCATGGACCGCCTGCTCACCGGCGACGTCGGCTACGGCAAGACCGAGATCGCCGTGCGCGCCGCCTTCAAGGCCATCCAGGACGGCTACCAGGCCGCCGTCCTCGTGCCCACGACCCTGCTGGTCACCCAGCACGCGGAAACCTTCGCCGAGCGCTACGCCGGCTTCCCCGTGCGCATTGGCACGCTCTCGCGCTTCTCGACCCCGAAGGAAACCGAGGAGGTCAAGGCGGGGCTGGCCTCGGGCGAGGTTGACCTGGTCATCGGCACACATTCGCTGCTGACCGGCACCGTTTCGTTCAAGAAGCTCGGCCTCGTCATCATCGATGAGGAGCAGCGCTTCGGCGTTGAGCACAAGGAGACGCTTAAGGCGCTGCGTACCGACGTGGATGTCCTGTCGATGTCCGCCACGCCGATCCCGCGCACGCTCGAGATGGCGATCTCCGGAATCCGTGAGATGTCGATCCTCCAGACCCCGCCCGAGGAGCGACAGCCGGTCCTGACTTTCGTCGGCGCCTACACGGACGCCCAGGTCAGCGCCGCGATCCGACGCGAGCTCCTGCGTGACGGCCAGGTCTTCTACGTGCACAATCGCGTCGACTCGATCTCTTCGGTCGCCGCCCACATCACCGAGCTGGTTCCCGAGGCGCGTGTGCGCACGGCCCACGGAAAGATGAACGAGCACCAGCTCGAGGCCGTCATTCAGGACTTCTGGAACCACGAGTTCGACGTGCTCGTGTGTACGACCATCGTCGAGACGGGCCTGGACATTTCCAACGCGAATACGCTCATCGTGGATCGCGCCGACACCTTCGGCCTGTCTCAGCTCCACCAGCTGCGCGGGCGCGTCGGACGAGGCCGCGAACGCGCCTACGCGTACTTCTTCTACCCCGGTGACAAGGCGCTCACCGAGACCGCTCACGAGCGCCTCAAGACGATCGCCGCCAACACCGAGCTGGGAGCCGGCCTAGCCGTCGCTCAGCGCGACCTCGAGATTCGAGGCGCCGGAAACCTCCTGGGAGGGGCACAGTCCGGCCACGTCGAGGGGGTCGGTTTTGACCTCTACGTGCGGATGGTCTCCGACGCGGTTGCCGCCTACCGAGGCGACGCCCCCACCGAAAAGACGGACGTGCGTATGGACCTGCAGGTCGACGCGCACATTCCCGACGGCTACGTGCGCGGAGAGCGCCTGCGCCTCGAGGTCTACGCCAAGATCGCGGCCATCTCCACGCCCGAACAGGAAGCCGACGTGCGCGAGGAACTCGTCGACCGATACGGTCCCATCCCGCCCCAGGTCGACCTGCTCTTCGCCGTCGCACGGCTGCGCGAGATCGTGCGCCGCGCGGGGATCACCGAGATCGTCACGCAGGGCAAGTACCTGCGAGTCTCGCCCGTCGAGCTGCGCGATTCCCAGGTCATGCGCCTCAAGCGTCTGCACCCCGGAACGGTCATCAAAGCCGCGGTTCGCCAGGTTCTCGTGCCGCTACCGCTCACCTCGCGAGTCGGCGGGTCCCCGCTCACCGACGGCCCGCTCCTGGAGTGGGTGGAGACTCTGGTGACCAAGATTCTCGTGCCTTTTGGCGAGTAGTGCCTGTGGTGGAATACACTGGTCCTATTGCGTCGCAACACATCTGAGGAAGGAATGCTCGTGCGCTACACACGCCAGCTCGCCACCGCCGCCCTGATTGTGGCCGCAGGACTGGGAATGGGGGCGTGCTCTGCCCATCCCGGCGCTGCCGTCATCACCAACAATGGCGACTACAGCATCGCGGAAGTTGACGAGGCCGTGAGCCAGATTGCCGCAGTGACGGGCGGGCAGTCCTCCATCGGCGCCTATCAGGTGCGCGCCAGCCTCATGAACGAACCGCAGCTCGTCGCAGTGGCCGACTCAGTGGGCATCAGTGTGACCGACGAGCAGGTCGACCAGGCTATCGAGCAGATTGCGGCGCAGACCGGTGCTCAGGTGCCCGTAATCGGGCGCGGCACGCGCGCGACCGTGCGTTCCCTGCTCCTGAATCAGCAGCTCAACCAGGTCGCTCAGGTAAACCCGGGGGCTGTGTCAGCCATGAACGAGGCCTTCGAGCAGGCCCGCACCGCAGCGAACGCGCAGATCAACCCGCGTTTCTCCCAGCCGACCCTGGGTGGAGGCCAGGCGCCGACCATGCCCCTCTTTGGTGACGCCGTATCTGGAACCAAGGACGATCCCACGGCAGCGCTCCTGGGTGGCAGCGCCCAGTGAGCCTTGTGAGTATTCGCTCACAGCGCCTCCGGCAGGGACTAATGTCGCTTGTCCGGGCGCACAACCGGGGTTGGAAGCCCCAAAAACCACAACGTCCCCCTCGCCGGGGGTGACCACATATGGCGGTCCGTATTACCGTTGTACTGACCGCTTCCACGCAACAACATCGATTGGAGAATGACGTGGCAGTTATTGAAGGCATTGGTGCACGCGAGATCCTCGACTCGCGCGGTAACCCGACCGTTGAGGTTGAGGTCGTCCTCGAGGACGGCACCGCTGCGCGCGCGTCCGTTCCCTCCGGCGCGTCCACCGGCGCGTTCGAGGCCGTCGAGCGTCGCGATGGCGACAAGGGCCGCTACCTCGGCAAGGGCGTCCAGGACGCCGTTGACGCCGTCGTCGAGCAGATCGCCCCCGAGCTCATCGGCGAGGAAGCTGACGATCAGCGCTACATCGACCAGGCCATGCTGGACCTGGACGGTACCCCCAACAAGGGCAAGCTCGGCGCGAACGCCATCCTCGGCGTCTCCCTCGCCGTCGCCAAGGCTGCCGCGAAGTACGCGGACCTGCCCCTCTACAAGTACCTGGGCGGCCCGAACGCTCACGTCCTGCCCGTCCCTATGATGAACATCCTCAACGGTGGCTCCCACGCGGACTCCAACGTTGACATCCAGGAGTTCATGATCGCCCCCATCGGCGCTCCCTCCTTCCGTGAGGCTCTGCGCTGGGGCGCCGAGGTGTACCACACGCTCAAGGGCGTCGTGAAGGAGCGCGGGCTGTCCACCGGTCTGGGCGACGAGGGCGGCTTCGCCCCCAACCTGGACTCCAACGCTGAGGCCCTCGACCTGATCGTCTCCGCGATCGAGAAGGCCGGCCTGAAGCCGGGCGAGGATGTCGCCCTGGCCCTGGACGTTGCCTCCTCCGAGTTCTTCAAGGACGGCCTGTACCAGTTCGAGGGCGAAGGCCGCTCGACCGACTACATGGTGGAGTACTACGAGAAGCTCATCTCGAACTACCCGCTGGTCTCCATCGAGGATCCGCTGTCCGAGGACGAGTGGGACGCCTGGAAGGCCCTGACCTCCGAGATCGGTGGCCGCGTCCAGCTGGTCGGCGACGACCTGTTCGTCACCAATCCCGCCCGCCTGAAGAAGGGCATCGAGCTGGGCGCCGCGAACGCGCTGCTCGTCAAGGTGAACCAGATTGGTTCGCTGACCGAGACCCTCGACGCCGTCGAGGAAGCGCACCGCAACGGCTACCGTTCGATGACCTCGCACCGCTCCGGCGAGACCGAGGACACCACGATCGCCGACCTGGCCGTCGCCACCAACTCCGGCCAGATCAAGACCGGTGCTCCCGCTCGTTCCGAGCGCGTCG
>ERZ1674176.216-NODE-216-length-13538-cov-14.247423_pt1 | contig 13538 bp, 6 predicted proteins | sample MGYA00581288_ERZ1674176 | MGnify/ENA primary metagenome ERZ1674176 (study PRJEB41354, sample SAMEA4873327) | human saliva metagenome | biome: human-associated habitat [ENVO:00009003]; feature: mouth environment [ENVO:08000002]; material: saliva material...
CACGGCAACCACGCCTTCTACCTCTCCATCCCCCCGAAGGCATTCGAGCAGGTCCTCACCAAGCTCGCTGAACACGACCTCGCATCCCGCGATAACGACACCATCAACCCCGTCGACGGTTGGCGCCGCGTGGTCATTGAGAAGCCCTTCGGCCACAACCTTGAGAGCGCACGCGAGCTGAACTCCATCGTGGAGGCAGTCTTCCCGCCCGACGCCGTGTTCCGCATCGACCACTACCTGGGCAAGGAAACCGTTCAGAACATCCTGGCGATGCGTTTCTCCAACCAGATGTTCGAGCCCCTCTGGAACTCCCACTACGTGGATCACGTCCAGATCACCATGGCTGAAGACATCGGCATCGGCTCCCGCGCAGGCTACTACGACGGCGTGGGTGCGGCCCGCGACGTCATCCAGAACCACCTGCTGCAGCTGCTCGCCCTCACCGCTATGGAAGAGCCCCTCAGCCTCGACGCTAAGCACCTGCGCGCCGAGAAGGCGAAGGTCCTCGAAGCAGTCCGCATCGACGACCTGCCGAACTCCTTCGCGCTCGGCCAGTACGCCGCAGGCTACCAGGGCGGCGAGCACGTCAACGGCTTCTTCGACGAAAACGACATCCCCGCAGACTCCCGCACCGAAACCTTCGCCGCGCTGAAGGTGTCCATCGCAAACCGCCGCTGGGAAGGCACCCCCTTCTACCTGCGCGCCGGCAAGCGCCTGGGCCGCCGAGTCACCGAAATCGCCGTGGTCTTCAAGAAGTCCTCCGACCGTCTCTTCGGCGAACGTGAAAACCCGCAGGTCGGCCAGAACGCCATCGTCATCCGCGTGCAGCCCGACGAAGGCATGACCATCCGATTCTCCGCGAAGGTGCCCGGCACCCAGATGGAAATCCGCGACGTCAACATGGACTTCGGCTACGGCCACTCCTTCACCGAAGAGTCCCCCGAAGCCTACGAGCGTCTCATCCTGGACGTTCTGCTCGGCGAGCCGCCGCTGTTCCCCCGCCACGAAGAAGTTGAGCTCTCCTGGAAGATCCTCGACCCCTTCGAAGAGTACTGGGAAGAAAACCGCATTAAGCCTGAACCCTACGAGTCCGGTTCGTGGGGTCCGCGTTCAGCACACGAGATGCTTGAGCGTGACAACCGCGCTTGGAGGCGCCCGTGATCTCGCACCTGCATAACACCACCGTTTCCGCTATCAACAAGGAACTGAGCCACCTGACTGCCGCCAACGGTAGCCTCAGCAGCGGACGAGTACTCACCCTCGTTGTTCTCGCGGAAAAGGGCCACTCCCGCGAAGCGATGCGCGCCGCAATTCGTGCCTCCCACGAACACCCGAGCCGCATTATCATGCACATCTCCCACGACCCGCTCGACCCTGACCAGCTGGATGCAGAAATCCACCTGGGCGGCGACACCGGCGCATCCGAGATGATTGTTCTGCGCGGCTGGGGTAGCGCATCCCGCCCGACTGAGGCACTGATTTCCGGTCTGCTACTGCCTGACTCCCCGATTGTGGTCTGGTGGCCGCACTCGGTTCCGGAGAACCCAGCACAGCACTCCATCGGTCGTATCGCTCAGCGTCGTATCACCGACTCTGCGCGCGCTGAGGACCCGAAAGAGGCTCTCAAGCACCTCGCCGAGGTGTACCGCGCCGGCGATACCGACCTGGCGTGGACCCGCCTCACCCTGTGGCGCACCCAACTGGCTGCGCTCCTGGAGCAGATGCCTTCCTCCCCCGTACGCCGCGTGGTTGTGTGGGGTTCGAGCAAGTCCCCGTCCGTGGTGCTGCTCGGTACGTGGCTCGGCTGGAAGCTTGAAGCGCCCGTACACCTCGCCACCATCGGCGCGGCAAACCGCGGCCTGTACCGCGTCAGCATTGAGCGTGAAGACGGTTCCGTGACGATGTTCCGCCCCGGCATTTCCGTGGCGACCATCTCCACCCCGTACGCACCCGACCAGCAGATTGCGTTGCCGGTGCGTACCCTTGCCGAGTGCATCTCTGAGGAGCTGCGCCGCCTCGACCCGGACGACACCTACGGTGACGTGCTGAAGCAGGCGCTGCGTTCCGTCACTCTTGTGGACGATACCTGCCAGCCTGAAGACATGCTGGATCTCGAAGAATACCCGGAGGTTTTCGATGCCTAAGATTCAAAACATGGGCGCATCCACCCCCACCCTGGTGGCGCACCCGACCCGCGAGGCTCTCGCAGCGGACGCGGTGACTCGCATCCTCGACATCATTGAGCATGTGCTCTCTGAGCGCACGATCGCCCACATTTCGCTGACCGGCGGCACGATGGGTATCGCCACCTTGAAGGCGTGGGCTGAGAACGAGCGCGTGAAGGATATCGACTGGTCCCGCGTGCACTTCTGGTTCTCCGATGAGCGTTACGTGCCCGAACGCAGCCCCGAACGTAATGACGGCCAGGCTATTGAGGCACTGCTCGCTCCCCTGCTCTCGCACGGCCTGGTTGTGGGCAATGTGCACCGCATGGGCCCGTCCGATATTTTCACCGGCCTTGAGGCTGCCGCAGAGCACTACGCCTTTGAGATGCGCGACTACGCCGGTTCCGCACCGGCTGTGAGCGTGCAGATGCCCGAGGGCGCAACCGAACTGCCGCTGGCTGGCGGTCACGGTGGCGGCGCAGGTCACAAGCACGGCGGCTCCGGCGGCTGTGGTTGTGGTGGCGGCGGTTGCGGTTCTTCCGCACCCGAGCAGTCCATCGAAGAGACCACTTTGGAAGACTTCGACGCTGAGGCTGCTGAGCCCGCAGGTGGTTGCGGATGCGGCGGCGGAGGCTGCGGTGGTGGCGGTGGCCAGTGGCCCGCACCGGTCTTTGACATCACCCTGCTGGGCATGGGCCCGGATGGTCATATTGCTTCCTTGTTCCCGGGCCGTAAGCAGGTTCTGCTGGGTACCGGTCTGCCGGAGGATCCGGTTGAGGGCGGTAAGGCTGTAACCGTGATGGTTTCTGATTCGCCGAAGCCGCCGGCTGAGCGTGTGTCGGTGACCCTGCCGATTATCAATAATTCGCGTCACGTGTTCTTCCTCATCACCGGTGAGGATAAGCAGGATGCGACCGGCCGCCTTCTGGCTGGCGCGAAGCTAGACGCTGAGGATCTGAACGCGGAGCTGCTGCTGGAGACCCCGGCGGTGGGTGCGCGCGGTAAGAAGCAGACCTTGATTTTTGCAACCGAGGAGTCGCTGGCTCCTGAGAACCGCCCGTAAGGTTCTGGTTCTGAACTGCATATCAAATAAAGGGTGGAGCCCCGGATAGTTGCTATCCGGGGCTTTTCTCTATGGTTTTTGAACCAGTCCGAAATGGTACTAGAAGTGGTACCATAAAGTATGCCGAGTATTGAAGATTTAGTCGCGAAGATGGCTACCAGCCCTCAAAACGTTACTTTCACTCAACTTCAAAAGGTATGCACCCATTTCTTTGGAGCGCCGCGTATCCGCGGATCTCACCACTACTACAGCACGCCCTGGCATGGTGACCCTATTGTCAACATTCAACAGGGAAACTCTGGTAAAGCAAAGAAATACCAAGTCAAGCAGGCTCTAGCAGCCATTCGAAAACTGGAGAATAACGATGACTAATACTCTCCCCCGCCAAGAGCTCTACACCTACCGCGTCGAGTGGTCTGAAGACGACCAGGAATTCGTCGGAACCGTAGCCGAATTCCCCAGCCTCTCATACCTGGCCCCAACCTCTACCGAGGCATTCGCGGGTATTCGAGAAGTCGTCGCCGATACCCTTGAGATTCTTGAAGAAGATGGCCGCGAGGCACCCGAACCGTTCTCCCTGCGTTCCTTCTCAGGACGATTCAACTTGCGTGTTTCACCGCAATTGCATCGTCGTCTGGTTCAGCAGGCAGCGCTTTCTCACCAGAGCCTGAACCAGTACGTGAGCCAACAGCTCGAAGCAGTCGCCTAAGTAAGCCAGTACATCTTCATCATCCAACGAAGATTCCAAAATGTTATGACATGACAAAAGAGTGGAGCCCCGGATAATTTCGACTATCCGGGGCTCCACTCTTGCTACGCCCGCCTACTGTTCAGCAGCGGCAGGATTCTACCCATCCTGTTCCTGCGGCTTCTGTTCCTGGGCCTCCTCCGCTTCGCTCTCGAAGCCCACGTACAGTGCCGCCAGCGACGGAACCGTCGCCTCCAGCACCTGCTGCGCCTCCTCGGGGCTCGGGGTGAGCTTCGCGCCGGTCAGCTGCAGGTACTCGCGCACCGTCATGGGCTGCGCCCAGTCGAAGTGCTCACGCACGGCGGTGATGTTCGCACCAGACTGCAGCACATTAATGCCGTGGGCAAGACCGATATCCGCCACCTTCACGATAGCGTCAGTCTCATCAGGAATGTCGTATGGGTCGCGGTTCTGCAGGTCCACGATGAACGGCAGCACGCCGCGGCTCTCAGCGCGCAGGGTGAACTTGGTGTGCACCTGGCTCACCTCGTGCACCTCACCCACGCCCACGGCGGGAACCACCATGAAGCCCGCCTGCAGGTCGTTCACCGCGGCCAGGGTGCGTGCCTCCCCGAAGCCGGAGTACAGCTGCACCACCGGCACGAGGTAGCACACCTCCGCCTTGAGCGCCTTGCGAGCCTCAATGTCGATGTACTCCCAGGCGCCACCGGTACCGTCCGTAATGTCGCCGGAGTGGTGCGCGTAAATGGCGCCCTGGCTGTTTTTCACGGTCTGCGACCAGTAGCTGATCTTGTCCATGTAGTTGCCTTCGGCGTCGAACATCATCAGCGACAGGTCAATGTCCACGCCCTCATCCCAGAAGCAGAAGAGGCGGATCACGCCGGTGGGCGGCAGGTGCACCGTTGAGGTGTTGTAGCGGCCCATACCGTCCAGGGAGGGGCGGGCACTGCGGGTGTTCAGCGGCATAATCGTATCACCCACCTGCTCGGGCAGGTAGATGCTGGTCTCGGCAAGACGACCGGACAGGCCAATCTCAACCAGGCGTTCCAGCAGGTCCAGCACAGTCGGGCTGTACTCGCGCGCCGGAATCATGGTGGCGATACCGGTCTTGGACAGGTTCATGCGCTGCGGGGCAGCAGGCTGAGCCTTCTGAGTGGAGGCCGCGCGGCGCTCCTCACGCTGGCTCGTAGAGGGGTCGGAACCGACCGGAATGGAAGGTAGCGGGTTCTCTGGGCCGGAATTATCCCCAAAGAACGAACCCAGCGGATTCGGAATGCCCGCGTTCTGCATGAGGTTCTGAGCCCTCGCGACGCCCTCCGGGTTGCGGCGCGCGTAGTCGGCGAGCTCCCTGTCCTCCTGCGCCGCCACCGGGTTGGCGGGGCGCTCCTTCGGCGGGTTCGCGAGCGCGTTGCGCTGCAGGGCCACCAGGTTGCGGATCTGCACCAGGATGGGCGCGGAAACGCGCGGCGCCACGGCGGCAAATGCGTCAAAGATGACCTGCTGGCCGGGACTCGGCGCGGTATCAATACCGTAGCGGGGCACCTCGAAAGCATCCAGGGCGCGCACCAGCTGGCGTGCAAACACGCCGGGACGGGTCGAGAGCAAACGTGCCACGTTCTGCGCATCCCGGGTTGCGTAGGCGCGGTCCACCAGCGACTCGAAGCTGTACACCTCGCCGCAGTACAGGTCGTCAGCCCAGCGGCTCAGCGCGGTCAGTGACGGGTAGTCGCCGGGGTGAATTGCCTTGACGAGGCGCTTGTACATCTCTGCATTGGGCGCGCTGTCGTAGCGGGCACCAACCGGGTCAGCCTCCAGTACCCGGTTGAGCAGGTGCGCGATGCGGGTGCGTTCGCTACGGCGCAGCTTCAGGCGCGGCGCGATGCTCAGGCTCAGGTCCCCCACCGTGCCGTTGAAACGCAGACGCGAGTAGGCGGCGGCGAGGGCGAGCGCCTCCTTCATGGTGCGCAAGTGCTCAGCGTCTTCGGGGTGCAGGCAGGCGGCGATGAACACGCGGTTTTCGCGGCTGGTGTTCTCCGGTCGGGCAGCCGGCAGTGCGTCATGCTGGGCGAGGAAACGGCGCAACGCCACAAGGTCGCGCTGGTCGGTCTGGTTGTACGCCTGCTGCTGACCGAGCAGCTGCTGGTAGAGGGCACCCGCCATGATCAGGGCGTTCTGCACGCCGCTGACCATCTGCAGGGGTCGGCGGTTGCGTTCCATGCTGGTGAAGTTGGAGCGGCTCATCGGCTGCTGCCACTCGTAGGGCACGTAGTTCTCGGGCAGGCCGCCAAGGATTCGCTCGGTGCCGTCCGGGTTGTAGTACGGGTTGGAGAGGTAGTGCATGATCTGCTCGGTGTAGCGTTGCTCGTCGGTGAGCGTCAGGGCGCGCAGATCAAAGTCGCGGCGGAACACGCGGCCGGGGCGGTACCCGTATTCGTAGGACCAGATGGTCGCGAACAGGGCAAATTCGTTGGCGCTGGCGTTCAGCGCCTGGGCGAGGGACTCAGGGCTGAGGGTCAGACCGCAATTGCTCAGGACGGATACTCGCCCCAGGTCGGTGTCGAATGCGCCGGAGTGGTGCAGGTCGTTAATGCTCGAGTAGTTCGAGCGGTAGTAGGGGCCGTACAGGTCGGTGAAGACGTACACGCCGTAGCGGCGCATCAGGATGAGGCGCACGAGGGGGCTGAGGCCCTCGGGCGCTTCGCCGTGAAGGTAGGCGGATTCGTTGAAGTAGGGTGATTCCTGCAGGTAGGGGGATGCATCGTAGGGAGTGGTCACGGGTCGTCCTTTCCGTTGGTCTCACCCGGCTGTCACCGTCGGTGGTGTGTTTATGTTCTTATCGTAGCGGCGTGGGCGCAGGTTGTCGTTGCGTTTGGTCATCGGTGACCTGCGGGGTAAATATTCGCGGGGCAACGGGCTGTTACGTCATTCCGTGCGAGGCTCGCCAGTCATCTGCGCCCCGTCATCGCGGTGGGAACGGGGTTAAAAGAAAAATGGCGGGAAGCGAAGAATCCGATAAATATAAGAAAAAGATATTTCAGAAAGTAGGACTCTTCATGATCCGCCATTACCTATAGAGTACTCCCGCCCCGCGACGGCGGTCAAGCCGTTTCGTCACGGGGCGGTGAGTGGGGTTGGGTGCACGAGGTTGGGCACACAGGGTTGCACGCGTAGGGGTGCAGTTACGGCGGCGCAGTTACGGGGTACTCCCCTATGACTCCCCTACCTTGAGCTACCCTTCAGCACCTGCCGGTGAGGTGCCTTTACCCGAGCTGTCCCCGCTCGAGGTTTCTCCACCCAGCAGGGTGAGCGCGGCTTTGCGGGCGGCAAGCGCCTCCTCAGTCACGCGCGGGGTCACCGCAACCAGGGCGCGCAGGCTCTTCGCCAACACCGTGGAACCCTTCATTTTCGGCTCCAGTTCGGCGGGGATTTCAACCGGCGTGCCGTACAGTTCGGCAAGCTCCACCGCCAGGCGCACATAGTCGCCGCCCTTCGTCAACCCGCCAACCAGCGGCAACAGCAGGCGCAGAACCTGCAGCACACGCCAACCCGCCAGAACACCGATAGACGACACCTCACGCAGGGTCGCCACCAGGCGGTTAGGAAGAACCATCCCGTCCTCCAGAGCCCACTTCAGGGTCTCTGCGAAGGTGGATGCATCCAGCAGGCCCGCCTCAAAGAGCGCCGCAATGGCTTCTGCCGCCGCTAGACGGTACTCGGGGTTCTTCGCGCTCGCCACATAGCCGAGCAGGGTGCAGGTCGGGGCGCCCACCTGCACGGTGGATTCCCTCAGCGCGCGCATCAGCACGGGGACGGGGGTTACGGTCTTCTCCTCAATGCACTCCGAAGCGGCAAACAGGAAGTATGCAGAGAGTAGGTCCGGGTTGTTCTGAAGCAGCCAGGAGGACCACTCAGTCAGTGCCATCATGAAGTCGCCCTGCCAGCCGTACGATTCAGAAGCATTCGGTTGGAAAGCGAAGGGAATAAACGCGGTGTTAAGAGCCTCGTAGGCGATAGCCTCCTCGGGGCTCATGCCAGCGGTTGCACGGCTCAGCACCTCGCGCGCCTCATCCACGGTATCCACAATGTCGCCCTTGACCTGCCACATCGGTTCATGACGAACAAAGTCAGCGGCAATAAATTCTCCGGTGACTTCTCCCGCTTGGCTAGCTTTACGGTATTCCTCAACCTTGCGGTCATTAAGGCCAGAGTAGTAGACGCTCCAGGGGATATCCAGGGCAGAAACAGTGCGATAAGTCCAGTCGCTGTAGGTCAGCTGACGGGCGGGTAGCGGTGCGCTCAGCAGGGGCACCGTGCGACCTTCCGTGTGGTACTCTCCCCCGGCGGCGACGGCACGCATCTGCTCGCGGAAGATCTTGTAGAGGTCGCGGTAGCCTTCTAGCGACGTGTAGCCGGGGTCCCAGAGGTGGTGTTTATTCTGGACGACCAGGCGCACCATCTCTTCTGTAGAAATGAGCTTGCTATGATCGCTGGAGCGCCGCCATATCAGCTGGCTACGTTCAAAACGCTGCATGATCGAAGCCATTTCGGAAATTTCCTCAGACTTGTATCCCGTGGCCTCGGCGTTAGCCTCCAACACGGCGAAGAGCGCAGGCATGTACGCGACGTTGTTGTAGCTGTAATGGTCAGCAATTTTGCGCAGGGTGCGAAGCTGTTGCTGATCCACCGGTGCCAGCTTGTCGGTCGCCGCAAAGTGGTAGAGACGAGCCAGGTTCTCTCCCCGGGTGCTGGGAGATTCGTCCCCGGTAATTCGACCGGAGTTTGTATTCGATTCCTCAGTAATGAGGGTGCAGAACTCATTCAAGTCCGCGATGGATGCGACGGGTTCTCGGTGCTCAACGCCGGGCAACAGCACCAGCGGCACCTCTACGGAGGCGCCCGCCGCCTCCGCCTCTTCCTGCTGGGGCAGGCGGTCTTCGGGCAGGCATGCTTCTGCGGCGCCGCGCAGTTCCAGGGGTAGCACCTCGTAGGCTTCGAGGACGCGGTCAGCAACATAGTTGGCGAGCGCCACCTGCTCGGCGGTTTGCGCCTTCTTACGCTTGGCTTTGCTCACACCGGCGTACTGGGTGGCAATGAGCTTGAGCAGGCGCAGGGCACCGCGTTGAATCTTCTTTTCGGTGCGGTAGAGGTTCGCGCCGAGCGCGTCGATGAGCTGTTCCAGGTCGATCTGTTCGAGGGGCTGCAGGTCGGGGGTCTTCTGCAGTGCGGCGGGTGCGCAGGCTTTGAGGACGTTCTGCAGCATGGTCTGGGCGAATCCAACGGAGGCGCTGGGCTCTGCGGTGAGGACAGCCATGAGCTGCCCGAGGCGAGCCCGGTTTTCTGCGTCGGTGGGTTGCAGGTCGGTGTAGACGGAGTGGAACGCTGCCGAGTTGAAGGCACTGAAATCGCTGGTCAGGCCGTGCAGCAGGGCGTCCAGAATCTCATCGCGAATGTCGAAGTATTCGCCCATGAGTCGGCAGAGTTCCGCGCTTTCGCCCATGTGGTTGCCGTAGCCCTTGAAGAGCACCCCTTCGGTGCGGAAGACCGCCCAGAATTCCTGGTCGAGCAGGGTCATATCGCGGGTGAAGAAGGTCTTGAGCTGGGCGTGGTTGCTGGCGCTTCCCTTCTTCACGCAGGGCAGGGCCTCGTGCAGGAAAAGAACCAGGTATTCGGGGGCATCGCAGCTCAGGTTGCGGGCGCGAAGCAGCGTGTAGCAGGTTTCCCAGATTTTCTTCGAGCGAGCCCAGGAGTTGGGCAGCCCCTCAATGAAACGCAGAATCCACTCGTCGGGGCGTTCGGTGGCGCCGAGCAGGAACGCGTCAATCAGCTGCTGGTCGGGGCGTCCTTCCCAGAGCAGGGTGCGCATGGCGCGGCCGGCGGAACGGTGATATTCCCAGGGGTCGCCGTCGGGGGTGCGCACGAGCGCCCCGGCAACGTAGGCGGCGAGCGGGGTGCGGTTAATGTGGTCGCTACCGATGACGCTCTTGGGGGTGAGGGTTCGGGTGAGGGAGGCGCGTTCCTCCTCGGTGGCGCCGGTGATGACGGCGTGGTATTCCTGCACGTCAGTTGATTCTGCCGCCATGAGGGCTTTGAGGGCGGCGCGGCGCTCTTCGAGGGTGTGTTCGCCGGGGTTATGCGGCTGGGCGGTATCAGTCATTGGTACATGCTTTCGGAGTTGATGGTGAATGGTTGCAAAGAGTTGAACGGAAGGGTTGAGCGGGTGCGGGTGGGGCGGTTAGCCCTGCACTTGCTTGAGGATATTCCGGGCGTACCGCGCCTTCTGCGAAGAACCGGTGATGCTCCCCAACCAGGCACGCAGCGGCTCATCCACCAGCTGCGCACGGGTGGCGGGGTCGAGGGTCGCCAACGCCTGGCTGAAGGCGCCCAGCAGCTTACCGAGCGAGTTCGCCCCGGTATCCAGGTGCGGGATGAGGCGCGCGAAGAAGCATACCGCCCGGCGTGCATCCAGCTGAGCGAAGTCGGTCAGGGCGAGCGCCCAACGGTTCAGCATCGCCAGCGGCACAAAGTTCACGAAACCTGCGGTGGCGTCCTCAAGGCTAAGCTGGTCGTCCAGCACGCGATGCATGATCTCCACGGCGAGGGAACGAATCTCGACGCGCTGCTCCGAGAAACCCGCGGCAAACACGAAGGCGCATGCGGGACCCCACGCGCCGGGGTGCGCCGCCAAAGCCAGGTAGAGTTCGCGGTCGAAGGCGGAGTGGTCCAAGATATACCAGTTGCTACCGGCGCAATAGTACGCCAGCGGTTCTGCCCGCGAGGGGTAGAGCAGGGCGTACTGTCCCTCTTCGTCGTGGTGGGCGGTGGCGAGGCCGCGGAAAGCGTTCAGCTCGGGGGTGGAGGCGCCGTCCATCACCCCGTTCAGCTGAAGTCCCCAGCTGGTTTCCCTCTGGGCTACCATGATGGATTCCAGGTAGGGGTTGATGCGCCCGGTGGCGAGAGTGCCGTCGAGGGCGGAGCGGAGCACGCGAATCTGGGTAGGAGCAGAGCGCGGAGCGTCCTCCTGAGCGTTCTTCACGTATTGCTCTTCAAGGCTTTCGAGCAGGGTCAGCGCCTCAGCGCGGCGGCTCTGTGTGTCCTGTCGTTGCTCGTCGGTAGCGTATGGAGGCAACACCTCGGGCACACGCACACGCAGGAGCGCCGCCGTGAAATCATGGCGCAAGACGGGGGCACCATCAGCCAGGTTCTTGGCGTACCGGCGCACCAGGGTATCCGGATGCACCCACCCGCCGAACAGTTCAGGGGTGGCGAGCGGGGTGTAGCTCTGCCTGCTCTGCAGCACGCCGAGGGCGTCCTTGAATCCGGTGCTGAAGAACGTGGCGTGGCGGGAGTACATGGTGTGCAGGTTCGGCACCGTACCGGGGTCTTCCTTCGGGGTCATCTCCGACGCCTTCGGGCGCTCGCGCAGCTTCCCGGCGGCGGCAAGAACCGTCAAATGCGCGCGCATATCGAACCATTCCAGGCCCCAGTGGTTCAGCTTTTTCAGGCAGATAGGAACCAGCTGTTCGAGCAGATTCGGGCTCTGCGCGGTGCCGTCGGCGCTGAGCAGGTAGGCGGTGAGCAGTTCCAGCTCCAGCTCGCATCCGGCGTGCGTTTCGGGCTGGTCTGCTTCGTTGAGCGTGTCCGGGGTGGCGCAGGGCGCAACCTGGTGGTGCAGGAGCGCACGGGCGCGTTCTTGCACGTCGGATGCGGTCACGGGGCGCACGGGGGTGTCCCAGTACCGGTGGATTGCGGCGCGGGAGGCGGCGAGCGCCTCCTCGGCGGCGGCCTCAATGTCAGCGGTATCAGCGAGGTTGGAGCTTGCCTCGCCGCTCCCCCGACCATTCCCCGGCTCGCCCTCCCTGCCGTGAGCCTCGTCGAGGAGCGGCGAACCCTCTTCCTGAATCTGCGCCACAACCAGCGGATCGAGCTGGGAACGGTAGTCGCGGTAGAGTTCGCGGGCACGCTCGGCAAACACGACAGCGTCGGCGCTCGCGTTGTCTGCGGCGCCCGCCTGCCCCCATTCTTCGAGGCGTTTGAGGGCGGCGGCTTGAACCTGCGCGTGGGTGTGGCTGAGCGCCATGACTACAGCGTCTTCGCAGGCTGCAGCGTCGAGGGTGCCCGCCCGGTACAGCGCCTGGAGCATGGTCAGAATTTTGAGCGCGTTTGCTTTGGTACCGGCGCATACGGCGGGTGCCGCGTAGGCGAAGGCGGTGGCATCCAGCGCCTGCGGGTTTTTGGCCCAGAGGCGGTGAATATGCTGCACGCCGAGGGTCACGCTCGGGCCGATGGGCGAGGAGAACAGCGTCAGAAATTCGCTCTGACGTGCCGCAATTTCTTCAGCGGTGAGTTTGAGTCCGGTGACCAGGCGTGAGAACCAGCCGACCCGGTACGCCGGGAAGTCGCTCATGAGGGAGCTCAGGAGCGCATCAATGAGGCGGTCACGGCTAATCAGCCCGGTTTCGGTGGCTTCGATGAGGGCGCAGGACCAGCCGGGGTTGTTGTCCTTCTGCCCGGGCTTGTAGGAATCGCGCTGGGTGAGGGATACGTCCCGGTTACCTTCGACGGCGAGCATACCCCAGATGAGTTCTTCACGGAGCTGTTCGTCCTCGCGCAGCAACGGAAGAATCAGGTCGGACTCACAGTTGATGAGGGCGGTGTAGTAGTCCTCGTCGTGCTCAAGGACCGTGCCGTCGTAGAGTTCGGCAAGCCGCATGGAGGCAGCGCCCGAGAACCAACCTGTCTCAATATAAGCTTTGACGCGGTCCTGGGTGACGGTTCCGGGCTTATTTTTGCCTACCTCGGAGCCGAACGGGGTGGTGACAATGTCGAAGTACTGCCAGCGGCGGTAAATCTGTTCGAAGGTACCGCCGACCGCCAGGATGTTGGCGAGGTTGCGGTTGAAGTGCATGATGTCGCTCCAGGTTTTCTGTTGCCTGCGGAGCGGGTAAATGACTTCACCGGGGAGCGGCTCGGTGATGACCCCTTCGGGGAAGGTGTGCGTTTCGGGGCGTTTGCTCATGGTGGTCTTTCGGAAGGAAGCTGAGGCGAGCTTTTGGGGCGTCGTCTTTTAGTGCGGTGCGTGGTGTGTCTAGCCGGCGGCGTGTTCGCGGTAGAGAATACTGACCGCCAGCGCGTGCTTGCAGGGGCCACGCGTACCGCGGTACTTCAACCACCAGGGGCAGGAGCAGAGGTACCCCTCCACGGCGTACGGGTCGGCGGACAGCACCACGGTATACGTGTTCTCACCGCTGCGCACACTGTACTCGCCGGTGCCGTGCTCCCCCGCCCCGACCCGCTCAATAGCGCCGGAGTCGGCAAGCTTTTTCGCGCCGACCAGGCGCGGGTGCATGGCGGTCAGCGCATCCGGATGCACCGGCAGCGGGCGGTGGAAATACTCGCCGGCATGCGCGTCAAAACCAACTTGACCGGAGGAAGCCAGCAGGGCGAGCGCGTCGCGGGTTGCCGCCTCGTCCAGGCCGGCACGGGCAGACATGACGGGCACGTCAATGCGCGGCTCGAAGGAAAGCAGCACGCTGAGCATGTCAGCGTTCTGGGCGGTGTTCGGGTTAGACAGCGCCTGCAGCACGGATCCCTCACCGGAGAA
>ERZ1674176.217-NODE-217-length-13521-cov-9.998366_pt1 | contig 13521 bp, 8 predicted proteins | sample MGYA00581288_ERZ1674176 | MGnify/ENA primary metagenome ERZ1674176 (study PRJEB41354, sample SAMEA4873327) | human saliva metagenome | biome: human-associated habitat [ENVO:00009003]; feature: mouth environment [ENVO:08000002]; material: saliva material...
ATCTCCAAGTTTCTGACCGATTAAATGCGAATAACGGTTCAGCACTCGTCTTTTCTTTTTATATTTCTTTTTCACGTTAGCTATACTACATTTACTAGTCGCATGTTCGTCCTTTAATTTCTCAACCTCAAAACAACCATATTTCTCGAAATGATTTAATAATTGCGTCTTTATTAAAATCGCTTCATCTAATGTTCTCGTGTGCTTGATGATCCGTTGACCGTTTCTTTCAATTGTAATGATAAAATCATCATTAGCTTTATCATACGAGATATGTCTAATACCAGTTGACTTGTTTTCATTTTTTTCTGCGCATTTCGGGCAGCGTGAGCGTCTCCCTGCTTTTAGTTGATTCATCGGTATTTCATCAATACTTCCGCATTTACATTTGCAAATAGCAAATGCTGCATTCCATTTTCCATTATACTTTCTAGTAATATCTAAAACTTCTCGATCTCCGAATTTCTTACCAATTAACAATGTATAATCTTTTGTCATTATCAAATCATCTCCTTCATTGACGATAATAACATATTGCGCCTACATGTACATACAGTGCAAGCAATTTAACAGTGTTTATCGTTGATAATTGATAGTATAATCAGTAATAAAGGAGATGATAGATTATGAAATTAAACGAAACTGAATTGATGACTATTAAAGAAAGATTGTTTGAACACTACGGTGATTCATATGAGTTCCTCATATTAGAAACCGTAAATCATTTACAATCTCTTGAATGGGACGACGAATCTGGCTATCGAGATCAATTCTACGAAGACACTGATTTATACGAAGAAGAAAACAACGTGCTAAGCACAACTGTCTATGGAATTGCTTCTCAAGCGTTAGATGGTGACGACCCTCAATTTCCGTATTTGTCAAGAGCTTTGTGGGCAACTTGTCTAACTTATCGTGACTATGAAAAGTCGTTTAAATGTGCATTAACAATTACATTTACAGGTAACCCTGAGCACGAGCTTGACTCAAATGTTACAAAAGATATGTTAAAAATGTTCAATCAAGACGAATTAATGATTAAGTTATAGTATACTTGTGCTCGAAAGTATGGTATAATTAATCATATATGAATAATACGAAAGGATAGATTCAAATTATGAAATTAAAGAAACGAATTTTTGCGACAGCAGGACTTGCATTATTAACTGCTCCAGCATTATTTACACCTCAATCAGTCTTCGCTTTAGAAGCAAGTGGTGTTGACGCAGATGTAGTAGATGCTACAGCAACGCCTAAGGTTGAAAAACCAGGGTTTAGCGATCCGAAATTAGCAGAACAAATGAATAAACAAATCTTATGGCTTGACTTCGGTGACCATGACGCTTGGTCAAACGTAGATTATATTAAATATAGAGAAAACGGTGACTTCAACAAAGGTATCGACTCTGACAAGTCTTACAATGTCGTTACTAAAGAAACGCCTGGTGCAATGTTAGCACTTAAAGAAGGCTCAGTATATCGTAAAGAAATTTCTGATGGATATATCGTTCAGTTGACTGTGAAGTCGTTGAAACCATTCCGCGCTTCAGACGTTTACCGTAAACGTTTAGAAGCGGGCGGTGCAACTGAGAAAGAACTTGCAACTTATGATGCAAATGCAACAAATAAGTTCAAAGGAACTGTTGGTAGGTTAACTTCTCCAGAGTTAGACAAAGAAGCTCGAGTGATTGCTCGAGAAATGGACGTTTATGCTCAAATATCGCATGAAGGCATTAATACAGGTACTCGTCGTACGACTTTAGCATCGACTCACGATGGAGCTGACTGGGGAGTACAATTCGAAGTAAAAGTTATTAGAAATGGCGTTGAAACAAATGCAACGGTCGTAATGGCCGACGGTGAAGACGCAAACCCTGGTGAGATTTCAATCTTTACTACAAACGGTACAGGTTGGGAACACATCGGTGAATGGGAACGTGATAATGCTGAAGGGCATGCGGAAACATATAAACCAAACTTAGTGGGTGACTATTTAGCAGAGTTATTACAAGATCGCACAGACCATTCAAATTACGGCTTTTGGGGCTATACAACTCGAGATGGGTTCAAAACTTACGGGTCGTTTTGGGGGTTAACTGAAGGTCGTGAGAACGATGACCGTCATTATAAAGACCCTTATGCTTGGCGTTTCGTACAAAACCCTGATAAAACAACTTCAGGTCTAGGTACAGGTGTATTTGGACCAAACATTTCTGCAAATACTAAAGGTGCGCACGCACCATCCGTTCCAATCGTGAAGACAGATAATGCTTCTGAAGTAGGTATTTATGTCACAAGTATGGGACGACAAAATGCAATGATCGGGTTCATCTTAAATGACTTAGGAGATGCTCCTGAGAGCTATGGCCAAGTGAGTCATGCGATCTCGATGAAGAATGGTGGTTCAGGCGCTGATGTAAAACAACCATATTTAGGTAGTGCTCGACCAGATGCCGATACAAAACCAGAAGCATCTAAACCTTGGACTGCAGACGATGCTGAAGCAAGCGCTGATGAAGGCGCTCAACAATTAACGGGCGAGGATAAATTTATCGCGAAACGTACTGACACAGGCTTTAAGGTGACTGTGAAAGCAAATCGCGGTGGCTTGGATAAAGCTTATATCAAAGGTTGGATTGACTTTAATAACAATGGTACATTCGACGAAGGCGAAGCTTCTGAAATGACGGAAGTCACAGCCGACGGAAATGTTGAATTAACATTTACGACTGACGTAAAAGCCATTACAACTGCAGAAGTCGGCTCTCGTATCCGTATTGCAGAAAACGCTGAAGAAATTCAACAACCAACAGGCTTTGCTGGTTCAGGTGAAGTTGAAGATCAACTAGTTGATCTAGAAATTCGTACTTTCTACATCGACAAAGAAGGCAACGAGATTGCAACTAAAGAAGATGGATTGAAAGACAAAAAATCAATTGAAGGTTACAGATATATTGAAACACGTACTCGTGAAAACGGAGACCGTGAACATGTCTATGAACAATTGAAAACTACATTCGTAGACGTTGATGGAAATACATTATTGCCAGCTGAGAAAGGTTTAGTTGAAAAGAAAGCAATTGATGGATATGAGTTCGTTCGAACTGATACGAAAGAAAATGGAGACATCGAACATGTATACAAACAAGTAATTCCTGCTCCAGAAGATCCAGAAACACATAAAAACATCACTACTTTCGTCGACACTGAAGGAAATACAGTAAGTCCTAAAGAAGACGGTTTAGTTGAAAAGAAAGAAATTGATGGATATACATTCGTTCGTACTGACAAGAAAGAAAATGGTGACATTGAACACGTTTACACACGTAAACCAGATCCAATTAAACCAGTGACAACATTCGTTGATAAGAATGGTAAACCGTTAAAACCTGCGGAAGACGGTGAACAACCTAAGAAAGACATTCCAGGATATAGATTCATTGAAACTCGTAAAAAACCAAACGGAGACGTCGAACACGTTTACGAAAAATTCATTACAACTTTCGTTGATGAAGAAGGTAAAACACTTCGTCCTAAAGAAGATGGCTTACAAGAGAAAAAATCAATTGACGGATATGAGTTTGTGAAAACTGTGAATAAAGAAAATGGAGACCGTGAACACGTATACAAACGCGTTCCAGATCCACAAAAACCAGTGACTTCATTTATTGACAAATCAGGTAAATCATTGATTCCTAACGAAGACGGCGAGCAACCGAAAAAAGATATTGATGGGTATAGATTTATTGAGACTCGTAAAAAACCGAATGGAGACATTGAGCACGTTTACGAACGATTCATTACGACTTTCGTCGATGAAGACGGTAAAACACTTCGTCCTAAAGAAGATGGTTTAGTTGATAAGAAAGAAATTGAAGGATATACATTCGTTCGCACTGACAAGAAAGATAATGGGGACATCGAGCACGTGTATAAACGTATTCCAAACCCACAAAAACCAGTGACTTCATTTATCGATAAAGATGGCAAATCAATCATTCCTAATGAAGACGGTGAACAACCTAAGAAAGAGATTGATGGTTACAGATTCATTGAAACTCGTAAGAAAGACAATGGAGACATCGAACATGTTTACGAAAAAATTCAACCTGCTCAACCTGAGAAAAAATTACCGAATACTGGTGTAGAATCAATTGGTGCTTTTGCAGCATTAGGAACATTATTCTCTGGACTAGGGTTTGGAATCTTAAAAGGTAAGAAGAAAAATTGATGATTTTAATAGACTACTCGTTTGAGTAGTCTATTTTTTTTTTTTAGTTTAACCTAATTTTAACGTAAACGTCAGTATACATGGAGTGTTGAGCATGATATAATGAATAAATAAAAGATTATTTATTCATTGAAAGGAGATAATATAACGTGAAAAAACGTACTATTATTACGAGTTCTGTAATGACGATTGCAGCATTACTTGCGACAGGTGCACCGTTAGTAGGCGCTCAAACGAATAGTCAAGATGATTATGAAACAGCAAGCACAGTTGCGTCTTCATACCATAGTGTGAAGAATGATGACGTAGTTGCATCAGTTGCAGACGCACAAAAGATTAAAGATAGTGGCGACCAATCTGTTAAAATTAACAAATTGGACCCGCTAGTGAAACATGTATATTCTGGTGCAGAATATGAAAAAGCTAAGAAAGAAATTGCTGATGAATTAGCAAAAGTTGCTGAAAAGAATAAAGCAGCAATTAAAGAATATCAAGATGCAGTAAATCATAATGCTGCAGAGAAAAAACGTATCCTCGAAGAAGAGGAAGAAATTAAAGCGAAATTCCCATTACTTGCCGAAAAAGACGGAGTTCGTGTTTACGGTAAATTTAATGAAGAAGCTCGCGGATCGCAAGATTATTACAAAGACATTCATGTATTCGTAGATGACGAATCATCAACTATGTTTAAAGATGGCGTCTATGTTCACGAAGACTCACAATTTATCCCACTTGTGGGTGATAAACAAACAATCACTACATCTGGTGATGGAAAATGGAACGGGACATATGCTAATATGTCGAGTGACGACGCAAACCCTAAAGGGACTAAAGTGAAGATTACTCACGTTGCAGATACAACAGATGGTCGTCAAGTAGACGTTATCGTATCTGTGCCAGAGTTCGACTTCCAAGGCGCTGATATTTCAGTTTTAAAACGAATCAACGAGTTTCGCGGAAAGCGTAGCGCTACTGAAGGTTATTTGATGTTAACAAAATGGAACGATCCGTCTTGGAAAGGTGTACTTGGCGTGTATAGTGCATATCTTAAAGGTGTAGATTTACATTTTGAGTTTGTTGACAAAGATAATCAACCTGTTGAATCGGTAATGTCGTTTGTGCACACTGATATCGACTACGGTCAAGGTATCGGAGTATTCGATACAAATAAAATCATCGACTTGGTGCCATCAAATACATTAAAAGCTCAGAAATATGAAGTAGACGGTCGCACGTATGATCTATATAGTGATATGGGTGCAAACAGAGGTAATATTAATGACTCAGAGGACATTGGTGTGTTTAACGAAGAAAGTTCGATTCCAGATGGTTCATTTGCAACAGTCATCAAAGGTTCATCATTCTCGTGGCGACATAACGCGTGGCGCGGAAAATTCTTTAATACGAAAGCTGAAGCTGAAGCTCATGGCAATAGTAACGCTGTTGTAGGTAGTGAACGTGATGCAGATCGTTTAGCATATTATAAAGCTCATCCAGACGGAAATGCTCATATGTATGCTGACATTTTCGGTAAAGGTGCTAAAGTAAACTTACACTTACCAGATAACGCTAAAGTACCTACTTTAGAAGTTACTGAGCAAGAAGGTGAGATTACTGTTGAAACAATCGGCGTGACACCTGAGAAACATGCGTATAATTCTAATGACTTAGTAATCGACGGAAAATCAGTTCTTAAAGGTTCTGAGATTCGCTATGGAGTAACTGCAGATTATGATGCGTATAAAGGTTTACCAAAACCTGAAAAACCATTTACTCCAGCAATCATCGATGACATTCCAGAAGATATGGTTGAATTGACAATCTACAATAAAGTTGTAGCAGGTTCAAAAGACATTACTGACGAAATGGAACGTCATGTGTATGAATCAGTTGATGAAGCTCCAGACTATATCAAAGAAGTTGCTAAAGATAAAGTAACTGGTAAATTTGTTGCTTGGACTCCAAAAGACAAAGATGCTTATACAACAAACTATATCTTAACAGGTACTGATGTAACTGCTTATATCGGAGCATTACCAAAAGAAGACATTATCAATACTGCGATTGTCAATAAAGGGTTGCAAATCGACTTCCAAGGATTGCATGAAGCAAAACCCGTTGAGAATAAAGTAATTGTACCTAAACCAGAGAAATCTGTGAAGAAAGCTGGAGAAGACATTAACGAGAAAACATTACTTCAAGGAACAGTATTTAATTATGAGTTCAAATGGTCTCTAGCAGAGTACAAAGACATTTCATTACCAGATGCAAAATCAATCAACTTATTCGCATTCATCGATGACATTCAAGATGATGCGTTAGATTTAACAGAAACGCCAATCACTATCAAAGATGGTGATAAAGATATTTCTGATAAGTTCGAAATCATCAAAACTAAAGATGGTAACTTCGGACAATTTACTGAAGTATTAGGTGACAACAAAGTTGAAGGTGAAGGTTTCGCTATTGTTGCGAAAGATACTAACGCGTTCTTACAAGATTACGTATTAAAAGGTAAAGACTTGACAATTATAGTTGAAGCGAAAGTTGATAGCAACTTCGATGGAACAATCGAAAACGAAGGTAAACAAATCGACTTTAACAATAAAGGAGTAACAGTTACAAACAAAGTACGTAACAAAACACCTGAATTTAAACCAGTTAAAGACGTAAAAGTTGGAGACAAATCTGTTGATGGTTCTTCAATTGAACTTGACAGTGAATTTAACTATGTATTAACAGCTGACATTATGAAAGCTGAAACAATTGGTGACTTGAAAGACGTGTCATTAGTAGATAACTACAATGAAGAATTCGATAGTCTAACAAACATTAATAAAGTAACTGCGAAAACTGACATCAAATTAAAAGATGGTTCAGTGATTAAAGCCGGTGAAGACATCACTAAATTTGCAACATTCAAAGATGACAAAGGTGTATTAACAGTTGAGTTATCTAAAGAATTTGTTGAAAAAGTAGCTGACCGTCAAGACGTGTCTATCGATGTAACAATCGGTATGAAACGTATTAAAGCTAGTGAAAAAGTTGAAAATACTTACGATTTAATCGTTAATGGTCATAAAGTAGCTTCAAATACTGTTGTGACTAAGACTCCAAACAAAGCATTACCGTCTACTGGTAGTGAGATTGGATTGACGGTAATTACAGTCGTAGCCGTAATTGCTGGTGGATCTATTTACATTGGCAAACGTAAACAAGCGCATAATAAATAATCTTTATTAGAATTTGTGAGATAAGACATTAGTCTTGTCTCACTTTTCTTTTTGTTTAGAAATAAACATTTACAAACACTTGCAAATGTTATATAATAAACTTATCAATTAACTAAAACACAAGGAGCATAAACTATGCAACGAAAATATTTATTACGCAAAATCGGCAAACATTTATGTCATGCCGTACTAACAATTGGAATTATTAGTGGAGCATCATCAGTCGTAAGTGCTGATGAAGTAAAAGAACAAGATCAATCTCCGCAAGTAGAAGCCGTTCAGAAAGAAGTGCCTAAAGCAACCGATGAAGCTTCTCAAAAGAAATCAACTTCTATCGATGAATTAACTCAACCTGAGAAATCTGAGACTGCGGTTGTTCGTATGACTGCTCAAATTGAAAGAGAAAGTGACAACATCGATGTACCATCAGTTCAAATCGGGAATACTGCTGATACAACAGAAGTTGTGAAGAAACAAAATGTTGAGGCAGAAATTGACAACATGATTAGTGAGATTGCAAATGAAGCTAATTCTAGTGAATTAAAAGACGGCAATCAAGTGTACAAAATTGATCGTATGCTTGTAAATAAAGAACGTCGTGAAGTCGACGGTCGTCCGCAATATACTTACTCAATCAACTTCCATGCTTCACCAGACACTGGTTTACCAGATGAGCCAGTTGTTGAATCAAACGTAACTGTGAAAGACAACAATAGTAATACTCTAATTCATGAAGTGAAGACAGGCACTAATGAAAGTCCTGTAAACTACTTAGAAGATTGGAATAAATACACTGTTGGTGACATCGTTTCAGTCAACAATAAAGCATATCATGTCGAAGAAGCAATTAAACGTTATGCAGAAGTTCGAGACGTTCAGTATCAACATGGCGAAGCAAAAACTTACTTAGACGTAAGACTTCGTGAAATATTAAAAACGACAACTGAAACAATCTCGTTTAGATTCATCAATACAGAAGGTTCAATCGTACGTGATAAAATTGACACAGAAGTAACTGCGGGTAAAGCAGAGTCTATCTTTAATCTCGGTGATACAATCGTTGAAAACGGTAAAACTTACAACGTTGCAAATCGTACTTTAGAACTTAATAAACAAGAACTGCCAGAAGGTACTCATGACGACTTCTTGTATACGATTACACTTAAAGAAGTTGAAAAACCAAAAGTTGAAGAAGTGAAAGAAGAACCCATCGTAGAAACATTTAAAACACGAGTAACCGTGATGGATGAAAATGGTAAAGTAATTGTTGGTGAATATGATCCGCATAAGGAATCATCAATGCCGTCACTTGATGCTTATGAAGCTGATAAGTCTGTAACAATTAATGGTAATCAATATACCGTGAAACGAGTAACATTAGAATCTAACACTTCTCAAGAAAACGGTAAAGACGTGACGACTGAACGCTACAACGTAACCGTCAAGGCTGCTGATAAAGCGACTCAATCAACATTTGTCTATAATGCAAAGACTGAATATGAGTTTAATGATAAAGTGATTAAAGTCGGTACAACTGGCACGAAATTTGCGTTATCTCGTGATGAAGCAGATAAAGGTCTTGAATCATTGGCAAATGACATTCAAGCAACTGTTGGTCAAACAATCGAGGTGAACGGCGTTAAATATAAAATCTCTAAAGTAAAACATATCGAACGTGAAGTATATGATAGAGATAGCGGTGCAACTTTCTTAAACGCACAAGTTGTATTTGCATTAGAAGAAGTAAGCCAACCTACTGGTGCTCAACAAGATGATGAAGCAAATCAAGCAAAACTAGAAGAACCTAAAGAAGAAAAACCTGTAGAAGACGTAAAACCTGTAGAAAAACTGTCAGAAGAACTTAATAATAAACAAGTGTCTGAAGTAAAACCACAAGAAGACACACAAGCAAAACCTCAAGACGAATCTAAAGACGAATCTAAAGAAGAACTTAAAGAAGAACTTAAAAACGAGCAAGTTCAAGAAAAACCAGAAGTAAAATCTGAGGCGAACGAAGAATCTAAACAAGAATCTAAACAAGAATCTAAACAAGAATCTAAAGAAGAACTTAAAAATGAAGAAGCAAAACCAGAGCAAAAACCCCAAGCAAAAGAAGAAAGTAAACAACAGACTTCTGTTGCTCAAGATACTTCTGAAACAAAACAACTACCAGAAACTGGTATTGCTGGCGTTCTAGAAATTCTTGGCTTAGGAGCCGTAGTCTCAGCTCTTGGGGCAGCAAGTTATCTTAAAAAGAAAAAATAATTGATGATTAAAAAGTCTACATTTCTGTAGGCTTTTTATCTTGCACGTATGTACATACCTGCTAAATATGATATTATTAATTTAACAAATACATGAGGTGCAAACATGAAAGTAACATTTAAACCAGATCGTAAATATAAGATCCAGTCTGAAGACGAGATGCAATTATTTTTACATATGAAACGTAAAGGCACATCAACGACGAAAAATAAAAAAGCTTATAACCGTAAACAAAAACATAGAAACAAAGACATGTAAAGGAGAATCTAAAATGGGTTATCATCAATTTGCAATTGCAGGAACAACATCGACAGCATTAAGAGGTTCTTACTTATTAATTCCAGAGTTTGCTCGTGAGTGGGTCGGTAAAGATAAATTAAAACTTCGCAAGTCAGGCATGTACGGTAATGTATTATTAGCAGGTTATCCAAAAACTTAACAAACGCTATAGAATCAAGGAGAAGGAAATGACTATTAAACATAAATCTTACAAGTTTAGGCTATATCCGAATCAAGAACAAAAACAATTATTTGCTAAAACATTCGGTTGTTCGAGAGCTATTTGGAATATGATGTTAGCTGATAAAATCAAACATTATAGAGATAAAAAGGAAACGTTACATAACACACCTGCTCAATATAAGGATGAGTATCCTTGGCTGAGAGAAGTAGATAGTGTGGCACTTTGTAATGTACAACTCAATCTAGAAAGAGCTTATAAAAACTTTTTCCAATCTGGTTTTGGTTTTCCTAAGTTTAAATCTAAGAAAACTGCACAATCATACAAAACTAATTATGGTAAGGGAGCGACAGTTCTTTTAGATGGAAAGATTAAGCTACGTAAAGTAGGCTGGGTGAAACTTAAGATGCACCGTCAAATTTCTGGTATACTCAAAAGTGCAACTGTCTCAATGACACCTACGGGTAAATATTACGTTTCAATTTTATGTGAAACAGAAATTACTCCATTGCCAAAAACTAATTCGTCAGTTGGTATAGACTTAGGTCTTTCTGATTTCGCAATTCTTTCAACTGGAGAAAAGATCGGTAATAGGAGATTTTTCAATCAATTGTCGAAGAAATTAGCTAAGGAACAAAAAATTTTATCTCGTAAAGCTTTAGTTGCTAAGAAAGAAAGACGAAAACTATCTGATAGTAAAAATTACCAAAAACAACGAATGAAAGTCGCTAAAATTCATGAGAAAATTGCTAAGCAAAGAAAAGATTTTCTAAATAAACTCAGTACTAGTCTCATCAAGAACCACGATGTGATTTGTATTGAAGATTTATCAAGTAAAAATCTAATGAAAAACCGTAAATTAGCAAAATCTGTTGCCGATGTTTCATGGTCTGAGTTTGTAGGAATGCTAGAGTATAAAGCTAATTGGTATGAGAAACAAGTATCAAAGATTAGTCGTTGGTATCCATCATCTCAGATTTGTTCGAACTGTGGTTTTAGTTCTGGAAAGAAACCACTTTCTATTAGAGAGTGGACATGCACTAATTGTGGTAGTCGCCACGACAGAGATATTAACGCAAGTATTAACATTCTTAGAGAAGGTGTACGCTTGTTATAGAATTAAAATGAACCGTAGGGACTACGGGGATAGCTTGGTAAATTTGTGTAACCTCTGTTGATACGTCAACGGATCAACAAGTCAGCATATTACCCAAGAAGCTTCTACCTCTAAACGATAATGTATGTAGGAGTAGTTCACATAGCTTAAACTGTCATATCTTATTAGGCGCTTTCAAGCTATTACAAGAAGGCAAAGAATTATCATTTAAATTTGACGATTGCATCGTTTCAGAGCAAGAAGGAAGTCCTGATGACTTAGAAGACATTCGTCATTTAGGAATCGAACTTGAGTGTGATCGAGGTTATCGTTGGTCAGAGTTAGGTATTCGTATTACAAAAGACCCAGACGTCGATTATAACAATTGTCAAAACTCTGAATGCGGACAATTCTAAGACATAATAAAAAGACACTACTAAATTTGGTAGTGTCTTTTTATTTATTATTGCTCTTGTTGAATTGGTTCTTCACCTTTACCGTAACCTACGATGTAGTAACCGATAGGTCCAAAGATATGCATGAAGACGATTCGCCATGTTAAACTCTTTCCAAAGAGTTTACCAATTCGGTTATTTACACCGAATGCAAACCAAATGTCGACAATCGGAATAAATAATGTTAAGAAGTACCAACCAGATCCGTATGCGATCTTGAATAGTAAGACTTCTCGATAAATCGGAATAAATGCGTAGCCAGTGTCGATGCCTACTTTTCTAAACAATCCATAATACATGATTGTAGAAATGATTAACATAGAAATAATCGCTGTTAAGAAAAACATCACAATGAAAGTATCAGTAATTGCTAGTAGCATACCATCATTAAACACACGTGCTTCAATTAATGGGTTATCCATTATAATTCACCTCACTTTAATTTATTATAAACCAGAAATGTTAACATGTAAACAATTTTCATAAGAAAATAGAGTATTTCAGCAGTATTTTGATAATTTTCCATATGTTATAATTTACTTATTAAAACGATAAGAAAAGAGGTTTGCTATGACACTTTTAACTGACATTAGATGCTTATATTCTACTACTTTAGAATGTAAAGCAAGTGAGATTTTTGAAGAAAAAGACCCAGATAACTATAATGTACATGATGCAAAAGAACTTAGTGATTATTTAGATTTGATGAAACAGTTCTTACCAGCAAATCATCCGTTGCAATCATCGACTGCTTATGATTTAGGTATCGTGAATGAAATTTCGTTATTAAAAGAAACTGAACCGTTGAAAGATGCTTCAACTCGTTCGTTATACATTAAGAACAATGTAAGTACAACTGACTTTAGTAACGTAAAAGTATTTATTACTTCTCGAGAAAAACTTGAGAAATACTTAGACAACTTAGTTGCTCAAAAGCAACTGTCAAATTACGAAATTTTAGAAGACGATCGTAATGTTGAATATGAAATTGATAATCAGTACGGAGCAACTATTCATTTAATTCATAATTACACACTTCGTTTAGAAGGCGAGAAAGAACAAATCGAACTCGTTCGCCAAACATTGGAATCGAAGTCACCCGAAGTATTTGAGCCAGGCGCAAATTTCTTAAATGAATTACTACCAATGCCGCTAGGCGAGATTAAATATGAACTTGTCTACAACGGATCAGATTATGAAGTGCGTAAAGCAATCGACTCATTGAATGATAAGTATCACTCATTCATTGTTCAGCGCTTTAGAGTGACTCAAGAATTGATAAATGAGAACGTCAAATGCGCAGCACTTGTTAGACGTGAAATTGAATTTAATAATAAACTGACATTTGAGAATCACTTAGATCATGATGTTCACATGTCATTACTATGCGACAATGAAACAACTCAGCTTCTAGATCAATCAATGCATTATGATGAATTATTGCATTTAATTAAAGCCGATATGGCTCGACAAGCTCAGTCGAAAGTTGAAAGTTTTATTAAAAAAGAAATTGAGTATCAATTGTCGCAAATCTCTAGTGATAAAGAAGCAATTTATCAATTAGAAGACTTTAGTGCATCTCTAGATGACACACTAGAACTGAAGTTTGACGCGCGAGGTAGTGTATTACTAATGAGTGACAACACAATTTACGCAGCAAATGTAAATTCGCTAATTTCAAATGCTCAAATGAAAGCGTTGCAAGAATTCATTTCGTTCTTTAGATTTGAAACTGAAGGCTTCATTCAAACACCGTTTGATGGACAAATTCGTTACGGAGC
>ERZ1674176.223-NODE-223-length-13230-cov-5.447362_pt1 | contig 13230 bp, 8 predicted proteins | sample MGYA00581288_ERZ1674176 | MGnify/ENA primary metagenome ERZ1674176 (study PRJEB41354, sample SAMEA4873327) | human saliva metagenome | biome: human-associated habitat [ENVO:00009003]; feature: mouth environment [ENVO:08000002]; material: saliva material...
CTGTTCTTGTTGAAGAATTTATCCCAGGAACCGAATACCGTTTCTTCATTCTGGATGGGCGTTGTGAGGCTGTCCTCCTTCGCGTTGCTGCCAATGTTGTTGGTGATGGCAAACACACCATTCGTGAATTGGTCGCTCAGAAAAATGCCAATCCATTGCGAGGACGTGATCACCGCTCACCACTTGAAATCATTGCGCTAGGAGACATTGAACAACTGATGTTAACGCAACAGGGTTATACCCCTGATGATATTCTCCCAGAAGGGAAAAAGGTCAATCTACGTCGTAACTCAAACATTTCTACGGGTGGTGACTCTATTGATGTCACTGAGACCATGGATTCCTCTTACCAAGAACTAGCTGCAGCTATGGCAACTAGTATGGGAGCCTGGGCTTGTGGGGTTGACCTCATTATTCCAGATAAAACCCAACCTGCTAGCAAAGAAAACCCTCATTGTACCTGCATCGAGCTCAACTTTAACCCTTCTATGTATATGCACACCTACTGTGCTGAAGGACCTGGACAAGCTATCACTCCTAAAATCTTAGACAAGCTTTTTCCAGAAGTTGCCACAAATCAAAACTAAAACTTAAATCTTAGGAGCAAACAAATCACCTTTATCTCGAGATAAAGGTGATTTGTTTTATTAACCAAACTCTCCTGCTTCTTCCTCAGGATGCGTTTCCATGTACTGGATATGTTGTATATAGGCATCTTGAGCCTGATTGAAGGCTTCCTGATTACTGTAAGGATAATCTATGTAAAAGAGGTCCCGCCAGCCATTCAAGTTTTGACTATTGTAGAAACCTTGAATCTTTGTGGGAAGAAACTCTTTGTTGTAGCTAATCCGCAACTTGAGTAGGGTCTTATCCTGAAACTGAGTTATGATACTGTTGGAGGTTTCTTGGCCTTCCAAACTAGTCCAAACCTTATTCAGAACAATGTCCTGACTATAGTGATTAGCTTTTATGCGATTTTTGTCCACTGGGAGCTTCTGGGTCGCCTCTAAAAGGTAGGACACCTCTCCTTGAAAATAAGCCTCAATGGTCAAATCTCCAAGACTTGAGCCAAATAATAGGCCATCCTTAATAGCAATGTTTGATCCAAAAAGTCTTTGGCCAGACACATCAAAGGACATCCCCTCATCCTGCCCGTAGAGCTTGATGGCATAGGCATCCCTTACACGATAGAAATTTTTAGCGACAAGAACACTATCAAGGGTTTCAGTCTTTTTTGTCTCCACCTTGGGGCTTGTAGGTTTCTTGGTAAAAGCTGTCAAACCCATTAAGCACAAGATGAGAGCGAATATAATCAAGGTAAGCATTGTAGACCTGGAGCCGGTCTTCAGCTTTAACTTGTCTCCATGTTTCAAGGTCTTTCAAGCCTCCTTTTTTAACAATATCAGCATAGCGCCCACCATTTAAGACATTCTTGGGATTTTTCCACTTCCTAACCATCTTGCGTCTAATCGCATTGTCAGCAGGATGACGAACGTCGAGATAGGTATGGCTATTATTGAGATAGGCTGGTAGGTCAGCATTCAAGCCCTTAGACAGCCCATAGTTAGCAGAATCCGTATCGGCAATGTCAGCGCCAGCTTCAATCTTATAATGCTTAGGATTAGAGTCGATGCTACCGTCTTTCCTTTTCTTGTAGACATTCCACTCAGAAACAAATCTCCCCGTATCCATATTGACAATAAACTCAATAAAACGGGAATTGCTAACTCCATAAGGGCCAATGACACTGGTCTGAGGTAGCTGAATTTTCATGTTCTGCGGATAGGTAAAGTCTCCCAAGCTTCGATTATGATAGGAAGCACCTGTTGTGTAATCCAGATGAATCTTCTTGTCCTTGCTGTAGGCCAGAAGCTTATCTAAATCCGTCTTGCCCTTGTAGTTGGTCCTAATATAGTCCATGGACTGCTTATCAATCCATGACCTAAAAAGGTGGAGCTTGATACCTAAGTCATCCACACCTAGGCCTAGATCCGTCTGATAGGTCTCCATAATAGCCTCACGGAAGTAACTATAAAAAGGACTGGTTGGCTCTAGCTTCTTAGAAAATTTATAACCTGACTTCCCTAACTGGAGGAACTGGTACTTGTCCACATAAACCTGCATGTGCTCCATAACCAAATTGAGCTTGTCATGATTAGGGAGTTGAGAAGCTTGGAAAAAGGACGTATAGGTATCTGAGCCCACTTCCTTACTTTCTTGGTCAATGTCCTGTAAAACCTTATCTAACTGGGTCAAGGAAGTCTTTTTCATCTTACTTCTGACCTGAGCCACATAGGCCGGCTTAATGCCCTGATCCCAGTGGTCACGAGTCATAATCGCGTCTGCTTTTTGTGAAATCAAGGTCAATCGTTTTTGATAAGACGCGTCCTCCAAGGCCAGCTTTAAAGCCTTCGATGGCGTCGCTTCAACCACAGATAAATCACCGTAGATATCTGCCTTTAGGACAAGATTTACCTGCATATCATAGGAATGATTGATATGGAGAACGAGGTGAATCTTCCCATCTTCCTTCCTAACAGACAAAGCATCGAGTTGATAGGATTGGATAACCCCAGCCTGACTAAGTGCCAGTCTATCTATATTTTCCAAAGAATCTTGATAGATATAGGAAATCTCAGGGTCTTTGACCTTCTTTACCAAAGAGTCATTTCGCTGTCGATTGAAAACCACAAGACCAAGTATGAGGATTACAGCCAGGGCACTTGCCAGATACTGTAAAATTACTTTCTTCATAGTACTTCCATTATAGCATAGGAGGGCAAAATATTCTGAAAACGATTGGCAAACGTTAAAAACAAATGAAAAACAGGCCGACTAAGACCTGTTTGAATGGATAGTTTATAAATCGCTCAAGCGACGATGTTTAATACTAAAATCAAAATAAGCATTTTCCTGAAGTTTGTGGAATATGTCTCTGTAGGCTTTTTCGTCAAAGTGATCGCCGCGATAGAGAATTTCAAAACTCAAGCCCTCATATTCCAAGAAGGCATTGGAAGTCTTAAAACCATTACGCTTATAGAAATCCCAACGCGCCGCACGTTGCTCAGGATTGTCATTAGGTTCATCCAAGCGCTCTACTTCCAAGACCATAGAACGTGATGGTCCATAAAAGTCCACCAGTTTATCAATAATCTCACTTCCGTAGCCATGACTCCTCATTTGAGGTACGATGGCGAAGAAGCTCACATAAAAAACTTTGGCATTGTAGAGAACTGAGGCAAATCCAACAAAATCATCCTCGTCATAAAAGGCAAAGAAATGATAATCATCATGACCATCCAATTGTAAAAACTCACTTAATGGAATACGTTCTTCTTCTGGAAAGGCCTCGTTATTTAAGCGCTCTACCCTATCTAATTCTGGAAACTCTTTGGTAATTAATTGGCTGCGTAAAGCCATAAATTTTCCCCCTTTTTCTGATGCTTATACCTATAGGTCATTATAACATCTTGATAAGTAAGTGCAAGTTTTAAGGGCTTGGATTAAGCTAGGGACAAACTCCTACTGTAACAGACACTCTAAATGCTGCTTATCTGTCTCAGTCATCTCTCTTCTTAAAAAAATAAAAGACAACGACCATTTCTAGTCGCTATCTTTTTTGTGATTCATAAGCTATCGCCTATTTTTTCAATTCCCAAATTTCTTTAGCATACTCTGTAATCGTATCATCCGAAGTGAATTTATGAGATTTAGCAATATTAGCCAAGCTCATACGTGCCCACTTGTCATGATCACGATAAAGTGCATCGATTTTCTCTTGAGCTTCTACATAAGCAGCGAAGTCTTCCAAGAGGAAGTACTCATCGTTGTGGGTGATGAGGGCTTCGTAAATTTCAGTACCTTCAGCTTGAGCATTTGGAATCGTACCGTTAACAAAAGTATCGACGACACGACGAATGACTGTGTTATTTTCATAAACTGCACGAGAGTAGTAATCGTGACGTGCATAGTGTTCATAAACTTCGTCCTTGTCCATACCGAAGATAACAACATTCTCATCGCTTACTTCGTCCTTGATTTCAATGTTGGCACCGTCAAGTGTTGCCAAGGTAATAGCACCAGTCATCATGAATTTCATGTTTGAGGTACCAGATGCTTCTTTAGAAGCCAATGAGATTTGTTCAGAGACATCTGCTGCTGGAATGATAAGTTCCGCAAGGCTGACACGGTAGTTTTCAAGGAAGACCACTTTAAGTTTTCCTTGGAGGCTTTCATCATTGTTAACAAGATTGGCAACTTCGTTGATAAGTTTGATAACAGATTTAGCGAAGTGATAACCAGGGGCAGCTTTGGCACCAAAGATGAATACACGAGGTACCATGTCTTTATCTGGATTATCTTTCAGATCCCAATAAAGTTTGATGATGTGGAGAAGGTTAAGCAATTGACGTTTGTAAGCGTGAAGACGTTTCACTTGAACATCAAAGATAGCATCTGTAGACACTTCTACGCCTGTTGTTTCTTTGATGTAGTCTGCCAAACGTTGTTTAGCAGTCTTCTTAACTTGATAGAACTGGTTCAAGACTTCCTTGTCATCCAAGTAAGTTGTAAGATTTTCAAGCTCATGGATGTCGTTACGCCAACCATCACCAATCACGTCATCAATGGCTGCTGAAAGTTCAGGAGCTGCAATTTGTGTCCAACGACGTTGAACGATACCATTTGTCTTGTTATTGAATTTTTCAGGATAAATAGTATAGAAATCGTGAAGTGTATCTTCTTTAAGAAGTTCGGTATGAAGTTTGGCAACCCCGTTAACTGAGTGACCACCGATGATAGCCAAGTTAGCCATATGAACTTGACCATCCTTAACGATACGAGTACGTTCGATAACATCCGCAGCAATACCACGTCCAGCCATTTCAGCAATGTAACGGTTGTCGATTTCCAAGATGATTTGGTAAACACGTGGAAGGACACGTTTGAAGAGCTGTTGATCCCATTTTTCAAGGGCTTCTTGAAGAATAGTGTGGTTAGTGTAGCTCATAGTCTTAACAGTCGCATTCCAAGCATCTTCCCATGAAAGACCATATTCATCAAGGAGAAGACGCATGAATTCAGCTGGTGCAACCGCAGGGTGGGTATCATTGATGTGAACAGATACTTTTTCGTGGATATCTTTCAATGGCAAGCCCATCTTGAGGTAAGATTTGATGATTGTTTGGAGACCGGCACTTGTCATAAAGTACTCTTGAACCAAACGCAATTTTTTACCTTCAATTGTTGAATCATCTGGATAAAGAATGGCAGTAATATCTTTCACACGACGGCGTGCTTCCAATGTTGGGTAATCCAACTCATATTCTTCAGGAATTTCAACATCCCAAAGGCGAAGATTGTTAATCACACCATTTTTATAACCAATTTGCGGCACATCATAAGGTACGGCACGAAGGACTTGAGCATTCTTATAAGTTGGGACAAAGCGACCATCTTCATTGCTTTCAAGAACTACATCACCAAAGAGTTTCACATAGACAATATCGTGGTCTTTACGTGTTTCCCAAACATTACCTGTAGAACCAAACCAACCATCTGGTAATTCCACCTGGTAACCATCAACAATACGTTGTTTAAATAGTCCATAGCGGTAACGAAGACCGTTACCAAAACCAGGATAACCAGTAGTCGCAAGTGAATCCATGAAGGCAGCAGCCAAACGACCAAGACCACCATTACCAAGTGCCATGTCATGCTCAGCTTCTACAACTTCACGGAAGTCAATATCAAGTTCTGCGAATCCCTCTTTAACAAGGTCAAGAATACCAAGGTTGAGAAGGTTAGTTTCCAACATACGACCTGGAAGAAATTCAATCGAGAAGTAGTAAGCAATTTTTTCTTGATTGTCTGAAAGTGCATGGTTACGTTCAATCCATGTATTTGTGTAATATTTACGGATCAAACCAGCCAAGGCAGTAAAAATCTCCGTTGGTGTGGCCTTAGCAACTTTAATCAACTGCTCTTGATGGAGAGTATCCTTAAAGTCACGGATGAATTGTTCTTTTGTTAAATTTTCGAGTTGCATAGAAATCCTTTCTTACTACTTCCTTATCTTCAATACACTTCTTACAGGTATCTATTCAGATAAGAGGGAATTGGAAATTTTACTCAAACTTCCAAACCTTGCCAGACAAGATTCGAAACAGACATTTCAAAATCTTTATTTACAAAACTGTCAAAACAGTCAATTATATTATAACACGATTAGAGTTATTCTTCTATTCAGACTTTTAGACGCTTTCTCTATAATCTCTGCCAAGCAAAACTTAGGGGCTAAATAATTTTAGAAGCGTTTTCAAACGCTTTACACGAAGATAACTTTTCCCTTGCGAGAAAAGTTATCTTTGGAATTATACTAATTGTTTGTAAAAATCAACATATGCCAAACTTGCTGTATCCCATGAGAAGTCACGTGTCATCGCATTGTGCTGGAGTTGTTTCCAAGCATCAGCGTTGTTTTCGTAAACATCGAGAGCTTTTTCAAGGGTTTGAACCATCCAGTAACCTGAGAAGTTACCAAATGAGAAGCCTGTACCTGAGCCTGTCACAGGGTTGTAAGGTTCAACGGTGTCACGAAGACCACCAACCTCACTAACCACTGGCAAGGTACCATAGCGCATAGACATCATTTGAGAGAGGCCACATGGTTCAAAGGCTGAAGGCATAAGGAAAATGTCACAACCAGCATAAATTTGTTGAGCCAACTCTAAGTTGAAAGTAATGTTGGCAGACATTTTTTCTGGGTAAGCATGAGCGAACCAAGAGAAAGAATTCTCATAGTCGCTATAACCAGTACCCAAAAGAACAATCTGAACATCATGTTGCAAGATGTTGTGAAGTTCATTTACCACCAAATCGAAACCTTTTTGGTCAGTCAAACGAGAGACAATACCAATCAATGGAACGTCTTCACGAACTGGAAGTCCAACACGATCTTGAAGAGCTGCCTTGTCTTTGGCTTTACCTGACAAATCATCCACTGAGAAATGATAAGGAATGTGAGTATCTGTTTCTGGATCAAGGAGGTCCGTATCGATACCATTAACAATACCAGATAACTTACCAGATTCCATGCGCATGATTTGATCAAGGCCTTTACCAAATTCAGGTGTTTGGATTTCACCAGCATATGATGGTGAAACTGTTGTGACACGGTCTGCGTAAAGAACAGCTGCTTTCATCCAGTTGAGGCAATCATTCCAACGGAGGGTACCATCAGCATAACGCTCGTAACCAACACCAAAGATTTCCCAAAGCATACCACTGTCAAATTGACCTTGGAACTCAATATTGTGGATAGTGAAGACTGTCTTAATACCTTGGTAAGCTTGAATCCAATGGTATTTTTCCTTAAGAAGGAATGGAATCATGCCTGTTTGGTAGTCATGAGCATGGAGAATATCTGGAATAAAGTCCACTTTTTCCATCAACTCAAGGGCAGCCATTTGGAAGAAGCCGAAACGCTCACCATCGTCCCACTCACCGTATACCGTACCACGGTTGAAATACTGCTCATTATCAATGAAGTAGAAAGTCACACCATCGCGAACGATTTTCTTGATGCCGACATATTGACGACGCCAACCAACATTTGTATAGAAGAAGCCAAGGTCTTCAACCTGATCGCCAAATTTAGCCGAAACCACATCATAATATGGGAGAATTACGGCAACTTCGTGACCATTTTTGACTAGAGATTTAGGAAGAGCACCGATAACGTCACCCAAACCGCCAGTTTTAGCGAAAGGAGCACCCTCTGCTGCTACAAATAAAATTTTCATCGTACAATATCCTCTGTTACAACGCTACCTTTTTTGATGACAACTGGGTTGTTTTCTGTACCTCGAATCGTAACACCTTCAGCAATTTCAACACCTTTATCCACAATAGCGTATTCAACTGTCGCGCCCTTGGCAACTTTAACACGTGGGAAGAGAATTGAATGGCTCACACTAGAACCTTCAGACAAATCAACATTACGTGAAATCACTGAGTTCTCAACTTTTCCTCGTACAATCGAACCAGATGCAAATTGTGAAAGCTTAACTTCTGAAGAGTCTGAATAGTATGTTGGCTCTTCATTTTTAACTTTTGTATAAACTTTTTGGTTTGGTGCAAAAAGTTTATAGAATTTGTGTGATTCCAACATATCCAAGTTAGCATCAAAGTATGCTTTCACTGAGTGGATATTTGAAAGGTAACCAGTGTACTCGTAAGCAAAAGCATTTTCAGCAACTGCCAAATCACGAAGTACATAACGAAGCTTACGTGGTTCTTCTTTAGCTGCTTCTTCTTCCAATTTTGCAATCAAGAATGGTGTATCCACAACAAAGATGTCTGTAGACATATTGTAAGCTTCTTTATCTCCACCCTGGAAGAGCTCATGGCTAAGCACTTTGTCAGATTCATCAATTTCCAAAATGCTGTTTACATCTGAAATGAGTTCTTTAGGAAGTTTTTTGTAGACCACAGTAACTTTTTGTTCTGTTGTATTGTGGAGGTGGAAAACTTGGTTAAGATCAATGTTGACCAAAACATCACTGTTAAGCGCTACCGTTTGGTCTGAACCTGAACGTTTAAGGTAAGTCAAAATTTGACGATAGTATTCTTCATCAACAGTTGAACTTTCAACTGGAGTGTTATAAATACCAAGGTAGTAGTGGCTGAGGAGTGTTGACAAGCCCCACTCACGACCTGAACGAATGTGGTCGAAAACAGAACTGATGTTTTCGTTTTGGAAGATACCAAAGACGCTACGGATACCAGCGTTAGCCAAGTTAGACAATGGGAAGTCGATGAGGCGATATTTTCCACCAAATGGTAGGGTGGCAATAGGACGGTGCTCAGTCAAACCATCCATGTCATGGAATCCTACGGTATTTCCTAGAATTGCAGAATATTTATCAATCTTCATCTTTTGGTACCCCCACTACTTCATTGTATCCTACGACTTGCACTTCTTCTGTACCGTCAATTTCCAAACCCTCAGAAATGTGTGCACCTTCACCGATAATAGCACGTTTAATTTTTGCACCTTTACCAATGACTGCACCACTCATGATTACTGAATCCTCAACAACTGCTCCTTCACGGATTTGCGCACTTGTTGAAAGCACAGAATGTTTAACAGTTCCATCAACTATTGAACCGTCGACTACAAGGGAATCCTCAACATGGGCATGTTCACCAAAGAAGTTTGGTGGAGCAATCACGTTACGTGAGTAAATTTTCCATTGACGGTTACGACTATCCAAGGCATTTTCAGGAGAAATGTACTCCATGTTTGCTTCCCAAAGGGATTCGATGGTACCTACGTCTTTCCAATAGCCTTCAAATTCATAAGCAAAGACGCTTTCACCTGTTTCAAGATAAGCTGGGATAACGTTCTTACCAAAGTCTGACATATCAACGGCACTCTTTTCAGCTGAAACCAACATGTTGCGAAGACGTTTCCAGTCAAAGATGTAAATACCCATTGATGCCTTAGTTGATTTAGGATTTTCAGGTTTTTCTTCAAATTCGACGATACGGTTATTAGCGTCAGTGTTCATGATACCGAAACGGCTAGCTTCCTTAAGTGGTACATCAAGAACTGCTACAGTAAGACTCGCGTTGTTGTCTTTGTGTGCTTGGAGCATATCATCATAGTCCATCTTGTAAATATGGTCACCAGACAAGATTAAAACGTATTCAGGATTGATGCTGTCGATATAGTCAATGTTTTGGTAAATAGCGTGGCTGGTACCTTCAAACCAACGATTACCTTCACTAGCTGAGTAAGGTTGAAGAATTGATACACCAGAGTTAACACCATCCAAGCCCCAACTTGAACCATTTCCGATATGGTTGTTCAAAGCAAGTGGTTGATACTGTGTAATGACACCAACATTGTTAATCCCTGAATTGGCACAGTTTGACAAACCAAAGTCAATGATACGGTAGCGTCCACCAAACTGAACAGCTGGTTTGGCAATACTTTGGGTCAATTTTCCAAGACGAGTTCCTTGCCCACCAGCAAGGATCAAAGCCAACATTTCATTTTTCATGAATAGTCCCCCTCATGATTTTTAGTTTCATCCCAAAAAGGATGACGAGATAATCAGTCGAAACTGATTATGACAATTAAAGTAAGTTTTTCACTAATAGTAACAGTTCGAAAATCAAAAGCATCTTAGAATTGTGATTTTCTATCTATCACCCCGAAAAACAAATCGTGTACACGTTTAAGTCTACCCTTTATTTCAAACGACGTTTTACACGCCAGATACTTGCTCCTAGAGCAGGTAGGGTGAAGCTAAGGGTATTTTCATAGTCCTTCCACTTCGCTTTTTGGGTACGGGTTTCAGGATTTCCTTCTTTCCAAACGCCACCGAATTCTTCCATCTCAGTGTTAAGCACTTCTTGGTAGATACCAGCTACTGGCAATCCAATAGTGAAGTTTTGACGTTCCACTGGAGCTAGGTTGAAGACACAGACGAGGAAGTCACCCTTATCGCCTTTATCATCTTTACGAATGAAGGAAAGAACACTTTCAGCACGGTTATCCGCATCGATAATCTCAATACCATCGTAAGAATCATCAATCTGCCAGAGAGATTTATGGTCCTTGTATAAAACATTCATATGGCTAGTAAAGGCCTGCATCTTCTGGTTCATCTCATCTTCAAGATTACCCCATTCGAGTTGATAATCAAACTTCCACTCCAAGAATTGACCAAACTCAGAACCCATAAAGAGCAATTTCTTACCTGGGTGACAGAGTTGGTAAGCATAGAGGTTACGAAGACCAGCAAATTGATTATAGCGGTCACCCCACATCTTATGCATCATGCTCTTCTTACCATGAACCACTTCATCATGTGAGAAAGGTAGAACATAGTTTTCATTGAAGCAATACATGAAACTGAAGGTCATCAGATTGAAGTCATACTGACGGTAAACTGGATCTTCTGCGTAGAATTTGAGGATATCGTTCATCCAACCCATATTCCATTTGAAGTCGAAACCTAGACCACCTTCTTCAATCGGTTGGGTGATTGGCGTTGCTGCAGTTGATTCTTCCGCAACCATCATAACATCTGGATAGCGTTTTTTAATTTCACGATTGAGTTTTTGAAGGAAGCCGTAGCCTTCCAAGTTACGATTTCCACCGTCCTTGTTAGGCATCCATGGACCTTCATCATAGTCCAAATAGAGCATGTTAGATACTGCATCCACTCGGATACCATCGATATGATAATTTTCAATCCAGTAAAGAGCACTTGAAATAAGGAAAGACTGAACTTGATTTTTTCCTAAGTCAAAGTTAAGTGCGCCCCAACGATAGTTATGAGCTCGATCATGATCCTGATATTCGAAAGTTGGTGTACCATCGAAGTAGGCCAAAGCATCGTCATTCTGTGTATAGTGACCTGGGACCCAGTCTACCAAGACACCGATATTATTCTGGTGACATGCTTCTACGAAATCTTGAAATTCTTCTGGTGTGCCATAGGTATGCTCAAAAGCAAAGTAACCCATAAGCTGGTAACCCCAACTCATCCCAAGAGGATGAGCCATGAGTGGCATGAATTCCACGTGGGTATAGTTCATCTCAACCAAATATGGAATCAACTCTTCTTTCAATTCTTTGAAAGTATAAGGTTGACCATCCTCTTTTAGTTTCCAAGATGATGCATGAGCTTCATAGATATTAACCGGACGTTTTTGGAAACCAAAGCGTTTACGACGACCCATCCAAAGGCCATCCTTCCACTTCTTAGTTTTCTTCTTACGAATCACAGCTCCTGTTCCAGGACGAGGCTCTAAGTAAGTCGCAAAAGGATCCATCTTTTCGACGACTTGACCTCCCTTACGTTTCACCAAGAACTTATAGAGTTGTCCTTCCTCTGGGAGAGCTGAAGTTGCCTCCCAAACACCGATATGGTTTTTGGTCATATCCAGAGGTTCATCAAACCAACCTGTGAAATCTCCAATTACCTGAATCTGCTCAGCATGAGGGGCCCACACACGGAAGATAAAACCTTCTTCTCCCTCTAATTCATGCACACCCAAATAATTCTGAAGGTGGAAGTTCTCACCTGTTCCAAATGTGTACATGGCTTCATCGAGATTCATACCATCACTCCTTTCTTAAACTAGCCTTGATAGTTCTAACTATCAAGAAATTAAAACATTGAAATATATGTAAATACACTAGAAAACCCTTCAGACCGATAGGGCTTACAAGTAAACAAAACCACTTATGTAAGCGTTTACTGTATTATAACATTTTTTGACATTCTTGTCAGTAAATCTCCAAATCTTTTTTCATATTATCGAACACAAAAGTCTTACGTAATTTTCCAGAAATATGTAATTCAACAATACCTGAATCATACTCAGCTTTTGCGACATAGAGATTATCGTAAATATCTGCATATGAACGATATGAAAATTCTTGTACGGTTTGCTTACGCTCAATTAATTTGGCAACTTTAGCAACCAAGTCTTTCTTAAGAGTCACTTGATTCCAATCCACCTGATTAACAGCATCAGGGGCATTGTAGCTATTCATGGCACGCTTAACATCCGCTTCCGTGTAATTTCCATCTTCACCTGTTGCAACCATCTTACTACGCTGGAATTCTTGTCCCAATTGCATGAAACACATCCCCTGCATAGTCAGATTGAGGGCATTAGCCAAGTAGATACGTTTTTCAATATCCTCTGGCGAATCATGTGGATGCAAATGGTGCATCAAATCATTCAAATTGTAGTTGTCATGCGCTTCGATATAGTTGAGGACCTGACCAGGCATGAGGTAGTTTACAAAACCACGGCTACCAAGCAGACTCTTGGCAATCTGATCTTCCAATGGAGCTCCAGACACATAGCCATTACTGATGTGCCCATAGACCTCTGCTCCCTTGACCGCATCACGCGCATTGTCATTGAAAAATCCGATTCTAGGCATCAAGGCTGCATTATCCTTCTTGGCCTTTTGGTCTACAGGAAGTCCAATTCCCATATCCCATCCTTCACCATAAAGAAGAATCCTAGGATCAATATCATCCATAGCCGAACGAACGGCTTTCATCGTTTCGACATCATGTAAGCCCATGAGGTCAAAGCGGAAACCATCCACTCCAAATTCTTCTGCCCAATAGGTCAAAGAATCAATCATATACTTACGGTACATTTCCTTTTCACTGGCTGTTTCATTTCCAC
>ERZ1674176.231-NODE-231-length-12856-cov-9.885712_pt1 | contig 12856 bp, 6 predicted proteins | sample MGYA00581288_ERZ1674176 | MGnify/ENA primary metagenome ERZ1674176 (study PRJEB41354, sample SAMEA4873327) | human saliva metagenome | biome: human-associated habitat [ENVO:00009003]; feature: mouth environment [ENVO:08000002]; material: saliva material...
AGGCGGTGCAGCGTAGGTGCACGGTTCAGCAGCACGGGGTGCTCGCGGATGACGTCGTCGAGGACGTCCCACACCTCGGGGCGCTGACGCTCAACCTTGCGCTTGGCGGCCTTGACGTTCTGCGCGTAGTTCTTCTCAACCAGACGCTTCATGACGAAGGGCTTGAACAGCTCCAGGGCCATCTGCTTGGGCAGACCACACTGGTGCAGCTGCAGCTGCGGGCCGACGACGATAACGGAACGACCCGAGTAGTCGACGCGCTTACCGAGCAGGTTCTGACGGAAACGCCCCTGCTTACCCTTGAGCATGTCCGAGATCGACTTCAGCGGACGGTTGCCCGGGCCCGCGACGGGGCGACCACGGCGGCCGTTGTCGAAGAGAGCGTCAACGGACTCCTGAAGCATGCGCTTCTCGTTGTTGACGATGATCTCGGGGGCGCCCAGCTCGAGCAGACGCTTGAGTCGGGTGTTGCGGTTGATGACGCGACGGTACAGGTCGTTGAGGTCGGAGGTCGCGAAACGGCCGCCGTCCAGCTGAACCATCGGGCGCAGGTCCGGCGGGATCACGGGGATCTTGGTGAGGACCATCGAAGCCGGCGAGTTGCCGGTCGCGACGAAGGCGTTGATGACCTTCAGACGCTTGATGGCGCGGGCCTTACGCGGGCCGGAGTCAGAGCCGATGGTCTGACGCAGCGCGGCGACCTCGGCCTCCAGGTCGAAGGTCTCCAGGCGCTTCTGGATAGCGGCAGCGCCCATGTCACCCTTGAAGTAGGTGCCGTAACGGGCCACCATCGCACGGTAGAGGCGCTCGTCGCCCTCAAGGTCGCCAACCTTAAGGTCCTTGAAGCGCTCCCACACGGCCTCGAGGCCTTCGATATCCCCGTCGAAGCGGCGGCGAATCTTGGCCATCTCGCGTTCGCCCTGCTTGCGGGCGCGCTCGCGCTCGGCCTGCGAGGCGCCGTCCTTTTCCAGGGCGGCCATGTCGGACTCAAGCTGCTCCGCGAAGTCGTTGATCGTCGCGTCGCGGTTGTTCTCCATCTGCTTCTTCTGCACCTCAAGTTCGGCGCGCAGTTCAGCCAGATCCTCGTGGCGACCCTTTTCGTCGACCTCGGTGATCATGTAGGCAGCGAAGTAGATGACCTTCTCGAGGTCCTTGGGCGCGAGGTTGAGCACGTAGCCCAGGCGCGAGGGAACACCCTTGAAGTACCAGATGTGCGTAACGGGGGCGGCCAGGTCGATGTGACCCATGCGCTCACGACGAACGCGCGAGCGAGTGACCTCGACACCGCACTTCTCGCAGACGATGCCCTTGTAGCGCACGCGCTTGTACTTGCCACACGCGCACTCCCAGTCGCGGGTGGGGCCGAAGATCTGCTCACCGAACAGGCCGTCGCGCTCGGGCTTGAGCGTACGGTAGTTGATGGTCTCCGGCTTCTTAACCTCACCGTGGCTCCACTCGGCGATGTCGTCGCCGGTGGCCAGGGTGATCTTCAGGCTGTCGAACGTTTTGGCGTCCAGCAAAGTTATCTCTCCCTATCAGATCGCATCGATGGTCGCCGCAGCGTTCGGACGGGCTTCAAGGGTGATGCCCAGATCCTCACGCGCATTGAAGTCTTCGTCCTGCTCACGCAGGTCAATGACGTTGCCGGCCGCGTCGAGAGCTTCGACGTTCAGGCACAGCGAGCGCATTTCCTGGATGAGGACTCGGAAGGACTCGGGGATGCCGGGCTCGGGGATGTCCTCGCCCTTAACGATGGCCTCGTACACCTTGACGCGGCCGGTGGTGTCGTCCGACTTGATGGTCAGCAGCTCCTGGAGGGCGTAGGCGGCGCCGTAAGCTTCCAGGGCCCACACCTCCATCTCGCCGAAGCGCTGGCCGCCGAACTGGGCCTTACCGCCCAGCGGCTGCTGCGTGATCATCGAGTACGGGCCCGTGGAGCGGGCGTGGATCTTGTCATCGACCAGGTGGTGGAGCTTGAGCATGTAGGTGTAGCCCACCGAGATCGGGTACGGGAACGGCTCGCCGGAGCGGCCGTCGAACAGACGCGCCTTGCCCTCGTAGTTGGTGAGGACGTCGCCGTCGCGGTTCGGGTTCACGTTGCGCAGCAGGCCCGCGAGCTCGTCGGCCTCAAGGCCGTCGAACACGGGGGTAGCAACGGGCGTGCCGGGCTCGGTCTTGATGCCGTCGGCGGGCAGGTGCGCCGCCCACTCTTCGCCGGCCTCAACAGCGGCCGAGGCATCCCAGCCCTGGTGGGCGAGCCAACCGAGGTGGTACTCGAGCACCTGGCCGACGTTCATTCGGCCGGGGACACCCAGCGGGTTGAGGATGATGTCGACGGGCGTGCCGTCGGCGAGGAAGGGCATGTCCTCGACCGGGAGGATCTTGGACACGACGCCCTTGTTACCGTGGCGGCCGGCCATCTTGTCGCCGATCGTGATCTTGCGTCGCTGGGCGACGTAGACGCGCACGGTCTGGCGGACGCCTGGGTTGAGGTCGTCTTCGTCGTCGTTGAATTCTCGGACGCCGATGACGATGCCCTCTTCGCCGTGGGGGACGCGCAGGGAGGTGTCGCGCACCTCGCGGGCCTTCTCACCGAAGATGGCGCGCAGCAGGCGCTCTTCGGAAGTCAGCTCGGTCTCACCCTTCGGGGTGACCTTACCGACGAGGATGTCGCCGGCGGTGACCTCGGCGCCGATGCGGATGATACCGCGCTCGTCCAGGTCAGCGAGGGATTCCTCGGAGACGTTGGGGATGTCGCGGGTGATCTCTTCCTCACCGAGCTTGGTCTCGCGGGCGTCGACCTCGTACTCCTCGATGTGGATCGAGGTGAGGATGTCCTCTTCCACGACGCGACGGCTCAGGATAATGGCGTCCTCGTAGTTGAGGCCTTCCCACGACATGTAGGCGACGAGGAGGTTCTTGCCGAGCGCGACCTCACCGTTGGAGGTGGCGGGGCCGTCAGCCAGGACGTCGCCGGCCTCGACGCGGTCGCCCTCGTCCACGATAACGCGCTGGTTAGTGCAGTTACCGGGGTTGGAGCGCTCGAACTTCTCGAGGCGGTAGGAGTCGCGGCCGCCCTCGTCCGTGGAGACGACGATCAGGTCAGCGGAGACCTCGGAGACGACGCCGGAGTGCGCGGCGAGGATCATTTCTCCGGAGTCATGCGCGGCGCGCATCTCCATGCCGGTGCCGACCAGCGGGGCTTCCGTGGTGAGCAGCGGCACGGCCTGACGCTGCATGTTCGCGCCCATGAGGGCTCGGTTAGCGTCGTCGTGCTCGAGGAAGGGGATGAACGCCGCGGCGACGGAGACCATCTGACGTGCGGAGACGTCCATGTAGTCCACGCGATCGCGGGCGATCAGGGTCGGGTCGTCGCCGGCAACACGGCACAGGACGTCGTGCTCGGCGAAGGAACCGTCGGCCTCGAGGGGCGACGAGGCCTGGGCGATGTAGTGGCCCTTCTCGTCGTCCGCGGTGAGGTAGCGGATTTCGTCGGTGACCTTACCGTCCTTGACGACGCGGTAGGGCGTCTCAATGAAGCCGAAGGGGTTGATGCGCGCGAAGGTCGCGAGCGAGCCGATGAGGCCGATGTTCGGGCCTTCAGGGGACTCGATCGGGCACATACGGCCGTAGTGCGAGGGGTGAACGTCTCGAACTTCCATGCCCGCGCGGTCACGCGACAGACCGCCGGGGCCCAGGGCCGACAGACGACGCTTGTGGGTCAGACCGGCGAGGGGGTTGTTCTGGTCCATGAACTGCGAGAGCTGGGAGGTTCCGAAGAACTCCTTGATCGCGGCGACGACGGGGCGGATGTTGATCAGCGTCTGGGGCGTGATCGAGTCCGTCTCCTGGGTGGTCATGCGCTCGCGCACGGTGCGCTCCATGCGGGCGAGGCCGGTGCGAACCTGACCCTGGATGAGCTCGCCGACGGCGCGGATGCGACGGTTGGCGAAGTTGTCGATGTCGTCGACCTCAACGCGGACCTCGACGGGCTCGCCATTGCGGGTGCCGGCGAAGGTCTTGTCGCCCTGGTGCAGGGCGAGGAGGTACTTGACGGTCGCGACGATGTCCTCGAGGGACAGGGTCGAGGCCTTGGGGTCGGCTTCGATGGCCAGCTTCTTGTTGATCTTGTAGCGGCCGACCTTAGCGAGGTCGTAGCGACGAGAGTCGAAGTAGAAGTTGTTGAGCAGCGTCTGGGCGGCGTCGACATTCGCGGGCTCGCCGGGGCGCAGCTTGCGGTAGATGTCGAGCAGGGCCTCTTCCTGCGTGGCAACCGTGTCCTTCTCGAGGGTCTCGAGGAGGACGGGGTAGGCGGCGAAGGTTTCGCGAATTTCGGATTCGGTCATGCCGACGGCCTTGAGGAAGTGGGTCACCGACTGCTTACGCTTGCGGTCGATGCGCACGCCGACGGCGTCGCGCTTGTCGATCTCGAACTCGAGCCATGCGCCACGGGATGGGATGACCTTCGCGCCGAAGGTCTCCTTGTCCGACGAGCGGTCCGAGAGCTTCTCGAAGTACACGCCGGGGGAACGCACGAGCTGGGAGACGACGACACGCTCGGTGCCGTTGATGATGAAGGTACCGCGGGGGGTCATGAGCGGGAAGTCGCCCATGAACACGGTCTGGGACTTGATTTCGCCGGTTTCGTAATTCATGAACTCGGCGGTCACGTACATCGGTGCGGAGTACGTGTAGTCCTTCGCCTTGGCTTCCTCCATTGAGTACTTGGGGGATTCGAGGCGGTGGTCGTGGAACGACAGGCTCATGGTGCCTGCGACGTCCTCAATGGGGGAAATCTCGTGGAAGATTTCTTCGAGGCCGGAGACGTCGGGGACGTCGCCGTGGCCAGATGCCTGAGCGGCTTCGACGCGGGCCTTCCACGCGTCGTTGCCCAGCAGCCAGTCGAAGCTCTCGACCTGCAGGCCCAGCAGATTGGGGGCCTGGAGGGGTTCACGAAGCTTGGCGAACGAGATGCGGTGCTTGGGCTGTTTGGCGGTGCTGTTGGCAGCCAAAGGGGATCCTTCCCTGCATGATCGGTGCGCACGCTGCCTTATCACCCATTATCTGACGCGTCCTGGTCCGTCAAGCGCCTGTTACGACGGCTGGATACGGGTCACCTCGGGCATGATAAGGCGCAACTACTCAGCCTACCGTGAGTCGCATCGCGAGTCAAGGCTGCGTGTGATATGTGCACGGTTTCACGGGAACGAGGCCGTGGCCAGCCTGTTCATCAGGGGCGACGCTGGTAGAACCCGGGCTTGGGTGGCGGTGCCCCAAGTCGGGCTTGAACCGACGACCCACGGATTATGAGTCCGCTGCTCTGACCGACTGAGCTATTGGGGCGGTGCCATCCTACCCGACTGGGTTCGTATCGCTCCACCCGCCGCCCCGACATTCGGACGGTCGGTACTCTCAGGCGTACCTGCGGGCGATCGCCATGGCCTCGGGCACGTAGGAGCGCCCGAAGACGGCGCAGTGGATCATGATGATGTGCATCTGGTGGAGGGCGACGCGCTCCCGCCAGCCATCCTCCAGGGGTGAGGCTTCGTTGTAGGCGGCGAGGATCCGCTCGTAGTGCGGGCAGCCGAAGACCGCGAGGGCCGCGAGGTCCTCCTCGGCATGGCCGCCCTGCGCGGCGGGGTCGATGAGGACGGCGCCGTCCGGGGTCCACATGACGTTGCCGCTCCACAGGTCGCCGTGGGTGCGAGCCGCGCCAATGTTGTTGTGGCGTGTCTTCACGTCTTCGACGAGGCGCGGCTGGCCGTGGTCAAGCACGCCGGACTCGAGGCACTCACAGAGTTTTTCGATGAGCGTGCGTTCGGCGGCCGTGAAGGTGCGGTCGTCGACGTAGGGGGCGATGCGCTCGCGCGCGTAGAAGGCGCCCCAGGACTCACCTCGGGACGAGGTCGGGGCCGGGCTCGGGCGGTCGGGTAGCGAGAGGTGGGCCTCCCCCATCCAGCCGTCGCCCTCGAATCCGGGTGGTGGCGCGCCCAGGTGAGTAGCGCCGGCGGCGTGCGTGTGGGCGAGGGCGCGGCCAAGGTCTTCGGCGGCTCGCAGGGTTGGCGCGACAGAGACCAGGCGGGGCTCCTCGAGCCACGTCGCGCCGTGATCGAGCATGGGCACGACGGCAGCGCCGGGGCCCGAGGCCTCGGCGAGCCATGCGAGCCCAGCCACCTCGTAGGCGATCCGCCCGCGGCGGCTGTCCGCTTTCCTGATGGTGTCCATCGGTGTGGCCTCCTGTCTGCGTGGAAGCTGCGGCGCTCCCTCGTCTCTTGGCGCTTCAGCGCGCGACGAGTCCACGATATCAAGGGTTATGCGAGGCATCCGGGACTCCTTCAACGCTCAGAGAAGTTGCAGGTCGTCCGCTCGAGAGTGGATCGCTAACGACTCAAGTTCCCTATCGAGCGGGCAATGGCTTGACCCAGAAGATAGAAGATGCGGTCTGTGCCATGCAGATTGTCGGGTTCTGGTCCGTCCTCCGCTATAGGAAATACGCGAGTCAGCATTCAAACCTGCTTGTATGCACGTGGGCCCGATGACTCGCACGTTAACCCGATGATCTGCGCGCGGGCAGCGCCGCCCACGTGCATACTCAAGGGTTAACGTTCGCATCAAAGGGTTAACACGCATACTCAAGGGTCCACGTGCACACAACACACCACACGAGACAATGAATCCGCCAAAGCGCAGACCCATTCAGCGAAAACCGTCGTCTTTGGGCGCTTGTCGCCCAACGGGTATGCACGTTGGCAACAACAACGCTCCAGCCCACGGCCCTACGCCACCCAGCGGGGGAATTGCGCCATCCAAGGCTCCGACACGCCGGCGAAACGCCTCCAGAGGGCTTCGCATGGCGCAAAACCCCCACCACCGTCAGCGCTTCGAGCGCGCGAGGACCAGATCTGGACCTATGCGGATAGGTTGTCCTGATGCGGATAGGTGATCGGCACGCGGATAGGTAAATAAGCTATCCGCATGCTCGTAACCTATCCATATCGCAATAACCTATCCGCGTACGTGGCCGGTGGAGGGCAGCGGCACACGGGACGGCCTGCCTCAGTGCCGGTGGAGGACTTCTAGGCCTTACCACAGTGCCGGAGGGCGCGACAAAATTCGCCCAACAGACACCCCTCCCGCCCGCATCCGCGAAAAAACTCGCCCGGCAGGCTACAAAACGCCCATTTTGGACCATTTTGCCCACGCTGGGCGAATACTTTCGCGCTATCGGCAAGTAGCGTCCCGCATAGTGGTGTAACCGTGTGGTGGTCGGCTCGTTGCTTGTTATGGGTGCGGTCACCGTGTGATCCTTCGAGAAAGCTCTCTACTTCTGACTCGAAACGATGTGGAGGCACGACGATGACCGCTCCTCATATTATCGACCCTGCTGGCCTGCTTGGCGAGGCGTTGTCCCAGGCGTCCCCGGATTTGATGCGTTCCTTGCTCCAGGACGTGATGAACGCGTTGTTATCAGCGGATGCTGATGCGGTGTGTGGGGCCCAGTGGGGCCAACACGATCCGCAGCGTCACACCAGGCACAATGGGTATCGCTACCGGCCCCTGGACACCAGGGTCGGCACCATTGACGTAGCAATCCCCAAGCTACGCTCAGGCACCTACTTTCCACAGTGGTTGCTGCAGCGCCGCACACGCTCCGAAACCGCTGCGATCACAGTGGTCGCTGACTGCTACCTGGCAGGAGTGTCTACGCGCCGTATGGACAAGCTCGTCACAACCCTGGGGATCACAGGACTGTCCAAGTCCCAGGTCTCACGTATGGCAGCCGACCTGGACGAGCACGTGGATCAGTTCCGTCATCGCCCCCTCAACGATGCCGGGCCTTTCACGTTCGTCGCCGCTGACGCGCTGACCATGAAGGTGCGCGAAGGGGGACGCGTCGTCTCGTGCGCGGTTCTGGTTGCCACCGGAGTCAACAATGACGGACATCGCGAAGTGCTGGGGGTGCGCGTATCCACCAGCGAAACCGGCCCAGCGTGGAATGAGTTCTTCGCCGACCTGGTCGCCCGAGGCCTCACCGGCGTGCGCCTGGTCACCAGTGACGCCCATCTGGGCCTGGTCGAGGCCATCGCAGCGAACCTGCCCGGAGCCACCTGGCAACGATGCCGCACCCACTACGCCGCGAATCTCATGTCAGTGACCCCCAAAGCGCTATGGCCCGCCGTCACAGCGATGCTGCACTCGGTGTACGACCAACCCGACGCCGCCTCGGTCAACGCTCAATACGACCGGCTCTTGGACTACGTGCACGACAAGCTCCCCGCCGTGTGTGACCACCTCGATCAAGCCAGGGCAGACGTCCTCGCGTGCGCATCCTTCCCCACCGGGGTGTGGACCCAGATCTGGTCCAACAACCCCCATGAGCGCCTCAACCGCGAAATCCGCCGACGCACCGACACCGTGGGAATCTTCCCCAACCGCCAGGCCATCATCCGCCTGGTCGGAGCCGTCCTCGCCGAACAAAACGACGAATGGGCCGAAGGCCGACGCTACCTCAGCCTCGACATCCTCACCAAATCACGACTCACACCACAACCCACCGGGCAGGAGGACACCCCACTCCAACTCAGCGCATAACCCAACCCGAAGGACACAAAACGATTACACCACTCCACAGGACTTGACCGGGCGCGGCTGTGGTGCGGCGGCACGGCTGCGCCTGGCCCAAGGGCGCCTGGGTCCGGGTGCGCGCCCGCGTCTGCGCCACTTGGGCATTGCCCGCACCACTTAGGCCCCCGACACGCCGGGAGAACCAGGGCCCATTTGGGCCTAAGTGGCGCAGTGGAGCCCTAAGTGGTGTAGCGGTGCGCTAAGTGGTGCAACGGCGGGCTAAGTGGTGAAGCGGCGCACGAAGCCGCGCAACCGCGAGCGAATCCCGCAGCACAGCGTACGAAGCCGCCCAAAGCATCGACAACGAGCCGCACACGCAGCCCCTCCCCACAACCACGCACACAAAAGGACCGGAATCAGACAACACGGCCTAGTCGGGCACGCACGTAAGGGGACTGATTTCCGAAACACACTGCGCATACAACGGCTTGATTCCGCCCTTGTACGCGGTCGCATGTTGCGTAATTCCGATCCTTGTGTGCGTAAAACGGGGCTGCGCGGCGCCGTCTACACTGCGCCCGATTGCCCGTCAGATGATCGTCCCCCGTCCCAGGTGGGCGCGGTTGAGGGGGAGGGCGCCCCTCCCGGGGCCGGTCCGCTGTCCAGTGTGGGCGCCCCTCCCGGGGTGGGGGCCGGGTCCGGGGCCCCGACGCGCAGGACCACCAGGGGCTCGCCCGTCGGCTGGGCGGACCCGCCCTGGGGCTCGAAGGTCAAGAAGATCTCACTGCCCGGCTGGGGCATGATGTCCACGAAGGAGTAGTCCCCGCCCCGCCGCTCGTAAACGCCCAAGGATTCGACGGTGTTTCCGTGGCGCGCCCACACCTGCATCACCTGTCCCTCGGGTGCCCGCAGCGCCGAGGGCGTGGTGATCGCGGTCATCCCCATTTCCGGCGACCAGGTGAGGGTGACAACGTGCCCGTCGGGCATGGTGTCGGTGGAGCGCCGTACGTCTTGCGCCTGGTTGAGGGCGGCGTAGTGACTGGTGGACTCCATTGAGGTCATCGTGGTCCACCGGCCCACGCCGATCCCCGCTGCGAAGACCGCGACCGCCGCAGCCGCCGCGGCGAGGACGCGCGCGAACATGGGGATGGCCCTGCGGTCGCGCGCGGGGGCCTTCCCGTGGGCACCTCCGCGGCTTCCGGATCCGGAGTCCGCCCCGGTCTCGGCCGCCACCCCGGAGCCGGAGCCCGCCTCTGATCCTGCCCCCGCCGCAGTGGGCGCCGCCATGCGGACGAGGCGCGGGCCTGCGCCGGGGCCGTCCTCCGCTGCGGCCTCCTCAGGGGCCCCCGTCCGCCGCTCCTGCTCGACCTCCTCGATCGCGGCCAGGAGGGCGTCGCGCACGCGCGCCGACGGCTCGACGGGGGCGAGGGAGGCGCCGAGGCGGGCAGCGGTCTCGTCGTCGTCGAAGATGTGGTCGCTCATCGTTCCTCCAAGATGGTGCGCAGGCGGGCGAGGGCCTGGCGGATCGTGCTTTTCACGGTGCCGAGCGGCAGTCCCGTCGCGTCGGCGATCCTCGAATGGCTCAGTCCCCCGAAGTACGACAGGAGGACGACGGTCTTGTGCGGCTCCCCCAGGGAGCCGAGCGCGCGGCGGACGTCTCCGCCCGCGATGCGGGACTCCGCCTCCTCCGCCGTCTGGTCCCAGTCCACGTCCGGGGGCGAGGCGATTTCGCGGTCGCGCGCCGCCTGGGCCGAGCGCACCCGGTCGATGGCCCGCCTGCGGGCGATGGTGGTGAGCCAGGCGCGGACGCTGCCGCGGCCGGGGTCGTAGGAGGGGGCGCGCCTCCACACGTGGAGGAACGTGTCCTGTAGGACCTCTTCTGCTTGGGCGCGGTCCTTGAGGACGCAGCTGATGAGCGCGAAGAGCGTGGGCGCCCAGGCGTCGTAGAGCCTCGCGAACGCCCGTTTGTCCCCTTCGGCGACCAACTGCAGGTCTTCGCGGCCCAGGTCGCGTGCGGCGGTGTCATTCACGGTGCTCATGATAGAACGCCGTGGCGCCCGGTGCCGGGGGACGCCCAGTGCCGGGCGGGGTCTCCACCGGGGCGGCGCCGCGAAGGCCACCTGTGCCTCCGCGGCCAAGCCGTCACCCGAAGGTGAAGGAGTAGAGCGCCAAACCCTTGCTGGCCGTGACGGTGAGCAGCCCTGAGGAATCGGTGTCCCCGCTCACCAGCGTCATCGAGTTCGGGGTGCCGCTCACATGCTGGGTGTGGGACTGGCCGTCCATCTCCCAGGTGAGGTCGCCCTCGCCCGAGACCACCAGGTCCACGCGGCGTCCGCGCCACATGAGGCGCAGTTCCGCCTCGTCGTCGGCGGGGCTGATCGACTGGGCGTCGATGGTCCACCGTCCCTGCAGGGCGAAGCGGTCCGCGCCTAACGAGGCCGGGGCCGCGTAGTCGCGCGTCCCGGCGGAGTAGGCCTCCGTCCCCGCGAAGCTTGCTGCACGTTCGTGGCCCAAGTAGGTCTCGGGCGTGCGGTGAATGGCCACTCCTTCGACGCCGTCGTCGGTGAAGAGCGGGTCGGGCAGCGCGTTGCCCTGGTCGGCCAGGAGCCGGCGGATCAGTGACTCCAGGGTCGCCTCGCCGCCCTCTCCGAAGTGCGTGTAGCGCAGTTGCCCGTGCGCGTCCGCCAGGTACTGGGCGGGCCAGTAGTGGTTGTCGAAATCCGTCCAGGTCTCCAGGTCGGAGTCGACGGCGATCGGGTAGGTGATGCCCAGCTTGTCGCCCCCGGATTGGACGTTCGCGGTCTCCTTCTCGAAGGCGTACTCGGGGGAGTGGACGCCGATGACTTGGAGCCCGTAGGGGTGGTACGCCTCGTAAAGCCTTTCGATCCCGGGAATGGAGCGCTGACAGTTGATGCACGAGTACGCCCAGAAGTCGACCAGGGTCGCTCCACTGCCCTGGGGGGCCGCCCCGCCGTCCGTGTTGAGCCACGCGGTGGGTTTCAAGGAGGGGAGCGCGCCGCAGTCCGCCAGGGTCGTCGCGCCGTCGACGCAGGCTGAGCGCTGGCCTTCGCCCCTGCTCAGACCCGGATCGGCGCTGCGCTGCAGCGCTGACGTGTAGTCGGGCAGCGCCCTTTGGAGAACGGCGGGCAAGTCGGTGACGATCCCGGCGGCCAACGCCAGGACGGTGGAGCCCGCGGCGATGCGCACGCGCCGCTGGTGGCGGCTGAACGCGGAGACGCGCTCGGTGAGGCGGCGCCCCGCTAGGGCGAAGGCCAGGAGGGGGATCGCTGTGCCCGCGGCGAAGGAGAGCGCCAGGGCCACGGTGTCGGCCCCGATGCGGCCGGTGGAGCCGGCGACGATCACCGCCGCCAGTACGGGTCCCGCGCAGGGCACGTAGGCGGCGCCGAGGACGATGCCCAGGCCGAAGCCGTTGGTCCCCGTGCGCCTACCGGCCTTGGAGAACACGGCGAAGGGCTTCTCCAGGACGTGCATGAACCGTGGGACGATCATGCCCACACCGATGAGGACCAGCAGGACCACCCCGGCCCACCGGATGAAGTCCTGGGGCAGGTGGAGCGCCGTGAGCAGTGTCGAGCCGAGCAGCGTGAATGCTGTGAAGCTGAGGACCAGTCCCGCGACGACCTGGTAGGGCCGCCATTTCGAGGGGGCGCGGGGCACTGGCCGTGTCGCGCGGTGGTCTTCCTGTGCGCCGGAAGTCCCCCCGAGGGAGATGCCGGTGCCCGGAGCAACAGCGAAGGAAAGGGAGGGGCGCGCCGAAGCGGCGCCACCCGCCATGAAGATGACGGGGAGGACGGGGAGGATGCACGGGGAGATGCCCGTGATGAGGCCACCGAGGAATCCGATGAGGACCAGGGTTGTCATGATGCTCCTTTCGTGTGGTGCTACTCCTGATTCGTCGCAGTCGCAGTCGTGGATCAGCGGATGTCATGTGTTGTATGTCACTAATGACTGGGTGATCCGTGGCGCTGTTCGCGCCGAATAGGAGGGTGAAGGCGCTAACGGAGCGCCCGTCAACAGAAGGAATCACGCAATGAGTATTCGCCGCGCGGCTCTGGCAGCCGCCCTGTCCGTCGTCTTCGCCGCTGGTTTGGCGGCCTGTGGGAACTCCGCCAACGACAAGATGGAGAACCCGTCGTCGCCGTCGATGACGCAGGACACGAAGATGGAGAACTCGATGTCGGGCGATGGCATGAAGGGGGGGATGGACGACGGCAAGATGGACGACGGCAAGATGGACGACGGCAAGATGGACGACGGCAAGATGGACGAC
>ERZ1674176.238-NODE-238-length-12491-cov-21.678594_pt1 | contig 12491 bp, 8 predicted proteins | sample MGYA00581288_ERZ1674176 | MGnify/ENA primary metagenome ERZ1674176 (study PRJEB41354, sample SAMEA4873327) | human saliva metagenome | biome: human-associated habitat [ENVO:00009003]; feature: mouth environment [ENVO:08000002]; material: saliva material...
AGGAAATCAACCGCCATGACATAGCCGTACGCACCCGCACCGGCAATCACCGCGGTAGCCTGCGGCGACACAAACGAATGATGACGGAACTCCTCGCGGCGATGCACATTCGACAGGTGCACCTCAACCACCGGAAGCTCAGCCGCCTCCAGCGCATCATGCAGCGCTACCGACGTGTGCGTGTACGCCGCCGGGTTGATAATAATCGCCGCGCCACGAGTGCGAGCACGCTGAATCTCATCCACCAGCGCACCCTCATGATTCGACTGCATAAACTCAACATCAAAACCATGAGCCGCCGCGCGCTCACGCACCATACGCTCAATATCGTGCAGAGTGGTGTAGCCGTACACCTCGGGGCGGCGCTGCCCAAGCAGGTTCAAATTCGGTCCATTAAGCACAAAAATCGTATCTGACATAAAACCAGTGTGGCACAGTGGGCGCCCGCCAAGCGCTAGTCGGCGCGAACTGCCCAAAAAAAGATGAGACACAGAAAATGATGGGCGAGCGAGCCAAGTACGGTGAACCTCGCTACCGCCCACATACCCAAGCCCGGTACCCTCGCGCTATGACCGAGAACGCCACCCAGCCCGCAGCGGGCGCACAGAACACTGCAGCACGCAACGCTGCGGCACAGAACACCGAATCGCTCCTGCAGATCCGATTCGTTCCCGAATTCAAAGCCGCAGCCGCCGCCCGCCGCCTCAACGCACGCGCACCCGAAAGCCACCTCGCCACCGTGCGCCGCGCCCGCAAAATCAACCGCATCCTCGGCGAAACCTACCCCTACGCCGTCGCAGAACTCGACTTCGACAACCCCTTCGAGCTGCTCATCGCCACCGTGCTCTCGGCGCAAACCACCGACGTGCGCGTCAACTCCGTCACCGGTGCGCTCTTCGCACGCTATCCGGATGCCGCCGCACTCGCCTCCGCACGCACCGAAGAGGTCGAACCCTACATCCAGTCCCTCGGCTTCTACCGCGCCAAGGCACGCTCCATCGTCACCCTCTCCCAGCAGCTCGTAGAACGCCACAACGGGCAGGTTCCCTCAACCCTCGAAGAGCTCGTAGAACTCGCCGGAGTCGGCCGCAAAACCGCGAACGTAGTCCTCGGAAACGCTTTTGACGTGCCCGGACTGACCGTAGACACCCACTTCGGCCGCCTCGCCCGCCGCATGGGGTTCACCACCGCAGACGCCCCCGAAGCAGTCGAAAAAGACGTCGCCGAACTCATCGAACGCAAGGACTGGACGCTCTTCTCACACCGCATGGTCTACCACGGCCGCCGCATCTGCCACGCCAAAAAGCCCGCCTGCGGTGTATGCCCCGTTGCCGACCTCTGCCCGTCCTATGGAGCCGGGGAGACGAACGAACAAGCAGCACGTAAACTCATGAAATACGAAATGGCACCCGGTCGAGAAGACCTGCACCTGCGATTCCTGCAGGGCGCAACCCGCCGCGAACTCATGGCAGAAGGCTACCCGCTCAGCGCCTAACGGCGACTGAACCAAACCGGAATGCAGCCGCACAGAAGAGAGGTACACAGATGAGCGCACCCGAGGTACAACCCGAACAGGCGGGGCAGGAGGCACAGCACCCCGCCCAGCAGGCACTGGCGGCTTTCGCAGAGGGCGGCGTGGAATTCGACGTCCAAGCCCTGCTAAGCAGCGCACCCGCCAGCCCGTTGAACAAAGAAGCCGCCGTGCTGATTCTCTTCGGCGTGCTCGACAACTCGCCCTCCACCGGCGAATTTGAAGGCTGCCCCGAGAACGTCAGCGCCGACCTGGATGTACTGCTCCTCGTGCGTGCCGCAACCCTGCGCTCACACGCCGGTCAGCCCGCCTTCCCCGGCGGCAAAATCGACCCTGAAGACTACGCGCACGCCGAAACCACCGGCGAACCCGTCGCCCACATCGCCGCCCTGCGCGAGGCGGTCGAAGAAACTGGGCTAGACCCCGCCGGCGTGCAGATCCTCGGCCAGCTGCACACCCTGCCGCTACCCATCAGCAACTTCATGGTCACCCCCGTGCTTGCCTGGTGGAACAGCCCCGTGCCCGTCGAAGTCGTCGACCACAACGAGTCCGCGCTCATCGCCCGCGTGCCCGTGCGTGACCTGCTCAACCCTGCCAACCGGCACACCGCCTACGTCAAACACGGCCGCACTTCACACCGCACCCCCGCCTTCGAGGTGCGCATGCCCGGCGGCGAAGAATTCACCGTGTGGGGATTCACCGCGATTCTACTGGACCGGATCTTCGACTCGCTCGGCTGGACCGTGCCCTGGGATACAAAAAAGATGCGCACGGCACCCGGCTACGAGGAGTAAAGCTCTTCGCAGAATAAACGCCTGACCAGCGGATATAGGGTGCAGATAGGGGCGGCAGGTAGCTTGAACGAAGCTACCCGCCGCCCCTATTTTTTGTTGCACGGTGCCGCCTATATGCCGCTGATTATTTACCGCTGGTTACTTACCGTCTGCGTAGTTGCGCACCCGCGCCACCGACACTGGAAAATCAACCGGCACCCGACCGAACAGCAGACGCGCCGCCTCCGCAGCGCCCTCACGCACAATACGCTCCACGCGATTCGCCTCCAGCTCGGGGCCGCACAGCAGAAGCTCATCGTGCAAAAAATACACAATGCGGGTGCGCATCGGCATACCAAAAATCCGCTCCGACAACAGACGAGAACGCACCGCGCCCATCCAACACAGAGCCCACTCAGCCGCCGTACCCTGCACAATAAAATTGCGGGTCATACGCCCGTGCGCACGCGCAGTCGACACCGCACGCGACTCAGCCGCCGGCGAAGACCGATCAGCCACAATCTCACGGAAACGCTCATCCACCGGCGGGGACGTACGACCCAAAAAAGTCGTCACCTGACCGCCCGCCTCACCAATACGAGCCGCACGCTCCGTAAAGTCCATCGCCTGCGGAAAAAGCGCCGCCACATGCGGCAACAGGGCGCCAATCTCACCGCTGCGGCCGCCATACATAATCGCCAGCATGCCCACCTTCGCGTGGGAACGCCCCGTCAAACCCACACCCTTCAGGCGCGCCAGCTCGGCAATACCCGCATACAGGTCAGCGCCACGACCCGCCGAAGCGAGCGCCTCATCACGGCTCAACGCCGCCAAAATACGTGGCTCAATCTGCGAGCCATCCGTCACCGTCAGCACCTGACCCTCCGGCGCCTGCACCGCCTGACGAATCTCCGCCGGAAGCTGCAACGCACCACCGCCGGAAGCGCCCCAGCGCCCGGTCGCGGCTCCACCCACCTCAAGATGCGGGCGGAACGCACCCTCAGAAACCCAAGTATCAGCCCACGTCCAGCCGTTAGCAGTCCAAATACGGTACAGCTTCTTATAACGCAGAATCGGGTCAATCAGCGCCCAACGCTTCTCCCTTTGAGCCGGAATCGCATCCGCCCAACTCTTCAACTCCCACGAACGCGTAGACTTCACCGAAACCCCCGCAGACTGCAGAGCACGCAAAAGATCCTGCGGCGAATCCGGGTTCAACGACGGCATAAACAGCATGCGCTGAATCTGCTCCGCCAACTCCTGCATCTTCTGCGGACGCTCCCCAGGCACCGGACGCGGACCCAACAGCTCGCACAGATGCTCATGATGCGCCTGCACATTAAACGGGATGCCGTAATAACCAATCTCAGTGGCCACCAACGCACCGGCAGACTCAGCCGCCGCCAAAAGACGCAGCCGCTCCGGGTGCCTCGACTCGCTAATAGCGCGCGCCTGTGCCAGCCACTCACGCATCAGCACACGCACCACCGGATGCTCCGGCAGCAGAGTCACCGGGCCCGCCGCCAACTGCGGGGCAAAAGGCTCATGAGGTGCCGCCTCAAGGAAATCGGGGGAGGAATCGGTGGGGGACTGGGCGGTGCTGATAGGAGTCGTGGAGGAATCAGGAGCAGCAGGCGCACTCAAAAAATCAGCGCCGAACAGCTCCTCCTGACCCTGAATCTGCCGCGCCACCGGCAGATACCCCTGAGGATCGGCCGCCTCACGCACATCAGAAAGATCCAGCACCGGGCTGTACTCCACAAAACCGCTCGGATGCGTAGCGGCAGTCGCCAAAATTCGCTGCACCAGACGCAAATCATGGCATAGATGCACCCGCACCCCGCGGCGCAGAAGCAACGAGTCAACGTGGCGGGTATCAGCCCAAATCCAGCGGGGGAAACGCGCCTGCGCCGAATCTGCCGCCTGCCGCTCTACCTCTCGCACATACGCCGGAAGATTCGCCGCACTCACCCGATCCGCACGCGTAATCCGCGGAATAAAGGTCGGGTCCTGCAACTGCTCAGCGGTCGGCGCCGAAAAATGAAAAGCACCCCATGAAGTTACCGGCTGAGCACCGCGCGGGGACGCACCCGCGGCAATAGCCGACGTGACCGGGTGCGCGGGGGTGCCGGTCTGGGCGGTAATACCCGCGCCGGTGGCAGGACTGAGCAGAACGTACATTCTTCCATTATCGGTGACCGGGTGCGAAGGCGCGTGGTTTGTGGTCGCGGGCGGGCGGTTTGCGGAAGAGGCAGGGGAGGGCTGAATGCGCCGCGGTTTGTCATAAAAGCGCCGGATGTGTGCGTTTTGTTCGTTTGAGGTGCGTGCATCGTGGATATTTCGGGGTGCGCGAGGAGTTATCCACAGAACGCTCATTCTCTTAAAAATTCGAGGCGGGCGTAATGGTCTCCTAGAGCCATGAACTCCGCCATGAATCCCTCCAGCAATCCCGCCGGGCACCCTGCCAACAATCCCGGCAACCCCAACGGTTGCTCGCCGCGTGCCGCACAGGGCGCGAATCAGCCGGGCGCACAGAATACGGGTGTCCAGAACACCGGCGCGCACTCGCTACCCGCCCTGCTCATTCCCGAAGACTATCGCGCCCGCGCCGTCGCCCTGCACGCCCGCGAGCTGATTCTGCGCTCGCCGCAGATGAGCGCTATCGCCCTGGGCGGTTTTAGCGGCGGGTTCAGCGCCGGGTTCAGCGGCGGACCCAGTAACGGATTCAGTGCCGGAGTCGAGAAGGCAGGGGAGCGGCCGCCCGCAGAGGGTGTGGTTGCCGCGGGCAGTGCAAACGCTGCGAGTGCCGCGGGCGGTGGGTTACTCCAAGAATCCCAGCCCCTCCACGAGATCCTCGAAAATGCCGTGGATGAGGCAATCTGCGCCATCGACGGCGGATGCCTGGGGAACACGAATGCAGAAGGAACGGGCGCAGACGGAACTAATGTGATGAAGCCCCGAAAATTCCGCACCAAAACGGTGCACTCCGCGCCCGCCTCCTGGAGCTACCCCAGCGTGGAATACGTGCCCGTCAACCGGCAGACCGCGCTGCGCTACCTCGCCGCGGAACTCTACGGCCTCGGCGCCCTCGACCTGCTCCTTGACGAGGGACAACGCGCCGGAACCATCACCGATATCTACGTGAACTCACCCTGCGATATCTGGGCGGGCATCAACGGAACCACCCGCCCCGTGGCGCTAAGCCTCGGCAATGAGCGGCGCGTGCGTGACCTCGCCGAGCGGCTCATCCGCAGGCACGGCGGACAGCTGGATGCCGCCCATCCGGCGGCTGACATTAGCGACGAGCACGGCAGGCGCATCCACGCGATTATCCCGCCGCTGAGCGAACGCACCCGGCTCTCCGTGCGCCTCCCCGCCCGCGAGCGCCCCACCCTGGCGCAGCTGCAGACGGCTGGGCTGTGCGATGAGGCGACCGCCGCCTACCTGCGCCGCATGATTGCCGAACGCCACGGGTTCCTGATTAGCGGCGGTACCGGCACCGGCAAAACCACTCTGCTCAACGCCCTGCTGGGGCTGTGTACGCCGCAGGAGCGCCTTATTTTGCTCGAAGACACCCCGGAACTCGCGCCGCAGCATGAGCAGGTTATTGCCCTCAAAACCCGTGCCGCGAACTCCGAAGGTGCCGGCGAAATTGGGCTGGGTGAGCTCATTGTGCAGGCGCTGCGCATGGGCCCGGATCGGCTCGTGGTCGGCGAGTGTCGCGGTGCGGAGGTGGTGCACCTGCTGACCGCCATGAATACCGGTCACCGCGGAGCTGGAACGACCCTGCACGCCAATAGTGCGCAGGCGGTGCCCCTGCGTTTGTGCGCCCTGGGTGCGCTCGCCGGACTGGATAGTAGAACGGTCGCTCTACATACGGCGACAGCTTTTGAACGCATTATCCATCTGGAACACCGGGACGGACGCCGCCGCATCGAAGGCATCTACAGCCTGCACCCCGCAGTTGAGGGGAGCGAAGAGTATCTGCAGGTCAGGCGTATTTCTGTGGGCTCCGAAGTTGGGTACTAGCCCCCGTAAAGGGGAAACGGAAAACGTGAAAGGAGGAACCATGAAAAGGGAAGAAACGAGTCGAGGAAGCCTTCGCGAACGCTGGGCTGAGCACCTCGCCGGAGCAGCCAGCGCCGAGGAAATGCGCATGTGGCCGCTCATGCTACGCACCCTCGCCCTGAACCTGCGCGCCGGCATTCCCCTGCAGGAGGCGGTGCACGCCGACCCTGGCACCGGGCAGTTTGCACAGTTCGGGCAAAACGAACCGGTGCCGGATGCGGGGAAAATGCACGCGAAGAAAATAACAGCCCGGAAAAGCGCTGGGAAAAGCGCCCAAGCTCGACGGGCACGAGGCTTCTCGCCCCTCTCCGAAGACTACGGGCACAAGCGGTGCGCCGAAGATATCCGTCGTTTCACGCAGGCGCTTGCCGCACTTGCCTCCTGGGGCGCACCCGCACACCTCGCCTGCGCCCAGCTACTCGAAAACAGCAGCCGGATGCGCCCGCACAGCCGCGAGCGCCTGCACGACCTGCAGCTGAGCCTGCGGATGAGTGAGAGCGCCGGCGCGCCGCTCGCCACGAGCCTGGAACGCGCCGCAGAACACGCCGAAGAACGCATCGACGCGCTCCTGGGGCGGCAGAGCGCCCTCGCCGCGCCGCGTGCCACTGGCAGGATTCTCTCCTGGCTGCCGCTACTCGGCCTGGGGTTGGGTGTGCTCATGGGAAGTGACCCCGTGGGCGTGCTGACCGGCTCCATCCTCGGGGCGCTTACCGGTTTGTTCGGGCTGGGGCTCGCCTTCGCCGGGCGCCGCTGGACCGCCGCGCTCGTGCATCGGGCGGAGGTGGAGAGTACACGAGCTGGGCATACAGGAGGCGAGCAGGCCTTGAATGCACCGACTGTTGATACCGCCCTCGTACTGGAACTACTCGCCGCGCAGTTGAGAGCCGGGCTTGCACCGCTCGCCGCCTTGGGTACCCTCGCTGAGGCGCTCAACAGCCGACCCCTGCATACGGTCTGCCAGCGCCTACAGATGGGCAGTAGCTGGGGGAGCGCCTGGTCGGGCTCCGCGGCGGGAACCTTCGGTGAGCTGCGGGACGCGCTCGCTCCCGCCTACACGGGTGGCGCACCCAGCACTGCGCTGCTGCTCTCCCTTGCCGATGCGCACCGCCTCAGCGAGCGCCGCGCGGCAGAACGCGCCGCCGGAAAGCTCTCCGTAGCGCTCGTGGTACCCCTCGGGCTGTGCTCGCTGCCCGCCTTTATCTGCTTGGGTATTGTGCCCATCATCATTTCGCTACTACCCACGCTGACCGGCTAAAGAACCATGCGCATAAGCGCTGTTGACCAGCTGAAATGCCGAAAAGTTTAGACCCTCGCCCATCTGCAGCGAACGCGGATGAGCACCCACCCCGCCCCGCATGTTTAGGGCACAACGAAAGGAAAACCAATGACGAACACCCTCTGCGAAGCAATCCGCCACGACCTGCACCCCGTCGGCGCTCCGGTAAACGCCCCGGCCGGTGCTCCGAGCGAAATTCAGCCCGCCGCGCTCGGTGCCGTGCAGGGCGCTGAAACGCAGACCATTCTGGGCCCCGTGCCGCTGTCCGTTGCCATCGCAACCACCATGAAGCAGCTGCGCGAAGAATGCCCCGAACTCTTTACTGATGCTGAGCTTTCCGCCGGCGCTGAGCAGAAGCATGCCGGCCCCAGGATTGACCCTAACGAAATGGAGATTGATATGAACACGGACCGTCTGAACCCCGACCAGGCGCTGACCATTGCCCGCGCGCTCGCCGAGGGCTGCACCCTGGACGAATGCGGCGCTACCTGCCGCAGCCTGGGTGAGCACGCGCCCGGCTGCACCGAATATGTACCCGCTGAGGGGCACGAAAAGGCGCTCGAAGACTACGCCCCGGCGGGCGATCCGGAGGAGGGCGCCTCCACCGCGGAGTACGGCATTGTGATGCTCGCGGCGGTCGGTTTCGCGGGCCTGCTGGTGCTGATTCTTAAGTCGGATGAGGTGCGTTCTATGCTCCTGGATATTGTGCGTAACGCCCTGTCGATTGCGGGTAACACAGGACTGCTCTAGAACCTTTGGGGAATCCATCGTAGGGTTTGACTCTAGGTTTTGGGAGCCCTGGAAAATCAAGTCAGAAAGGAGGAATAAAGAATGAACGCTCATGTGAATTTGGGTGCTTTGTGGTGCACTCGTCCCGCAGGGAAAGTCGGGGCGGAACCGGTGCTCTCGACCCCGCAGAAGAGCCCAGTAGAAGAGGGCGTGATTACCGCCGAATTTGCGGTGGCCCTACCCGCCGTGACGGTGGTGCTCGCCCTCTGCCTGGGTGCCGCCTCCACGGGGGTTGCGCAGCTGAAGGTGGAGGAGTCCGCGCGAACAGCCGCACGAGCCGCCGCCCGCGGAGATTCAGAGGCGCAGATTCGCTCCGCCGTCAGCCGCATCGACCCGGCGCAGAGCGTGCAGATTTCTGTTTCTCCTGATGCTGTCGCTTCTGATGGTGCGGTCGCCGCGGATGCGGGGCACGCCCGGGAAGTGCACGTGCGGGTGAGCCGCCCCGCCCCCGGTGTGATTGGTTCGGCAACCGGCTGGGTGCTGCGGGCGGACGCCCACGCCCGCGTTGAAGCCGGCGCTGAAAACGATGCTGAAAACGGTGCGGGTCATGAAGGTGAGTAGAGCCGCTATGGGTCCCACCCCGAAAACAGCCTCCGAGAATCAATACCCCGAAGCGGGTAGCGGCACCGTCCTTGCCCTCACCATTATTGCCGCGCTACTGGTGGTGACCGTGGTGATTGCCGGGCTCATTGGGGTGGTGTCCGCAAACCGCAGGGCTTCCGCGGCCGCCGATTTGAGTGCGCTCGCGGCGGCGGACGCCTACCGCGGGCTCACTGAGGGGGACCCGTGCGCGGTCGCGGCGGATCTTGCCGAACGCCACGGCGCGCACCTGGAATCCTGCACTTTTCCGGATCGCCCCGAAACGGTGGAGGTGACGGTCGCCGTCCCGGTCGCGGGGCCCATGGGTGCGCTGGGCCCGGCGAGGGTGCGTGCCCGCGCCGGGGCTGAGCATCTCGAAGAAGGGCGCCCCGAAGAAGAGCACGCGGCGGGCAACGTGGAGGAGCTGAGCCCCGATGAGGTAGCCGAGCTGGAGGAAGAGCTGGAAGCTGCGCAGGACTCAGCGCCCGAGCCTCCCGCACCAGAAAGCTCCGCAGAATCAGAGAATCCAGTTGAGCCAGAAAACCCGCCTGAGCCAGAAAGCCCAGCCGACTAGGTTATTTGCGCTCGCCGGGAGTTGTCATCCCAGCCCATCCTGCGTCCCCAGCTTGCCCCGCGCCCCAGCGCGTTCTACGCCTTCTGCAGTAACCTACGCCTCCGCCATGCTCCGTAGCATCGCCTGCAGTAGCGCCCGGGCGCCGTGCTTGCTGAGCGGCTCGTTGCGGTTGCCGCACTTGGGCGAGTGCACGCAGGAAGGGCAACCGTTGTCGCATCCGCAGCTTTCGATGGCTTCGAGGGTGGCGCTCAGCCACTGCGTAACCGCGTTGAAGCCGCGCTCGCTAATGCCCGCGCCGCCGGGGGCGGCGTCGTAGACGAAAATGGTGGGTCTGCCGGTGTCTACGTGAAGTAGCGTGGAGAGTCCGCCCAAGTCCCAACGGTCGCTGGTGGCGATGAGCGGCAGCAGTCCGATGGCGGCGTGCTCGGCGGCGTGCAGGGTGCCGGGGCCGTCCTCTTCGGTCACGCCCGCGCCGAACAGGTAGCTGGGCTCGAAGGTGAACCAGACCGCCTCGGTCATGAGCACTTCCGGTGGCATGGGTTGTGCCTCTTCGCCTAGGTATTCGCCGCCGTAGACGGAGAATCGCCGGTAGCCGGTGACCTGGTCGGTGACCTGAACCTGCCCGCGGTGCATGGTGAGCGGGGCGAGCTGCGGTTCGCCGGGAGCAGACTCGGCGGGAGTAGTTACACCGGGAGCAGTCTCGCCGGGAACCGCTTCCCCAACAGCGTTTTGCACACCGTAACTAACCCGCGCACGCTCCGCCAGAATACGCACCTCGGTGCTCTCAATGGCGCGCGTGTAGTAGTCCGGGTAGACGCGGCTGAGTAGGATCACGCGCTCGCCCTCGCTGAGGGACTCAACCACGTACTGAGCGTTCTGGTGAATGTAGATTGCGCCCGGGTGCCCCTGGCTCATGGCGTGCGCGGCGTCCATGGTGCCAACCAGGGTGCCGTCTTCGGCGTCGATGAGCTGGTAGGGTCCGCCACCGGTGCCGCGGATATCGACCAGGTCGGCGGCTGATTCGGCGTGTGTCCAGTACCAGCCGTCCGGGCGGCGACGCAGGTACCCCTGCTGCACCAGCCGATCCAGCAGCGCGGCGGTATGCGGTCCGAAGAGGCTCAGTTCTTCGGCGCGGATGGGCGCCTCCTGAGCGGCGGCGCACAGCTGCGGTGAGAGTACGTACGGGTTTGTCGGGTCGAATACGGTCGCCTCAACCTCCTGCCCGAAAATTGCCTCCGGGTGGTGCACCAGGTAGGTGTCGAGCGGGTTGTCGTCGGCAATGAGCACAGCGAGCGCGTCCTGACCGCTTCGACCCGCGCGGCCCACGCGCTGCATGAAGGAGGCGCGGGTACCCGGCCAGCCAGCCACGAGTACGGCGTCCAGTCCAGAGATGTCGATGCCCAGTTCCAGCGCGGAGGTGCTCGCCAGGCCGAGTAGTTCGCCGTTGCGGAGTTTGCGTTCGAGTTCGCGGCGCTCTTCGGGGGTGTACCCGGCGCGGTATGCGGCGACGCGGTGGGCGAGGCCCGCCTCCACCTCGTCGAGGTAGCGTTGGGTCTTCTGTGAGAGGATTTCTACGCTGCGGCGCGAACCGGCGAAAACCAGCGAGCGGGTGCGGGAAAGCACCAGGTCGGTGAGCATTTGCGCGCCCTGCTCCACGGGGGAGACGCGGCGCGGCGCCTCCTGCTCTGCCTTCGATTGGACCGCCTGCTGCTGGGTGCTGCGGGCACCCTTGGCGAGTTGATCGTGCGCCTTGGGCGGCATGAATTCTGGCTCCCAGAGCGCGACGGTGGTTTCACCGCGCGCGGAGGTGGACTCGGTAATGGCGGTGACCGCCTGCTGCGGCACGCCAATGAGCTTGGAGAAAGACTCGACTGGGTTGGAGCTGGTTGCGGAGGCGCCGTAGAACACGGGCACGGTGCGGTAGAGTGCGCAGACGCGGCGCAGGCGGCGCAGCAGGTTGGCGATGTGCGCGCCGAAAACGCCGCGGTAGCTGTGTGCCTCGTCGAGCACCACGTAGCGCAGCCCGCGCAGGAAGGATGCCCACTGCCGGTGGTTGCTCAGGATTGAGTAGTTGAGCATGTCCGGGGTGGTGAGGATGAAGTTGGTGTGTTCGCGGATCCAGCGGCGTTCGCCGGTGGGGGTGTCGCCGTCGTAGCTTGCCGCGTGGAGCCCTGGCAGGTTGTAGGAGGTGAGGGCGGTGAGCTGGTCAGCGGAGAGTGCCTTCGCCGGTGAAATGTAGAGAACGTTCGCTCTATTATTGAGGTTTTCTGCCCTGGAATATGCGGAAGTTGAGCTCACCGGCTCACCGCACGATGCGCGATAAATAGCGTCCAGAGTGGGCATCAGGTAGCTCAGGGTCTTGCCCGAGGCGGTACCCGTCGCCACAATCACGTGCCCGCCGCTGCCGGTACTCTTCGCGTCTTCGGTGCGCGTTGCTGCCGATGCTTCGATACGCTCAGCTTCGATACGCTCAGCTTCGATGCGCCCCGCCTGCCAGCCGTAGCGCGCCGCGCTCGCCGCCAGCGCCGCATCGAGACCGGCATGGGCGGCGTTCGCCGCCTGCACCTGGTGGGCGTAGGGCTCGGCAATACCGAGCGATTCAAAAGCCTCCACCACACGCGGATGCAACCACTGCGGCCACGGCGCGTAGCTCGCCTCCCTGGCGGCAATGGTATGGATATGGGTCACCTGCTCGGGCAGGATTCCGGTACGTTCCGCCTCCGGCAGCAGGGATGCCAGCACCTGCTGTGCGCTCGTGGGCAGCTCTCGGTAACGGAGCGTTTTTGGGCGCGCCACAGACTGCCCCTGCGGCTGTTCGGGCTGGTGTACAGACTGGTGCGTGGGCTGCTGTTCGGGGTGCTGGTTGGCGTTCTGCGAAGGGGTGCTGTGCGGCATGGGTTC
>ERZ1674176.247-NODE-247-length-12099-cov-6.723597_pt1 | contig 12099 bp, 8 predicted proteins | sample MGYA00581288_ERZ1674176 | MGnify/ENA primary metagenome ERZ1674176 (study PRJEB41354, sample SAMEA4873327) | human saliva metagenome | biome: human-associated habitat [ENVO:00009003]; feature: mouth environment [ENVO:08000002]; material: saliva material...
ACACATAGAGGCACACTCTTTCCCTACACGACGCTCTTCCGATCTTAAAATAAACTTTTTCATAGTATTAACTGTTATTTGTTATTTGTTAGTTGAACGGTATCTCCATTTTTTAAACTTTTACTCACAACGTTATAAGGTCCTGTGATGATAGTTTCGTCTTTGGCGACACCTGAAAGAATTTCGATATGTACATTGTCCTGAATGCCTGTATTTACAGCGCGAAGTTCGGCTTTACCGTTTTTGAACACGAATACCGCTTCTTGTTTTTTATCGGCTTCTTCTTTAGGTGTTTTAGGGTCGATTTCCGATTTTTTCTTTACAATAATAGCACTGATAGGCACTGCTACTATATCTTTTTTGGTTTTAGTGAGTATATCAACAGTAGCAGTCATTCCTGGGCGGAAAGGAGAATAGCCTGCAGGTTTGCCTTCTAAAAGGTCTTTGTAAGAAGTTTCTTCTATATGTATTTTTACTTTGAAGTTCGTTACTTGGTCTACACTCGTGGTAGTGTTGGCGGTGTTCGCAATATTGGTAACCCTACCTTTGAACACGCGCTTGAGGTAAGCATCAACTTCTACATTCACTGAGTCGCCTACGCTTATTTTCACAATATCATTCTCATTCACATCTACTTCTACCTCCATATTGTGAAGGTTTGCCACACGCATAATCTCAGTTCCCGTCATTTGCATCGTACCTACTACGCGCTCGCCTAACTCTACACTGAGTTTAGAAATAGTGCCATCAGTAGGTGAGTAGATAATTGTTTTTTTGAGGTTATCTTGGGCTTCCGATACACTTGCCATCGCACTTTGTACATTGAAACGAGCCGACTCGCGAGAGGCTTTGGCAACCTCATAGGCAGATACAGCTTTGTCCCAATCGGATTTAGAGATAACACCCTTTTCGTACAATACTTTGTTGCGTTTGTAACTCTCTTCAGCTTCTTTGAGTGTTGCGGCTGATTGTTGTAAGCTCGCACGTACGGTTTCTAAACTCGCTGCACTGCGTTTTACTACCGATTGGTAAATATCAGGATTGATACGTACCAAAAGATCGCCTTTTTTGACCATTTGCCCTTCTTTTACAGGGAGTTCTATAATTTCTCCTGATACTTCTGAAGATAGTTTGATTTCCAATTCAGGCTGTATTTTTCCTGTAGCGGATACTTTTTGGACAATAGTTGTAGGGGTAATTTTTTCTGTTTCAACAGTTAAGACATCGCTGTTACCACCAAACCAGCCTGCTTTTTTTCCGACAATTAGTACGATTAAAAGCAAGACAACGGATAAAATAATGAATATAGTTTTTCTTTTCATAACAATCAAGTTGTTTTTCAAAGGCAAAGATAATAAAAAAATACGAATTACGAATTACGAATGACAAAAATAAGTATAATACTATTTTTAGTTCTTCCCTCGTAATTCGTAATTTATCTATCGTGATTTACCTAAAAAACGTCATTTTTCCATTCTCTCTAAACGCTTCAAAAGGAACTTTAAAACCTTCTATTTTCTTGCCGTTGAGTTGAACGTATTCTACCAAGTTATCAGTGCTGTTGCGAGCTACGGTTTTAATTAAAAACTTCTTATCTTCAGGTAGTTGTAAAGTTACAGTTTTGAATAAAGGATTTCCTAAAATATAAGTATCGTTAGCAGGAGTTACAGGGTAAAAACCTAAAGCTGAGAACACATACCAAGCCGAGGTTTGTCCGTTATCTTCATCGCCGCAATAACCGTCGGGGGTAGGGGCGTAGAGTTTTTCCATTACCTCACGCAGTTTGGCTTGTGCTTTATGAGGTTTGCCAGCGTAGTTATATAGGTAGATAAGATGTTGAATAGGCTGGTTGCCGTGAGCGTAGTTGCCCATATCCATAATTTGCATCTCGCGTATTTCGTGTATGGTAAATCCGTAGTACGAATCGTCAAACAATGGTGGCATTTCAAACACTTCATCTATCTTTTTCTCAAAAGCTTCTTTGCCTCCCATTAGTTGTATGAGTCCTTCAAAATCCTGAAATACCGACCAAGTGTAGTGCAAACTATTTCCTTCGGTAAACGCATCGCCCCATTTCAACGGATTGAATGGCGATTGGAATTTGCCGTCCTTATTTTTGCCTCGCATCCACTTAGTTTCGGGGTCAAAAACATTTTTATAGCGTTTAGACTGCTCGTAGTACTGTTTGGCTATATCGGCTTTGCCCATTTTTTCTGCCATACGCGCAATGCAATAGTCGGCATAAGCGTACTCAAGGGTACGGGCTACATTTTCGTTAATCTTCACATCATAAGGCACATAACCTAAAGTGTTGTAGTAATCTACCCCCTCACGCCCTACCGATTTTACGGGTCTGCCATCGTTTTGAGTAGCGTTTTTTAGCATTGCCTCTAAAAGAATTTCGGCATCAGCGGATTCTATATTTCCTTTTAGGTAAGCGTCGGCAATGATAGAAGCAGAGTTAGAGCCTATCATACAATCCCTATGTCCTGGGCTAGCCCACTCGGGTAACCAGCCTGATTCCTTATAAGCGTTCACCAATCCCTTCATCATCTGTTGGTTCATTTCGGGGTACAATAGGTTAAACAGCGGAAATACCGCGCGGAAAGTATCCCAAAAACCATTGTCGGTGAACATATAGCCTTTTTCTACCTTGCCGTTATACGGACTATAATGCACCATTTCACCTATTTTGTTGTATTCGTAGAAAGTGCGTGGGAAAAGCAGAGTGCGGTACAAACAAGAGTAGAAAGTGCGCAAATGGTCTATGTTCTCGTCTTCCACTTGTATTTTGCTGAGTTCAGTTTCCCAAAGAGCGAGAGCCTTTTGTTTTGTTTGCTCAAAAGTGTCGTTGCCCAGTTCTGTTTGGAGGTTCAATAAGGCTTGTTCAGGTGAAATGAATGACGATGCTACTTTCACAGTTACCTGTTCGCCTTTTTTGGTGTGGAAACCTATCACAGCTCCTATATGTTCACCCTTACTTTCAGTGTTTTTAGATAGTTTAAAGCCGTTGCCCCACGTTTGTACGCTCTCAAAATCTTTGTCGAAAGTAAGCACAAAGTAGTTGTGAAAGTTTTCGGGTACACCCCCGTTGTTGTTGCGCGCATAACCTATAATCTTGCGTTCTTTAGGCAATACCTGCACCATCGAGCCTTTGAAATAAGCATCGAGAAGCAAATAAGCCTTGTCGCTTTCGGGAAAGGTAATACGAAACTGTGCGGCTCGCGAAGTAGGTGTAATCTCTACTGATGTGTCATAATCAGCTAAATACACTTTATAGTAATGGGGTTGAGCTGTTTCTGCTTTGTGCGAAAACCACGAAGCTCGCTCTTCTTCTTTAATTTTCAAGTCGCCTACTACAGGCATCAATGCAAAAGCCCCATAGTCGTTAATCCACGGACTCGGTTGGTGAGTTTGCTTAAAACCTACAAGTTTATCAGCGTGATATTGATATGCCCAGCCATCGCCCATTTTGTTTGTTTGGGGTGTCCAAAAATGCATACCCCAAGGCACAGCTATTGCGGGATAAGTATTGCCGTTAGAAAGACTAAATTTAGAATCGGTACCCATCAGAGGGTTTACGTACTGAGTATAAGAAGTTTCGGGTACAATAGGGATATCGTCTTGTTGTTGAGGTGGTTTGTTTTCTGAAGTAGGAGAGGAGCAAGCAAACAAACTCCCTAAAAAGATGGTTGAAAATAATCGTTTCATAAGGTGTTTTTTATTTGAAGGCAAAGGTAGTAATAAATTTTCAATTAACAAGTTTTATAACTTACTTAAACTCAAATCTTATCTATACTCTCTTGCTTCTTATCCAAAAACTGGCACGTTAATTGCTGATTTTCCCGAAATTAAATATAAAAGCCCCAATTACATATTGCAATATTTTGAACAAAAAGGTTCATTTCCGCAGATTTTCCCTTTGGGGATAGGGGATATAAAAAAGAAACTTATGAAAAATAAATCGTTATTCATCGCTCTTTTCTCTTGTTTGCTGGCACCATTGTCGGCACAAACTTCAGATTTACCTTTCAAAGGAGGTGAATGGTTGCGTTTTAAGGTGAAATATGGTGTTTTCAATGCAAGTATTGCTACAATGTCGCTCAAAGAAGAGATGTATGGAGGCGAAAAAGTGTATCATGCTGTTGGAAAAGGGGCTACTACCGGCTTGGCACGCGTATTTTTTAAAGTAGATGATACTTATGAGAGTTATTTTGGTATTACCGATGGCAAACCGCGTCTTTTTATCCGCAATATCTATGAAGGGGGCTATACTAAGCACCTAAAAATGTACTTTAATCACACCGATAGCAAAGTGAAAATTCACAATGTGGAAAATGGTAAAGATACCGAAATTTCTTTCCAACCAGGGCTTCACGATGTCATTTCAGCTTTCTATGCACTCCGTCATCACCCCGATATCGAAAATATGAAAGTGGGCGGACAAATCACTTTGGATATGATTTTCGATGACGATGAAGTGTATAAATTCAAACTCAAACTCCTTGGTCGTGAGAAAGTAAAAACTCATTTTGGTACCGTAAATACGCTTAAATTTTGCCCGTTAGTGCAAGATGGTCGTGTGTTTAAAGAAGAAGAAAGTATTACAATGTGGATTACCGACGATAAGAATAAAGTACCTGTAAAACTACGTGCAGCCTTACGTGTAGGCTCTTTGGTAGCTGAACTTGATGGGTTTAACAATCTCAAAAATGAAACTGAATTGAAAAAAAAATAAGTATTTTATGTGTATAGTTTATTTTTTTTACGTATATTTGTACCCTCAAACAATATAAACTAAAATAAACAAATTATACTATGAAAAACTTGTTTTTAGCAGTCTCCGTTCTTCTTGCTTCTCTAGTGTACGGGCAAGATACAAGTGTAAAAAAGTTGATAAAACTTGCCGAAAAAGGCGATGTAAAAGCCCAATCGGAATTAGCTGAGGCTTACCTAAAAGGTAAAGGGGTAAAGCGCTCTTTTCAAGATGCTGCCCTTTGGCTTGAAAAAGTAGCTGAAACAGGTGATGCTCAAGCACAATACCAGCTTGCCCACCTTCATCTCGATGGTAAAGGGATGCCTAAATCCGAAGAAAAAGGTGCTGAATGGCTTGCTAAAGCTGCCGAAAATGGTAACCAAAAAGCCGAACAAGAACTCGCTCTCTGTTATCGCGATGGTCGTGGCGTTGCTCAGTCTACCGAAAAGTACTACGCTTGGATTGAAAAGAATGCCGATAATGAAAAAGCTGAAACTTTGCTTGATCTTGCCAAAGCCTATTACGCTGGCGATGGTGTGACTAAAGATGTGAACAAAGCTAAGTTTTGGGCTGAAAAAGCTGCTAAAAAAGGAAGTAAAGATGCTGATTTTCTCCTTGCTACTTGGGTGTACGAAACCAATCCTTCTAACCCCGATGGAATACAACGCTTGATGCAAGTTGCTGAAAAAGGTGATGCCGAGGCACAAGCAATGATAGGAGAGTCTTACCTCAATGGTAAAGGGGTAGAACAATCTGAAAGTAAAGCGATAGAATGGTTTGAGAAGGCAGCAGCCAAAGGTAATGCTACAGCACTCTATCATTTAGCTAATTTCTACTTCTATGGCAATAGTCCACTCATAGGTAAATTTCCTAAAAAAGCACTTGATTACTACACTCAAGCAGCTAATAAAGGCAATGTAGATGCTCAAAGACAATTGGCAGTATGCCTCTATAATGGTATTGGCGGAGCAGCTTCTCAACGCGATGCTTTCAACTGGATTCTCAAAGCAGTGAATGCTAATCCTTCTCCTATAACCGAAAATAATTTAGCTGTATGTTATGCTACAGGCAATGGCACACGCCAATCAGTAGCTCAGGCAGTAGAACTCTTCCGAAAAGCAGCTGAAGCAGGTGATGTAACAGCTCAGTACAATTTAGGAGCGCTCTTGCTTGAAGAACCACAACAAGATGTGAAAAAAGCCTTTGAATACCTAGAAAAAGCAGCTGCTAAAAACCACCTACTAGCTCTTAAAAAGTTAGGTGATTTAAACTTTGCTGGAAAGTATACAAACCAGTCTTACGCTCGTGCTTTTGAGTATTACAATAAAGCTGCAAAACTTACCCCTACTCCCGAAAACCAAATGTTAGACTATTTCTACCAAGGACAGACTGATGCTTATGCCGATGTGCTTTTCACTCTCTCTCAATGCTATGCCGATGGTAAAGGTGTGAAAAAATCACCGCGTGACGCAGCTAAATGGGCAGTAAAATCCGCCGATTTGTCACACGAAGGCGCTTTTGATTGGTTACTTAAAAAAGTAGAAGCAAACGATTTAAAAGAAACTCCTGAAGTTATCCTCACCGTTGCCGATGGTTATTTCTATGGCAAAGGAGTGAAAAAACAAAACGACAAAGCTTTTGCTCTATACGAAAAACTCGCTAAACAACAAGACAATACGCAAGCACAAAAACGCTTGATTGAGTACTATCTTGAGGTGAGAAATCCTCAAAAAGATGAAGAAAAAGCAGTATATTGGAGTGAACGTGTTGCTAAAAAAGGTGATGCAGAAACCCAGTACAATTTGGGCAAACACTATATGACTTTAGTGCCTGATGTAGCCCCAACTCCTAAAGAAAAAACTAAAGCAACTCCAGCCCCTGCTAAAAGTAAAACAACTACAGTTACCACTGCTACAGCAGCAACTACAACTACAGCCACTACTCGTACTAGAGTGCGCCCTTCAGCACGTCCTACAATTACCGAAACAACTCCTGCTAAGGCTCCTGTTGTAAATAATCGTCATAATGTACACAGTACAGCTACTGCCAAAACTCCTATGAAACGCCTCAACGAGCATAAAGGGGTACTTTGGCTCTCCAAAGCTGCCGAACAAAACAATGTAGCAGCACTCACTGAACTCGGTGCTTACTACGAAAGCAAACAAGATTTCGGTCAAGCGGTAAATCAATACCAAAAAGCTGCTCATCGCGAATACGCTGAAGGACAATACAAATTAGGAAATTGTTATTATAATGGTAGTGGTTTAGAACGCTCTAACGAAAAAGCCGCCGACTATTATAAACGCGCAGCCCGCCAAGGTTATGCGCCTGCACAATTCCGCTTGGGTAATTGCTATTATCACGGCGAAGGTATCCAGCAATCCGATGCTCGTGCTATCGATTGGTTTGATCAAGCCTGCGATAGTGGTGAAAAACAAGCCTGCGATATGCTAAAAGTTGCAGTAGCTAAAAAATAAATATTCACAACACTACAAATAAAAAAGCTGTCCAACTCTGGGCAGCTTTTTTTATTATTATTCATCTTGTCTTATCTCATCCTTTTAAATCTATTGTGTGTCCATAAGTAGAACTCAGGGCGGTCATAAATTTGTCGGGTTATACGTTCAAAGAACATATCTGTGATTTGAAAATCTACATAATCGTTAGGTACTTCAGCTAAAACTTCAAAAGTTGTTTGGTAATACCCGCGTTTTAGTTTTTCTATTTTAGCAAATACAATTACCGTATTCAAAGCCTTACCCAAGCGTTCTGCCCCAGTGAAAACAGGTACATTCAAACCTAAAAACGGACGTAAGTAGTTCTTTTTGTTGTTTGGAATCTGGTCGGAAGCAAATCCATAACAATATACATCGTGAGCATCTTTGTGTTTTTTCATCTCTCGGTGAGCGGTATAGCGCGGTAGCAAAAAGCTGTGATGTTTAGTACGTATTTTCTGTAAAAGTTTGTCAAAATAAGGATTACTTAGCGGGGTATACAGAGCGTACGATTTGTGTTTAAGGAAGTAAGCCAATGAAAGTAACCATTCGTAACTTGCGTAATGACTGCACATAAACAAGATGTTGCGTTCCTCATTTTCGTATTTCTTCAAAACCTCCAAGTTAGGGAAAACCATACGTTTTTTCATTTCTTTTTCACTCATTCCGTACGATTTCACCATTTCTAAGAGGGTATCGCAAAAATGGTGATAGAATTTGCGTTCGATGTCTAAAAGTTCTGTCTCAGTTTTAAAGGGGAAGGCCGTATGTAAGTTTTTGCGTACCACTTTCACTCTGTATTTCAATAGAGTATATAGTAAAAAGTACAAAAAGTCCGATACGCCATAGAGCATCCAGAAAGGCATCCGTGAGATCAGCCAGATAAAAGGAAAAGCGATAATATAAATAAATAAATTCATTTGAGTTCAAATTCAAGCCGCAAAGGTAAAAATATTTTGTCAAATAGCCAATTTGCTAATTTGCTAATTAGCAAATTATTCGTACTTTTGCCCCCGTTTTTAAATTATTAATTGTCAGTAGTCAATTGTCAATTATCAATTGCTAATTATTCTCTATGCTGAACGTTCACAATCTATCTGTTTCTTTTCAAGGTGAATACCTCTTTGAGGATGTCGCTTTTATGCTCAATGCAGGCGACCGTGTGGGGCTTATCGGTAAGAATGGAGCAGGTAAATCTACAATGCTCAAACTCCTTTCACGCGAACTAAAACCCGATACTGGCGGAATCGCTACCGATAAAGATGTGCGCATTGGTTTCCTCAAGCAGGATATCGATTTTGTAAAAGGGCGCACTATCTTAGAAGAAGCCTATCAGGCATTTACCGAGATCAAAGCATTAGAACGTCAGTTAGACGATATTCATCATCAAATAGAAACTCGCACTGATTATGATAGTCAGGAATACCACGATTTGCTCGATAAACTAAGCGATTATACACATCGTTTCGACCTCATTGGGGGGTATCAGTACCAAGGTGAAACTGAAAAAGTATTACAAGGTCTTGGCTTTCAACGTAGTGATTTTGATAAACTCACCGATAGCTTTTCAGGAGGTTGGCGTATGCGCATAGAGTTGGCAAAACTGCTCTTGCAAAACAACGATGTGTTGTTGCTGGACGAGCCTACGAACCACTTGGATATCGAGTCGATTATATGGTTAGAACAATTTCTTACAACTTATAGTGGGGCAGTAGTGATTGTCTCTCACGATAGGATGTTTTTAGACAATGTTACCAATCGCACTATTGAGATTTCAGTAGGCAAAATATACGATTACCCTAAACCCTACACTCAATTTTTGGCATTGCGCCAAGAAATACGTGAGCAACAACTCGCTTCACAAAAAAATCAAGAAAAGAAAATTCAGCAAACCGAAAAGTTGATTGAAAAATTCCGTGCAAAAGCTACTAAGGCTTCTATGGCGCAGTCGCTGATGAAAAAACTTGACAAGATAGAGCGCATAGAGGTAGATGAGGAGGATAACGCCGTGATGAATGTGCGTTTTCCTGTATCGGTAACTCCAGGGAAAGTGGTGCTCGAAATAGACGATGTTTCTAAAAACTACGGCGAAAAACAAGTGCTTAGCCACGTGAGTTTGCTTGTAGAACGCGGTAGCAAAGTGGCGTTTGTAGGGCAAAACGGACAAGGGAAAACTACCCTCGCCAAGATGATTGTAGGCGAAATTCCGTACGACGGAACTATCAAGTTAGGTCATAATGTGCAATTGGGGTATTTTGCCCAAAATCAAGCCGACTATTTAGATGGTGAACTCACTGTGCTCGATACGATGTTCAACGCTGCTAACGATAGCAATCGTATGAAAATCCGCGATATTCTCGGCTCTTTCCTCTTCCGTGGTGATGAGGTAGATAAGAAAGTGAAAGTGCTTTCAGGGGGTGAGCGCAATCGCTTGGCATTGGCTAAAATGTTGCTGTCGGATTTCAATGTCTTGGTAATGGACGAGCCTACGAACCACTTGGATATCAAGAGCAAAAATGTGCTCAAAAAAGCACTTCAGCAATTCGAAGGAACGCTCATCATCGTGTCGCACGACCGTGATTTCTTGCAAGGACTCACTGATAAAGTATACGAATTTAAAAACCAACACCTCAAAGAATATTTGGGCGACATCGATTTCTATTTAGAGCAACGCGCTGTCGCTAATTTCCGTGAAATAGAACAACCTAAAGAAACGACTACTCCTGCTACTAAAGCTGCTCAAACTCCTGAAAAACTATCTTTCGAAGAACAAAAACAACAGAAAGCAGCTCAAAACAAACTCAATAAAATAGAACGCAACATCACTGAGCTTGAACAGGAACTCAAAACGATGAACGAACAAATGGGACAAGGCGTACAAACCGATGCGTTCTACAAACAGTACGAACAGAAAAAACAACAGTTGGAGGATTTAATGACCGAATGGGAATCTTTAATGAGTTAATCTATGCAACCTAAGAAAATCTTACTCTTTATCGTGGGGCTACTCGCTGCCCTTTTTGCAATGACCTTTTTCAGTCGTTATCACACCACCGCCAATGGTATGGTGCGTGAAGGTATTGCCTTTGGTGATGCGATGTTGCGCTATCCTACTCCCGATATTTTAGGCGAACTCTTCAAAGCTGATGAAAAAGAGAACAACAAACTCGATGAACTTATCAAAGAAACTTCAGGGAGTATTGTTGATGAGAAAACAAAAAACTTAGCAACTAACGATACTATCGAAAAAGATTCGCTGCATACTTTAGATACCAATGTAGAAGGTAAAATCTATTACCCTGGTAATAAAATTGATTATATCAAGCGCCTCAAAGCCAAGCTCACTCAGGGAGTATGCCAAATTGTACACTATGGCGACTCTCAAATAGAGGGAGACCGCATTACAGCTTATATGCGCAACCGCTTGCAACTTTCCTATGGTGGGGGCGGACCTGGATTTATCCCTATCAAAGTAGTATATAGCCAAAATAGTATAGATATTGTGGCTTCACCTAACTGGATGCGTTATGCTTTCTTCGACCGTAAACAGCGCAAAACTGTGAAACACAATAGCTACGGACTTTTTGCTACTTATTCGCGCTTTACACCTTATGTAAACGATACAGCCTTGTTGAAACCTACAAAGGCATCTTTTACAATCAAGCCTTCTAAAAAATCGTATGCACGCCTGCAAAACTACACTAAATTTGGCTTACACTATGGCAATGCTATCAGCCGAACTGCGATTAAGGTATATCAAGGAAAAAATGTAATTAAAATTGATACCCTTATCGCCGATGGTAAATACCATAACTATCAACTGAATTTCGCTACTACCCCCGAAGAATTACGCGTAGAATTAGAAGCACGTGTAAGTCCTGATTTCTATGGAATTACGCTTGATGCTGCTTCAGGAGTGCGCGCCGATAACGTGGCAATGCGCGGTGAAGCAGGACGTATTTTCACCCGTATGAACTATGAGAATTACCGCCAAATGTCTGCTGTCCGCAAACCCGACCTCTTTATTTTTGAGTTCGGGGGTAATACAATTCCTTATATGAAAACCGATCAGCAGCTGAAAGACTATGTCGAAGGGCTCATTTTCAATATGAAATGGGTAAAACGCGCCAATCCTAATGCGATGTTTATGCTCATAGGCAATGGCGATATGACTACCTCGCGCAATGGCAAGCGCATCACTTATCCTTACGTCCCTAAACTCAACGATTTGATGAAAGAAGAGTGTATGAAAAACGATATAGCGTATTTCAGTATGTATGAAGCTATGGGAGGTGAAAACTCTATGATTACGTGGGTTAAAGAAGGTATGGCTGCTGCCGATTATGTCCATTTTAGCCCTAAAGGAACTAAACTTATTTCAGAAGTATTTTATCAATGTTTACATAACGACCTCGCGGCGGTAGAATAACAGATTTTATGACAGACTTTCTCAACAATTTCTTTACTTTTAATCCCGAACATCCGCTTACCTTTGTGCGGATAGACTTCTGGATATTCTTCGTCTTGGTATATGCCATCTTTGCTCTAATTTACCGACGCCGACACCTGCGCAATCTGTTTTTGCTACTTGCTAGTTTTTATTTCTATTACAAGGCAAGCGGTCTTTTTGTATTGTTATTGGTGTTCAGTACTGTTACCGATTTTTATCTGGGGCATTACATCTATCGCCAAACTGAAGAACGCCATCGCAAAATAGCTGTAACCGTGAGCGTTTGCTTGAATTTATTTGTGTTAGCATATTTCAAATACGCTTATTTCTTCACCGATACTTACAACGCGCTATTCCATACCCATCATCAAACTTTTAACTATTTGGCTTAGATCGGA